>Ga0209706_10000382_pt1 | contig 25029 bp, 22 predicted proteins | sample PPLLaktember2015_6_FD_187263 | JGI IMG/M metagenome (GOLD analysis project Ga0209706, IMG submission 187263) | Freshwater sediment microbial communities from Prairie Pothole Lake near Jamestown, North Dakota, USA - PPLs Lake P8 Core (1) Depth... | ecosystem: Environmental > Aquatic > Freshwater...
ATTGGTGTAGAGCACGACCGGCAGCGGCGTCGACTGCCCGATCGCGGAGAAGTAGGACACGACGCCGTCCTCGTTGATCGGAAAATAGGCCTCGAGCACGGCGAGGATGCCGTCGGCGCCGATCTTCTCGTACGTCTTTGCCTGCGCGACGGCATCCGCGGTCGTCGTCGACGCGACGCCCGCCACGACGGGCACGCGCCCGCGCGCCGCCTGCACGACGACTTCGACGATGCGTCGGCGTTGTTCGAGGCTCAGGTACGCGAACTCGCCGGTCGAACCGAGCGGCGTGAGGCCGTGCACGCCGGCGGCGATGAGGTCGTCGACCAGCCGCGTCAGCACCGCCTCCTTGATGCGGCCGGCCTCATCCAGCGGAGATACGAGATACGGGAAGACGCCGTGGAAGTCGTTCGTCACCTTCTCCTCCTGATGATCATGTGAGCCGCTGCCGGATCGTACGTTGGCGCGGGCGCGCGCCGGCACGTTGATCGAAGGCAACGAGCCGGCAACGGATGGTCGTACGGTGAAGGCTTCCGAGGATGGACCACGCACCCGCCATGGACGTTTCCCTGCGGCGACGAACCCTGCTCCGGGCCGCGGCGACGGCCGCCCTGCTGCCCCTGTCGGTGCCGGTCCGGCCGCAGGCACGGCCGCGTGTCGTGATCGTCGCGACATCGCACGGCGACGCGCCCGGCGGGCGACAGACCGGCGCCTGGCTGCCGGAGGTAACCGGACCGTACTGGATCTTCCGCGACGCCGGCTGCGCGGTCGACATCGGAACGATCCGCGGCGAGGCGCCGCCGATCGACCCGCGCTCGGGTTCCGAGCGGGCGCTGCCGGGTCTTCTGCGCAACGACGAAACGGCGCTGCAGGCGTTTCACGAGGCCGTCTGCCTCGACTGCGTCGACGGCCGGCGCTACGACGCGGTGTTCCTCGCCGGCGGCCGTGGCGCGCTGTGGGACTTTCCGACGAGCGGCTCGCTGCGCGCGCTGCTCGAACACGCCGCCCTGGCACGCAAGCCGATCGGGGCCGTCAGCCATGGCCCGGCGGGCCTGCTGGGCGCGCAAACCGAGGGCCGTCCGCTCGCCGCAGGTCGCCGCATCGCCTGCTTCACCGACGACGAGGAAGTCCGCGCCCACTGGATCGAGCACCTGCCCTTCTCGCTCGAGCAGCGCCTGAAGGCCGAAGGCGCGACGGTGCAGGCGGGCGGCTCGAACCAGCCCCACGTCGTGCGCGACGGCCGGATCGTGACGGGACAGAACCCCGCGTCGGCGACAGCCTCGGCGCGGCGGCTGCTCGAGACGCTCAAAGGCACCTGAGCGTGGCCGCGTGCGTTACGGCTTGTGCAGGCGCTCGACCTCCTCGCGCAGCCGTTCCACGTCTCTCTGCAGCACGTTGAGCTTCGAGACGATCAGCGCCAGCAGGCCGATCGACACCAAGCCAAAGAACGTCGTCATTCCCATCGCTCCCCTCCCCGCCACTGTCCGCGCCAATGCGCGGCGCTACATCAGCACGTTGACGATCGCATTGCCGATCCCCATCAGCGCCGCTCCGGAAATGAGCCCGGCACAGATGGGCTCGAGGCCCTCGACCCAGTACGTGTGGCCCTTCGTTCCCGGCGCCTTGTGCCGCCGCCCCATCACCCAGAACAGCAGCGCACCGACGAACATCGCGAACGTTGCCTCGGGCGGCAGCACGACACCCAGCCCGATCGACACCGCCGACAGGCCGAAGCGGCCCTTGGTCGCCATCCGCGCGACCTCGATCGCCGCTGCCGCGAATGCAGCGACGATCATCGAGACGACCGCCGAGGCGGGCAGCGCGGTGATTCCCCGGGCGATGATGTCGGCCACGCCCTTCCACTGCAGCGCCGCCGGGAACGCGAACTGGTCCGACACCATGTTCGCGACCGAGCGCACGCCGTTGGCGTCGGGCGGCAGGAACAGCAGGAAGAACAGCGGCACGCATGCCAGCGCGCCCGCGACGATGCCGATCACGTGGCCGATCGCCTGCTGGCGCGGCTTGCCGCCCAGCATGTAGCCGGGCTTGATGTCCGACAGCAGGTTGGCGGAGTTCGCGGCGATCTCGGCCGTCATCGCCGCCGGGATCAGGTTGCTCGCCGGGTTGGTGCGGTCGATCGCGCCCATCGTGAACTGTGTGATCTTCGACATCGAACCGGTCGGCGTCCACGAGGTGAGCGCCATCGAGTTGGTGCAGATGACCGACAGCACGAAGATCAGCGGCAGCGAAATGAAGGCGAGCAGCCACGGCACGCCGAAGAATGCGTGCGTCACCCAGGCGCCGAGCACGCTGAACAGCGGCACGCCGACCCACGACATCCACAGCGGCAACTCGATGTGCTTCAGCACGTCGCTGCCGTCACCCGTGCGGCCGCGCCTGAACAGACCCTTGAAGATCTCGGGGCGGCCGAACAGGCTGACCAGCGAGCCGACCACCATCATCGTCACGCCCCACCACAGCGACCACTGGTTGACGATCTCGGCGCGCGAGATCGGGACCGTCGCGCCGTCCGGACCCACGCGCGCGACGATGTCGCCGGCCTGGATCATGATCGGAGCGAGCACGACGAAGTTGACGAAGGCGCCGAGCAGGCAACTCGTCGCCACCGCGATGCCCATCAGCCCGCCGACGCCGATCATCGCCAGGTCGAGCGTGAGCCGCAGGCCGAGCACGCGGACGTCGGTGCCGAGGATCGTCGGGATCCAACCGTTCACCCTGGTCGCGACCGCGTAGTAGTAGGTGTCGAGCCGCTCGTGGAAGACCCACGGCTCCTTCAGGCCCGCCCACCGGTCCATCCGCAGCAGATTGAACTGCAGCAGCCTCATCCAGCCGTCGCTGATCACGGCCTGGTACAGCCCGGTGAAGAGGGCGGTCAGCCCCAGCAGCCGCGCCTTGAACATGCCTTCGTGCGCCGCGCCGGTGTACAGCGCGTCGAGCACCACCCCGCTCGCGCGGCCCTCGGGAAACGGCAGCTGCTCCTCGTTGATGAAGCGCCGCTTCATCGGGAACGCGAGCAGCACGCCGATGATCGACACCACGCACATCCAGACGATCATGTGCCACCAGGGGATGATCCGGCCCGTCACCAGCATGTAGGCCGCGAGGCTCGAGATCATCGGGCCGATCATGTAGCCGGCCGCGGTCGCGATGGACTGCGTGCAGTTGTTCTCGAGGATCGTGAAGTCCTTCGCCAGGCCTGCGCTTGCCATGATCCGGTACATCGCGAACGCGAGGATCACCGAGGTCAGCCCGACGCCGATGCTGATGCCGGTCTTGGCGCCGATGTACATCGCGGTGGCCGCCAGCACGCCGCCGAGCGCGAAGCCCGTGAGCCCGGAGCGCAGCGTCAGCTGCGGCATGTCGCCGCGGTAGACGTTATGGAGCCACCACGCGTCCTTCTGCTCGCGGGTCCAGGTGCGGACCTGTTCTTCGGTGAGCTGCAGCAGCGCCATCGTTTCGTTCCCGTCTTGCTCTTGTCGGCAGCGGGCGCAATCTTCGCAGAGTGCCGTGCGCCACGCAGGCGCGCACGTCACGCGGCGTCGCACTGGCCGCCCGTCAACGAAAGCTGATAGGCTTCGGCCCGGCCAAGTGTCATGCCCTGCGCTGGCGCCATGTTCGGCGCCGGCAGTCGCAGGGAGCGTTGCCCTGGTCTCCCAGTGTGCCCCGTGCGGGCCGGCCCCATCCACAGGACGCATCAATGAACACACCCGTCGCTCTCCTCGGCAGGCGCGCGCTCGCCGCGTTGGCCCTCGTTCTTGGCGCTCTGCTTCCCACGGCCCACGCGCAGCAGGTCTTTCGCGTGACGACCATTCCGGAGGAGGCCGCCACCGAGCAGGTTCGCAAGTTCGGTCCCATCGTCAGGTACCTCGAGCAGAAGCTCGGCATGAAAGTCGAGTTCGTCCCGGTCACCGACTACCCCGCCGCCGTCGAGGCCCTGGTCAACAAGCAGGTCGACCTCGTCTGGTTCGGCGGCTTCACGCACGTGCAGGCGCAGATCCGCTCCGGCGGCAAGATCATTCCGATCGCCCAGCGCGAGGAAGACACCCAGTTCCGCTCGGTGTTCATCACGCTGGCCGACTCGGGCATCAGGCAACTGGCCGACCTGAAGGGCAGGACCGTGAGCTTCGGTTCACAGTCGAGCACCTCGGGCCATCTGATGCCGCGAAGCTTCCTGCTGCAGGCCGGCATCGATCCCGATCGCGACTTCAAGCGCGTCGCGTTTTCCGGCGCGCACGACGCCACGATCGCCTCCGTCGCCAGCGGCAAGGTGGACGCGGCCGCGCTCGACATCACGGTGTGGCGCAAGTTCGTCGACGAGAAGAAGGTCGACACCAACAAGGTCGTGGTGTTCTACACGACGCCGCCGTTCTACAACTACAACTGGTCGGTGCATGCCGACATGCCACCCGCACTGCGCGAAAAGGTGACGCAGGCGTTCCTCAGCCTGTCGATGGACACGCCCGAGGGCAAGGAGATCCTGACGCTGAATCGCGCCACCAGGTACATCCCGACCAAGGCGGAGAACTACAAGGGGCTGGAGACGGCCGGTCGCAGCGCGGGCCTGATCAAGTGACCTCCGGCGGGAGCGCGCAGTGAATTCGGACGAACGGCCGGCGCCCGGCATGCGAATCGAACTCGACTCGCTGTCGGCGCGGCATCCGGCCGCGTCGACCGGCGCGCCGGCCGCGCTGCGCGCCGCATCGCTCACCGTCGCGCCCGGCGAGCAGGTGGCGGTGATCGGTCCGTCCGGTGCCGGCAAGACCACGCTGCTGCACGCGCTTGCCTGTGCGCTCCGGCCCGCGTCGGGGACGCTGCGGCTCGACACCATCGATCCGTGGTCGCTCCCCGTGCGCGAACTGCAGCGCCTGCGCGGCCGGCTGTTCCTGGCGCCGCAGACGCCGCCACTGCCACCGCGGCAACGCGTCGTCACCTCGATCCTGGCCGCGCGGCTGCCGCGCCTGTCGCTGTGGCGCAGCCTGCGCGCGCTGGTCTATCCGGACGACATCGCCGGCGCCTACCAGGCGCTGACGCGCTTCGACCTGGCCGACAAGTTGTGGGACCGCGTCGACCGCCTCTCGGGCGGCGAGCGCCAGCGGGTCGGGCTCGCGCGCGCACTGATGGCGCCGGCCAGCCTGTGGCTGGTCGATGAGCCGCTGTCGGCGCTCGACCCGACGCGCTCGCGCCAGGCGATCGACACGCTGACGCAGGCGGCGCGCGAGCGCGGCGCGACGCTGGTTGCCTCGCTGCACCAGACCGACGTGGCGACGCGCTTCGCGCGCGTGATCGGACTGCGCGAAGGCACGGTGGCGTTCGACCTGCCGGGCCACGAAGTCACGCGCACGCGGCTTGCGCAGCTCTACGCGCAGCACGAGCACGAACTTGTCGCGACGGCGCCTGAACCGGCCGCGCCGCTGCCGGTGCCATCCGTGGCCACAGTCTGTCGCTGAGACACGCAGCGTGACGCCGGCTGCCCTGACGTCACCCCAGTTGCGCGATCCCGCGTGGACGAAGCGCGTGTTCTGGGTTTGCGCCGGGGCCGTCCTGCTGGCGCCGCTGCTGGTGGCGACCGAGTTCAAGCCGTGGACGCTGCTCGCGCCCGACAGCGTGAAAGTCACGCTCAGGTTCCTCGGCGACTTCCTGCCGCCCAGGCTCGACGCCGAGTTCCTCGCCATGGTGGCTCGCGAGGCGTGGCGCACAGTGGCGATCGCCACGGCCGGCACCGCGCTCGCGCTGCTGCTGGCGATCCCGCTGACACTCGGCTCGACCGCCGCGCTGTCGGTGTCGGCGCTGTCCGGCCGCATGGGCACCGCGCCTTTCGTGCTGCGGCAGGCGGTGCGCTGGCTGCTGATCGTGCTGCGCAGCGTGCCCGAGCTGGTGTGGGCGCTGGTGTTCGTGCGCGTCGTCGGCCTCGGCCCGACGGCCGGCGTGCTGGCCATTGCGCTCACCTACAGCGGCATGCTCGGCAAGGTCTACGGCGAAATCCTCGAGAGCGGCGAAACACAGGCCTCGACGGCGCTGCTGCGCAACGGCAGCCAGCGGTTGCAGGCGTTCCTCTACGGCCTGCTGCCGACCAACGCGCCGGAACTGACCAGCTACACGGTGTACCGCTGGGAGTGCGCGATCCGTTCATCCGCGGTCCTCGGCTTCGTCGGCGCCGGCGGCCTCGGCCAGCAGATGGACATGTCGATGAAGATGTTCAACGGTTCCGAGGTGAGCACGATGCTGCTCGCCTTCATCTTCCTGGTGTGGCTCGCCGACCTCGCGAGCGCCGCCTTGCGCAGGGCGCTCGGATGAGCGGCGCTCAGCCCCGCCCCCAGGCCGCCAACGTGCCGTTCAAGGCGCCGCCACCGATCTTCCACGCGCGCTGCGCGGCGTGCTGGATAGTCCTTGCGGTGATCGGGCTGACCGTGGCCAGCTTTGCCTCGCTCGACCTGCAGTGGGCGAAGTTCTTCTCGGTCGAGGCCATGCAGCGCATGGGCCGCTTCCTCGGCGAGCTGGTGTCGCCGTCAACCGATCCGAAGTTCATCGCCAAGCTCGCGACGGCCAGCCTCGAGACGCTGGCGATGTCCGCGGTCGGCACGCTGATCGCCGCGATCTTCGGGCTGCTGCTTGCGTTGCCGGCCAGCCGCGGCCATGCCGGCGACCGCGCGCTCATGCGTGCACCGACACGCCTGCTGCTCAACGCGCTGCGCTCGATCCCCGAGCTCGTGTGGGCAGCCCTGCTGATCATTTCGGCGGGCCTCGGCCCGTTCGCAGGCACCCTGGCGCTGGCGATGCACACCACCGGTGTGCTGGGGCGCCTGTTTGCGGAAGCGATCGAGAACGCGCCGCCGGCACCCGGTTTCGCGCTGCGGGCACAGGGCGTCTCCGACGGAAGCGTGTTCTTGTATGCGACGCTGCCGCAGATCGTGCCGCAGCTCGTCTCCTACACGCTGTACCGATGGGAGAACAACATCCGCGCCGCGGCTGTGCTCGGCGTGGTCGGTGCCGGAGGCCTCGGGCAGATGCTGATGTTCCACATGGGCCTGTTCCAGATGAGCGAGACCAGCTCGATCCTGATCGCGATGCTGATGCTGGTGGCGCTGGTCGACTTCGGTTCGTACATGCTGCGCCGGTCGCTCGCCCGCTGAACCCGCCACCGGCTGCCGGTCGCCGAAACGGCCCGACGAAGCCGGCCGCAGGAGCACGGAACGCGCCCCTTCCCGCCTGGCCGCAGCGCGATCCGCAGCGGGGACTCGCGGTGATGCCGCGGCGGCCCGCTTCGCAGGCATCGCCGAGACACGACGCCTGCGCAAGCCGATGTCGCGAGAGCTACAGGCCCAGTTGCTTGAAGAAGTCGTTGCCCTTGTCGTCCACCAGGATGAACGCCGGGAAGTTCTCGACCTCGATCTTCCAGACCGCTTCCATCCCCAGTTCCGGGAAGTCGATGCACTCGACCTTCTTGATGTTCTCTTCAGCCAGCACCGCGGCCGGGCCGCCGATCGAGCCGAGGTAGAACCCCCCGTACTTCTTGCAGGCATCGGTCACCTGCTGCGACCGGTTGCCCTTGGCAATCATGATCATGCTGGCGCCTTTGCTCTGCAGCAGGTCGACATAGGAGTCCATCCGGCCGGCAGTGGTGGGACCGAAGGAGCCGGACGCCTTCCCTGTTGGGGTCTTGGCCGGACCGGCGTAGTAGATCGGATGCTTGAGCAGGTACTCCGGGACCGGCTTGCCGGCGTCGATGAGTTCCTTGAACTTCGCGTGCGCAATGTCGCGTCCGACGATGATGGTGCCGTTGAGCAGCAGCGGAGTCGAGACCGGGTGCTTCGAAAGCTCGGCCAGGATGGCCTTCATCGGCTGGTTCAGGTCGATGCTCACGCCCACCGGCTGCTTGCCGCGGTACTCGTCCGGAATCAGGCGACCTGGATCGCGGTCCAGCTCTTCGATGAACAGGCCGTCGCGGGTGATCTTCGCCTTGACGTTGCGGTCGGCCGAGCACGAGACGCCGATTCCCACCGGGCACGAGGCGCCGTGCCGCGGGAGGCGGACGACGCGGACGTCGTGAGCGAAGTACTTGCCGCCGAACTGGGCGCCGATCCCGAGCTTGTACGCCTCGTCGAGCAGCTTGCGCTCCAGTTCCAGGTCGCGGAACGCCCGGCCGTGCTCGTTGCCTTCGGTGGGCAGTTCGTCGAGATACTTGGTGGAGGCGAGCTTGACCGTCTTCAGGCAGGCGTCGGCGCTGGTGCCGCCGATGACGACGGCAATGTGATACGGCGGGCACGCGGCGGTGCCGAGGTGCCTCATCTTGCCAACCAGGAATTTCAGGAGGCTGTCCGGGGCCAGCAGCGCCTTGGTCTCCTGGAACAGGGCCGCCTTGTTGGCCGAGCCGCCGCCTTTTGCGATGAAGAGGAACTTGTAGGCTTCACCGTCCACCGCCTGGATGTCGATCTGGGCGGGCAGATTGGTGCCGGTGTTGACCTCCCGGTACATGTCGAGCGCGACGGTCTGCGAGTAGCGGAGGTTCTCTTCCGTGTAGGTCTTGTACACCCCCTTGGAGAGGGCTTCCTCGTCCCCGCCCCCGGTCCAGACCTGCTGGCCCTTCTTGGCAACGATCAACGCCGTGCCGGTGTCCTGGCACACCGGGAGTTCGAACTCGGCGGAAATCTGGGCGTTGCGCAGGAACGCCACGGCCACGCCCTTGTCATTCTGGGAGGCCTCCGGGTCGCGCAGGATCCGGCCGACGGACTCGTTGTGCTCCCCGCGGAGCAGGAAGGAGACGTCGCGCATCGCCTCGTTGGCGAGGACGGTCAGCGCTTCGGGAGCGACCTTGAGGACGTCCTTGCCCTCGAAGGAGGCGACGGACACGTACTTCTCGGAGCCCTCCACCTTCCTGTACCTGGTCTTGTCCTCGCCGAGGGGGTACGGATCCTGATAGACGAACGGTTTGGTTGCCATTTGGTGAGCTCCATGAATGCGCGGCGAATCGAGCAACGCGGGCCCGCGCGCGCGCCGGCTGCCATCGGGAGCCATTGCGCGGGTCAGCCTCTCGTGCCCGGTGCAGCAAGTCCGCGGCGGACGTTTCGCGCCCGCACCCGACGCACTCTATTCGGGTTCGACGGGAATTCATTCATCTAGGTCACAAGGCAGGTTCGGGATCGGGCCCGCATGGCCCGAAGGCGGACAATGCCGGGGGAGCGCACAGTAGTCGTCCTGCGCGGGGTCGCGACCGCACTCGCGGATTGCAGCCGGAGCGTCCGGAGATTCACGTGCGGGGAACCGACCTGCGCAGGCTAAAGCCATGACCGTCGACTTCGAGGAACTGTCCTTCCGGGAAACGCCGTTCGGCGAGTTGATCCTGCGACGCCGAACCGAGGTGTCGCTCGGCGTCGAGGTCTACGAGGTGAAGCTCGGCGATGAGTTCCTGATGTCCAGCCTGTTCACGGGCAGCGAGGTCGCCCTTGCGCGACTCGCGCTGGAAAGGCTCGCGGCGCCCTGCCCGGACGTCGTCGTCGGGGGGCTCGGCCTCGGGTACACCGCCAAGGCGGTGCTGGCCCACGAACGCGTTCGCTCGCTGCTCGTCGTCGAAGCGCTGAAGGATGTCATCGACTGGCACCGGGCGGGGCTGGTTCCGCTCGGGGCGGAACTGACGTCGGACCCGCGGTGCCGTTTCGTCAACGCCGACTTCTTCGCACTCGTCGACTCCGAGGGCATGGACTCTACGTCGCCCGGTCGCCGCTTCGACGCGATCCTGGTCGACATCGACCACTCTCCGCGACACCTGCTGCACCCGCAGCACGCGATGCTCTACACGCGCGAAGGGCTCGTCCGCGTCGCGCGGCACCTGCGTCCCGGCGGAGTGTTCGGGCTGTGGTCGGACGACCCGCCGGACGCTGCCTTCCAGGCCGAACTGGGCCGTGTCTTCGAGGATTCCGAAGCGTGCGTGGTGAAGTTCCCGAATCCGCTGCTCGGAACAGAGGCCGCGTGCACGGTCTACATCGGCATGAGTTCAGCGCTTTCGTCCATGAGCGGGCACATCTGAGACCGGGAGTGCAGCGCATGGGCAATCCGCTCGAGGCCGTCGGCGACCTGCTCAAGGCTGCGGCCGTGAACTGGGTGAAGGACTACGCGCAGAGCATGGGCGCGGCGCTGGCCTTCTACACGATCTTTTCCATCGCACCGCTGCTGCTCATCGTCATTGCCATCGCCGGCGCGCTCTTCGGCGAGGAGGCCGCGCGCGGCGAGATCTACGGCCAGCTGCAGGGCCTGCTTGGCTCGCATGGCGCCACCGCCGTGCAGGACCTGCTGGAAAGCGTCGGCCAGCGCAGCGAGAGCGTGCCGGCGGCGGCGTTCGGCGTGGTGGTGCTTTTCATCGGTGCCACGTCCGTCTTCGCCGAGCTGCAGGACGCGCTCGACCGCATCTGGCGCGCGCCGCAGCGGCCCAGGAACGCAGGCCTGTGGAACCTGGTGCGAGCGCGGCTGCTGTCCTTCGGCATGATCCTGGGCATCGCCTTCCTGCTCATCGTCTCGCTGGCCTTCAGCGCCGCGATGAGGGCGCTGAGCCGGTGGTGGGACCCGTCGTCGACGAGCTGGATCACCTTCACCGGCTTGACCGAGGTGTCGCTGAACGTCGTGCTGCTGACGGCCGTTTTCGCGATGATCTACAAGACGATGCCGCGCGCGAGCATCGCCTGGCGCGATGTCTGGGTGGGTGCGGCCGTGACCGCGGTGCTGTTCATCACCGGCAAGGCGCTGATCGGGCTGTACATCGGCGGCAGCGGCATCACCACGCTCTTCGGCGCGGCGGCATCGTTGATCGTGGTGCTGCTGTGGGTGTACTACTCGGCGCAGATCTTCCTGTTCGGCGCCGAGTTCACCTGGGTCTATTCCCACCGATACGGCTCGCATCGAGGGCAACCGCCGCCCGTGCCCGGGTCCGACGCATCCTGACCAGCCTGAACCGGACCGCCGGAGTGACCCAGCGCGCGCGTCAGGTCGACGAGCGCATCTTCCTCAGGATGTCCTGCGCGCCGGCAGCGAGGATGCGCGCGTCGGAGCTCACGGTCACGAACTGGAACCCCCTGCCGATGCGACCGAGCGCCGCCTCGGGCGCGCCGTTGTGGATGCCGGCGACGACATCGTGGGCCCTGGCGCGCGCCAGGATGTGCTCGACGGCCTGCGCGGCCTTCGGTTCGAGTTCGTCGAACGCCGGCTTGCAGCCGAGCGAAATCGACAGGTCCGACGGGCCGATGTAGACCGCGTCGAGCCCCTCGACCGACAGGATGGCGTCGAGGTTGTCGAGCGCCTGCGCGGTCTCGATCATCGCGAAGGTGACGATCGCGTCGTTCGCGTGCTCGAAGTAGTCGGCTCCGCCGTAGAGGTCGGCGCGCACCGGGCCGAAGCTGCGCGTGCCGCGCGGCGCGTAGTGCGTGTACGCCACCAGCCGCTGCGCGTCCTCGCGCGTGTTCACCATCGGGCAGATCACGGCGTAGGCGCCGGCGTCGAGCGCCTTCATCAGGATGCCGGGCTCGAGCCACGGCACGCGCACCACCGGCACGGTGGACGTCGTGCTGATCGCCTGCAGCATCGTCACCATCGCCGCGTAGTCGACCACGCCGTGCTGCAGATCGATGGTCAGCGTGTCCCAGCCCTGATGCGCCATCGTCTCGGCCGTGAAGCTGTCCGGGATCGTCAGCCAGCCGTTCACGGCGGCGCCGCCGCGCTTCCAGATCGAACGCAACCGGTTCTCGCGCATCGTGTTCCTCGTTCCTGTCGGACCAGGCCGGGGCGCCTCGGGGCGAAGCTCCCGCCGGGGGATAAGGTACTGCATCGCGGCCGCGTAAGCTCCCGGGCTCAATGCCCGCTCCTCCCCCGACACCCGCCGCCGCCGCCCCGCCCCGCCCCGCCGCGCTCGCCTCCGCGCGACGCATCGTCTTTGCGCTCGCGCTCGCCAGCTTCGTGCTGTCCTTCTTCCACCGCACGGCGCCCGCGGCGATCGCCGGCGAACTGACCCAGGCGTTCTCCATCAGCGCGGCCGTCCTGGGGACGCTCGCGGCGACCTACTTCTACGTGTACACGTTGCTGCAGATTCCGGTCGGCGTGCTGGCCGACACGCTCGGCCCGCGCAAGCTGCTGGCCGGAGGCTCCGCCATCGCGGCGATCGGTTCGCTGCTGTTCGCGCTGGCGCCCGCGTGGGAACTTGCGGCGGTCGGTCGCACGCTGGTCGGCATCGGCGTGTCGGTCGCCTTCATCTCGATCCTCAAGGTGTCGGCCGTCTGGTTCCCGGCCAACCGCTTTGCCACGCTCGCCGGCCTGACGATGTTCGCCGGCAACCTCGGCGCGGTGATCGCCGGGGCGCCGCTCGCGTGGCTGGTCACGCAGGCCTCGTGGCGTTCGGTGTTCGTCGGGCTTGCGGTGCTGTCGGCGCTGCTCGCGGTCTTCAGCTGGTGGCGCGTGCGCGACCGTCCCGAGGACTTCGGCTTGCCGGCCGTGAATCCCGTCGCGCCGAGTGCCGCGCGGCTGCCGTGGATGCGCGCCGTCGCGCGCGTCCTCGCCAACCGCGTGACCTGGCCGGCGTTCTTCGTCAACGTCGGCGTCGGCGGCAGCTTCCTCGCGTTCGCCGGTCTGTGGGCGGTACCGTTCCTGCAGCAGACGCGCGGCATGTCGCGCGTCGACGCCGCGCAGCACACGAGCCTGCTGCTGCTCGGCGTGGCGATCGGCTCGCTGGTGATCGGCCTCATCTCCGACCGTCTGCAGAGCCGGCGCGGCGTGATGCGCGCCTTCGTCGTGCTGTACCTGCTCTCGTGGCTGCCGTGGGTGCTGCACGCCGACTGGCCCATGGCGGCGACCCTCGGCTGGTTCCTGCTGATGGGCTTGCTGATCCCCGGTTTCACGCTGTCGTGGACGATCGCCAAGGAAGCGAACCCCGTGGAGTTCTCCGGGATCGCGACCTCGGTGGTGAACGTCGGCATCTTCCTCGGCACCGGCGTGCTGCAGCCGCTGGTCGGCTGGGTGCTCGACCGCGGTCGCGAGGCGGGCGACATGGCCGGCGCCTGGGACCAGGGCATCCTCGTGCTCGCCGGCGCCGCCGCCTTCGGCGCGGCGGCGAGCTTCCTCGTCGGCGCGCGCGCCCCGGCGCCGACCGCGCGCGCCGGCTGAGTCCGGCTCAGGGGTCGATCGGTCCGCGCAACCGCTCGAGGTATCCCGGCGACGGCGCCGTCCGACGGCGCGGCTCGCATCGAAGCAGAGTTACGCTGGCCGCGCGAGGCGTTGCCAGGTCTCCACCACGGTGTCCGGATTCAGCGAGATCGACTCGATGCCCTGCTCCATCAGCCACTCCGCGAAGTCCGCGTGGTCCGACGGACCCTGGCCGCAGATGCCGATGTACTTGCCGCGCCGGAGGCAGGCGGAGATCGCCTGCGACAGCAGCGCCTTCACCGCCGGATCGCGCTCGTCGAAGCCGGCCGCGACGAGGCCCGAGTCGCGATCGAGGCCGAGCGTGAGCTGCGTGAGGTCGTTGGAGCCGATCGAGAAGCCGTCGAAGTAGTCGAGGAACGCGTCGGCGAGCACGGCGTTCGACGGTACCTCGCACATCATGATGAGGCGCAGGCCGCCCGAGCCGTCCGGTGCGGCGCCGTCGCCGCGCTTCAGCCCGTTCGCGGCGAGCAGCTCGGTCACGGCCTTCGCCTCGGTCAGCGTGCGCACGAACGGGATCATGATCTCCACGTTCGTCAGGCCCATGTCGTTGCGCACCTTCTTCAGCGCAGCCGCCTCGAGGCGGAAGCACTCGCGGAACGACTCGGCGATGTAACGCGCGGCGCCGCGGAACCCGAGCATCGGGTTCTCTTCATCGGGCTCGTAGCGCGACCCGCCGATCAGCTTCTTGTACTCGTTGCTCTTGAAGTCCGACATCCGCACGATCACGGGCTTCGGCCAGAACGCCGCGCCGATGGTCGCGATGCCTTCGGCGAGCTTGGACTCGAAGAAGGCGCGCGGATTCGCGTAGCCCGCGGACAGCCGTTCGACCGCGTGCTTCAGCTCCGGGTCGAGGTTCGGGTAGTCGAGCACCGCCTTGGGGTGCACGCCGATGTTGTTGTTGATGATGAACTCGAGGCGGGCGAGGCCCACGCCGGCGTTCGGCAGCGACTGGAAGTCGAACGCCAGCTGCGGGTTGCCGACGTTCATCATGATCTTCACGGGAATCTTGGGCAGCACGCCCTGCCTGACGTTCTCCACCTCCATCGCGAGCCGCCCCGCGTAGATGTTCCCGGTGTCGCCCTCGGCGCACGACACCGTCACTTCGGCGCCGTCCTTCAGCACCTCGGTGGCGTCGCCGCAGCCGACGACCGCCGGGATGCCGAGTTCGCGCGCGATGATCGCCGCGTGGCAGGTCCGGCCGCCGCGGTTGGTCACGATGGCCGCCGCGCGCTTCATCACCGGCTCCCAGTTGGGATCGGTCATGTCGGTCACGAGCACGTCGCCGGGCTGCACCCGGTCCATCTCGCGGAGGTCCTGGATGATCCGGACGTGGCCGACGCCGATCTTCTGGCCGATCGCCCGCCCGGTGGCGAGGACGGACCCCGTGCCCTTCAGCTTGAAACGCTGCTGCGTTTCGCCGTGGCCCTGCGACTTCACCGTTTCCGGACGCGCCTGCAGGATGTAGATCTTCCCGTCGTCGCCGTCGCGGCCCCACTCGATGTCCATCGGGCGGCCGTAGTGCTTCTCGATGATCACCGCGTAGCGGGCGAGTTCGAGCACGTCCTCGTCGGACAGCGAGAAGCGGTGGCGCTCGGGCTCGGGCACGTCCACCGTGCGGACGGTGCGGCCGGGCCCGCCGCTCGGGTCGAACTCCATCTTGATCAGCTTGGAGCCGAGCGAGCGGCGAATGAGCGGGAACTTGCCCGCCTGCAGCATCGCCTTGTGCACGTAGAACTCGTCCGGGTTCACCGCGCCCTGGACCACGGTCTCGCCGAGGCCGTAGCTCGACGTGATGAACACGACGCCGTCGAAGCCGGACTCGGTGTCCATCGTGAACATCACGCCCGACGCCCCACGGTCGCTCCGGACCATGCGCTGGACGCCGGCGGACAGCGCGACGTCCGCGTGCGCGAACCCCTTGTGCACCCGGTAGGCGATGGCCCGGTCGTTGTAGAGCGACGCGAAGACGTGGTGGATGCGGTCCAGCACGGCGTCGATGCCGGCCACGTTCAGGAAGGTCTCCTGCTGTCCTGCGAACGAGGCGTCGGGGAGATCCTCGGCGGTCGCACTGGAACGCACCGCGAATGTCATTTCACTTGAAGAAGATCCTTCAAGCTTTTGAAAAATTGAATGAATTTCTTGTTCAAGCTTGACCGGAAGCGGCGTATCGATCATCCAGGAACGGATCTCCTGGCCGGCCGCGGCCAGGGCCCGCACGTCGTCGACGTCGAGGGTGTCCAGCCGCGCGTGAATGCGCTGGCGCAGGCCGCCTTCGTCGAGGAACAGCCGGAAGGCCTCGGCCGTGGTCGCAAACCCGTCGGGAACCCGCAGCCCGGCCGCCGTCAACTGGCTGAGCATCTCGCCCAAGGAAGCGTTCTTGCCGCCCACCGACTCGACGTCGGTCATGCGGAGTTGTGAGAACGGGACGACATACTGACCGCGTTGCATGCGCTCTCCAGGGAAGCCGGGGAAGGAAGGGACGATCGCTGTGACAGAATCCGCACGATTTTACCGGTGGCGCTGGTTGTATCGTGCGCCGCATCAAAGAGCCCCCATGCCCGATCGCCCACTCACCAGCTACGACCGCACTGTCTTCTTCGTTTCCGACGGCACCGGCATCACCGCCGAGACACTGGGGCACAGCGTCCTGACCCAGTTCGAACAACTGCGCTATCGGCCGCAGCGCCTTCCGTTCATCGACTCGCCCGACAAGGCGCGCGAGGCCGGAGCCCGCATCAACGAGGCGGGCGAGCGCGACGGCAAGAAGCCGATCGTGTTCTCCACGCTCGTGAACCCGGCCGTGGCGGCGATGCTGAAGGCGAGCGCGCAGGGCTTCTTCGTCGAGATGTTCGAGACCTTCGTCGAGCCGCTCGAGCGCGAACTCGGCCTGAAGAGCACGCACACCATCGGCCGCTCGCACAACATCTCGGTGAACTCCGAGGACTACAAGAACCGGATCGAGGCGATCAACTTCGCGCTGGCGCACGACGATGGCCAGTCGGCCAAGGGCCTCGCGGCGGCCGATGTCATCCTGGTCGGCGTGTCGCGCTCGGGAAAGACGCCGACCAGCCTGTACCTCGCGATGCAATACGGCGTGAAGGCGGCCAACTATCCGCTGATCCCCGAGGACTTCGAGCGTGGCCAGATGCCCAGCGCCCTGCCCCAGCACCGCAGCAAGCTGTTCGGCCTGTCGATCGCGCCGGAGCGGCTGACCGAGGTGCGCAACGAGCGCCGCCCGAACAGCCGCTACGCGTCGATCGAGAACTGCCGCTACGAGGTCGACGCGGCCGAGCGCATGATGAAGCGCGAGAACATCCGGTGGCTGTCGTCGACGACGAAGTCGATCGAGGAGATCGCCGCGACGATCATGCAGGAGGTCCGGCTGGAGCGACGCGCGTTCTGATCGACGCGCCCGCTGGCTCGCGCGTCCTGCCGGCCGGCGGCGGGCGCTTGCTAGGGGTAGCGACGCCGGCCCGCGCCTGCTCGAACAGGCACACCGCGGCGGCCGCCGACACGTTCAGCGATTCGACGCCGGGCGCGAGCGGAATCCGCAGCCGTTTGGCCGCGGCGGCAAGCGCGTCGGCGCCGAGCCCCTGCCCTTCGGACCCGAACAGCCACAGCGTCGGACCGCGGCCCCACTCCGCCGCATAGAGGTCATCGCCGCTGACGTCGGCCGCGAGCACGGTGCCGCGGAAGCCGGACGCCACGTCCGCGATCGCGCGGTTCTCCGCGATGCGCAGCGCGAAGTGCGCGCCCATCGCCGCCCGCATCACCTTCGGCGACCACGCGTACGCCGAGCCCGGCCCCAGGACGACGCGACGCACGCCGGCCGCCGCGGCCGTGCGCAGCAGCGTGCCGACGTTGCCCGGGTCCTGCACAGCGTCGAGAAAGACGGCGTCCTCGCCGAGCAGCGGGGACTCGTCGACGGCGGGAGTGCCGATCTCGGCCATGACGCCGGCCCCATGCTCCACCGGCGAGATCGCGTCGTAGAGCGCAGCGCCGAGTTCGATCCGCTTCAGCCCGGCCGCGCTGCCCGTCTCGACGCGCTCGACCAGCGTCGCCACCGCGACCGACGGCGAACCGCGGGTTGCCAGCGTGTGGATCGGGACGCCGGCCGCGAGGGCCGCTTCGATCACGTGGATGCCCTCAGCCAGCGTGCGCCCCGCGTCGCGGCAGGCGCGCGCGGAATCGGCCAGGCGCCGCAACCGGCGAACGATCGGGTTGTCAGGTGACGTGATGCGCATCGGACGCACCTCCGAGGAGACCCCGCACCGGCGCGAAGCTGCGCCGGTGCAGCAGACACGGGCCAAGGCGGTGCAGGCACTCGAGGTGGTCCGGCGTGCCGTACCCCATGTGCTGCGCGAAGCCGTAACCGGGGTGCTGCGCATCGAACGCCCGCATCATCGCGTCGCGGGCGGTCTTGGCGAGAATCGACGCCGCGGAGATCGCCGGTTCCAGCGCATCGCCGGCGACGATGGCGCGCCCGGGAATCGCCAGCCGCGGCATCTGGTTGCCGTCGACGAGCGCGTATTCGGCGGCCACCTGCAAGGCATCGACGGCGCGCCGCATCGCCAGCAGCGTCGCCTGCAGGATGTTCAGCGTGTCGATCTCCTCGACGCTCGCCTCCGCCACGGCGAACGCGACGGCCTGCTCGCGGATGCGCAGCGCGAGTTCGTCGCGCCGCCCGGTGCTCAGCACCTTCGAGTCGCGCAGGCCGTCGATGGGACGCGCGCAATCGAGGATCACCGCGGCCGCCACGACCGGGCCGGCCAGCGGTCCGCGGCCCGCCTCGTCGATGCCGCAGACGCGCCCGCTCGCCAGCGCCACCTGCTCGAACAGATCGAGGCTGGCCCGCGGGCGCCGGGTCATCGGTTCGCCTCGGCGAGGATCGCGTCGGCGGCCAGCCCGACGGTGTCGCGCCTCAGCGCGTGGTGCATCTCGGTGAACCGCTCCGCGAGGCGCGTGCAGCGCGCGGTGTCGCCGAGCAGGTCGAGTACCGCGGCCGCGAGCGCCTCGGGCGTCGCTGCTTCCTGCAGCAGTTCGGGCACGACGAACTCGTTCGCCATGATGTTGGGCAGGCCGACGTACGGGATGTAGCCCTTGCGCCGCATGATCCACGCCGACAGCGCGGGCATGCGGTACGAGATCACCATCGGGCGCTTGTACAGCGCGGCTTCGAGGGTCGCGGTTCCGCTCGCCACGAGGACGACGTCGCATGCCTCCAGGCAGTCGTGCGAGCGGCCGGCCGTGAGCGTCACGCCCGACGCGAGTTGCGGATGCTCGCGCAGCGCGGCGTCGATCAGCGGCCGCAGCGAGGGGTCGGCGACCGGCAGCACGAAGCTCAACGCCGGCCGCGCGCTCTTCATCCGCGCCATCGCCGCGACGAACACGGTGCCGAGATAGCGGATCTCGTCCGGCCGGGAACCCGGCAGGACCGCGACGATCGGCGCGTCGGGCGCGAGCCCGAGCCTTGCGCGCGCCGCGGCCGCATCGGGGACGAGCGGGATCATCGCCGCGAGGGGATGCCCGACGTACGTCGCCGGGATGCCGGCTTCGTCGTACAGCGCCTGCTCGAACGGAAAGACCAGCAGCATCCGGTCGACCGCGCGCCGCACCTGCTCGATCCGCTCGCGCCGCCACGCCCAGACCGACGGGCTGACCATGTGCACGACCCGGATCCCGCGCGCGCGCAGCCTTTCCTCGAGACCGAGGTTGAAGTCCGGCGCGTCGATGCCGACGAAGACGCGCGGCCGCAGGTCGGTGATCCGGCGCAGCAGGTCGCTGCGCAGTCGCAGCAGCCGCGGCAGGTGCCGTATCACCTCGACGTAGCCCCGCACCGACAGCGCGCGCACGTGCTCCCAGGCATCGAAGCCGGCCGCGATCATGCGGTCGCCGCCGACGCCGGCGAGCGCGAGTGTCGGGTCGCGGCGCTTCAGCTCGGCGAGCACGCCGGCTGCCAGCAGGTCGCCCGACGCCTCGCCGGCGACGAAGGCGAGGCTGGCAGGGGCGCTCATCAGCGGATGATGCCCCTGGGGGAGTCGCGCACGAAGTCGCGCAGCAGCGCGAGCGCCGACGCCGAGGCAGGTGCTTCGGCGATCAGGGCGTCGAGCGCCGCCACGGCCTCGGCCACTGTCTTGCCGTCGCGATAGACGAGCTTGTAGGCGCGTCGCAGCAGGTTGATGGTGTCCGGGTCGAAGCCCCGCCGCTTCAGGCCCTCGGTGTTGATGCCGTGCGGCGCGCACGGGTTGCCGTTGCAGATCACGTAGGGCGGGATGTCGCGCAGGATGATCGAGCCGCCGCCGGCCATCGCGTGCGCGCCCATGCTGCAGAACTGGTGCAATCCGGACAGTCCGCCGAGGATCACCCAGTCGCCCAGCGTCACGTGACCGGCTAGGGTGACGTTGTTGGCGAGGATCGTGTGATCGCCGACGAGGCAGTCGTGGGCCACGTGCACCGACGCCATGATCCAGTTGTCGGAGCCGATCCGCGTGACGCCGCCGCCCTGCGCCGTTCCGAGGCTGAAGGTGCAGTGCTCGCGCACCGTGTTGCCGTCGCCGATGACGAGCTCGGTGTCCTCGCCCCCGTACTTCTTGTCCTGCGGCGCCCCGCCGATCGCGCAGAACGGGAAGAACCGGTTGCCGCGGCCGATCGTCGTGCGGCCGCCGACGACCACGTGCGACTCGAGCACCGTGGCGGCCCCCAGCTTCACCCGGGGGCCGACGACGCAGTACGGCCCCACCTCGACGCCGTCCGCGAGCTCGGCCTTCGGGTCGACGACCGCGGTCGGATGGACCTTCGCCATCACGCGACCTCGCTCCTGTTGCGGACCGCGCACATCATCTCCGTCTCGCACACGACCTGCCCGTCGACCAGTGCCCGGCCGGTGAACTTGCCGACGCCCCGCTTGACGCGCCCCATCTCGGCCTCGAGGCGCAGCTGGTCGCCGGGAATGACCGGCTTCTTGAAGCGCGCCGCGTCGATGCCCGCGAAGTAGAACAGCGTCCCGTCGCCTTGCTTCGCCTGCAGCGTCACGAAGGCGAGGATCGCGCAGGCCTGCGCCAGCGACTCGATGATCAGCACGCCCGGCATCACCGGGTGCCCCGGAAAGTGGCCCATGAAGAAGGGCTCGTTGATGGTGACGTTCTTCAGCGCGACGACGCGCTCGCCCGGGACGAGCTCGAGCACGCGGTCGACGAGGATGAACGGGTATCGATGCGGAAGCTTCCGCATGATCTCTTCGATGTCCAGTTTCATGATTGCCTTCCTTGCCGCAGCTGCGACTCGAGTTGCCGCAGCCGGTCGCGGAGGTCATCGAGGTTGCGAATGATGGCCGCCGCGCGTTCCCAGTCGCGATTCTTCATCAGGGGGAAGAAACCGGTGTAGTGGCCCGGCTCCGTCAGTGAACTGGCCACCAGCGTGCCGGGGCCGATCGCGCAGCCGTCCGCGATCGTGATGTGGCCGGCGATCATCGCCGCGCCGCCGATCTGGCAGCCGCGGCCGATGCGCGCGCTCCCGGCGATGCCGACGCAGCCGGCGATCACCGTGTGCGCGCCGATGACGCAGTTGTGCGCGACCTGGATCTGGTTGTCGAGCTTGACGCCCTCCTCGATCACGGTGTCGCCCATCGTGCCGCGATCGACCGTCGTGTTGGCGCCGATCTCGACGTCGTCGCCGATCACGACGGCGCCGGCCTGCGGGATCTTGATCCAGCGGCCGTCGAGCGGCGCGAAGCCGAAGCCGTCGGCGCCGATGACGGCGCCGCTCGCCACGATGCAGCGCTGGCCCAGGCGGCAGCCGTCGAGCACGACCGCACGCGGATGAAGGCGCGAACCGGCGCCGACGACGGCGTCCGCACCGACCACCGCGCCCGCTCCGATGCGCGCGCCCGCGCCGATCGACGCGCGCGCGCCGACGAACGCGCCAGCCTCGACGCACGCTGTCGGGTCCACCTGGGCCGACGGCTCGACGGTCGCGGTGGCCGCCACGCCTGGCGGCACCGCCTCGGTCGGGCGCAGCAACTGCGCCGCGTACGCGAACCACGCGTACGGCTGGTCGACGACGACGAGCACGGGCAGGGGCTGGCCGGCGGCGGCGAGCTGCCGCGCGCTCTCGGGCGACAGCACGACCGCCGCGGCGCGCGTCGTCAACGCGTCATGGCGATAGCGGGGATTGGCCAGGAAGGCGAGATCGGTGGCATCCGCGGCAGCGAGCGGCGCGAGTCCGTCGACGCGGATATCGGCGCACCCCTGGATGGTCGCTGCCAGGCGGCCGCCGCTGGCGCGGCCGATCGCGGCATTCAGGTCGGCCAGCGACTGGGCGGTCGCCGCCATGGCGCCTACTTCGCGCCGTTGTTCAAGGCCCGCAGGACCTTCTCGGTGATGTCGATGCGGGGGTTGAAGTACACCGCTTCCTGGACGATCAGGTCGTACTTGTCCTGCTCCGCCATCTGCCGAATGATGCGGTTGGTGCGCTCGATGATCGACTGCAGCTCCTCGTTGCGCCGCTGGTTGAAGTCCTCGCGGAACTCGCGCTGCTTGCGCTGGAACTCACGGTCCAGCTCGGCCAGTTCGCGCTGGCGGCGCACCCGGTCGGTCTCGGTCATCACCGGCGCGTCCTTCTCGAAACGTTCGGCTCCGGTCTTGAGGCGGGCGCCCATGTCCTGCAGCTCGCGATCCCGCTTCGCGAACTCTGCTTCGAGCTTCTGCTGTGCCGCCTTGGCCGCCGCCGAGTCGCGCAGGATGCGTTCAAGGACGACGACCCCGATCTTCGCTTCCTGGGCAACCGCAAGCGGCGTCGAGGCCATCAGCGCGACGGCGACCAGCGCCGCAACCCCTTGTTTCGTCATCATCCTGACTCCTTCGAAGCGGAGGATTCTGCCATATCAGAACCCCGTTCCGATCTGGAACTGGAAGCGCTGCAGTCGGTCGCCCGGCTTGTCGTTGAGCGGATAGGCGTACGACAGCTTCAGCGGACCGAGCGGGGAAATCCACGCGATGCCGATGCCGACCGAGTACCGCAGGTCGCCGAGGTCGATCTTCTGGTTCCGGTAGATCGGGTTGCCGGCGGTCGGACAGACAACGGGCGTCGTCGGGGAGAACACCGGCGCTGAACCGTCGGGACAGAACACCGACTGCCCCCAGACCTGGCCCATGTCGAGGAACGCCAGAGCGCGCAGCGTGCGGTCGGCGCCTGGCAGCGGCACCAGCGCCTCGAACGAGGCGTTGAAACGGCGGTTGCCGCCCAGCGGATTGCCGTCGATGTCGGTCGGGCCGAGGCTGCCGCCTTCGTAGCCGCGCACGCTGCCGATGCCGCCGACGTAGAAATTCTTGAAGAACGGGTAGGGATCGCCGGAGTAGCCGTCGCCGTAGCCGATCTCGGTGTTCATCGCCAGCGTGACCTTGCTGAACAGCGGCCAGAACTGCTGGTACTGGTAACTGAGCCGGTAGTACTGCAGGTCGAGCACGGGCAGGCCGACCTCGGCGAAGGCGCGCTGGTAGTTGCCACGCTGCGGCACCAGCAGGTTGTCCCGGTTGTCCCGCGACCAGCCGGTGGTGAACGCCAGCGTGTCGGAGGTCTCGCCGAACTGCCGCACGTACTCGACATAGCGGATCGGCGAGAACGGCGTCAGGTCGATCGTCGTCCTCTCCCAGCGCAAGCCGAAGAAGATGCGGTCGTACTCGGTGAACGGCACCCCGTACACGAGGCCCATGCCATGCGTGGAATAGCCCACGCTGGACAGGCCGAGCTCGGCAAGGTCCGACGTGCGGCTGAACAGCTCGACCGAGCGGCTGATGCCCTCGGTGGTGACGTAGGGGTCGGTGTGGGCGATCGAGATGACGCGGTTCGCCTTGCTGGTGTTGATCTCGAGCGACAGCGCGTTGCCGCTGCCGAACAGGTTCTGCTGCGCCAGGCCGGCCGTGAGTACCACGCCCTCGGTGCTCGAGTAGCCGGCGCCGAGCTGGATGTTCCCGGTGGCGCGTTCCTTGACCGTGACGTTGACGTCGACCTGGTCGGGCGCGCTCGGCACCGCGGGCGTCTCGACCTTCACCGACTCGAAGAAGCCGAGCCGGTCGATGCGGTCGCGCGACAGGCGGACCTTCTCGGAGTCGAACCACGCCGACTCGTACTGCCGCATCTCGCGGCGGATGACTTCGTCCTTCGTGCGCGTGTTGCCGCCGATGTTCACGCGGCGCACGTAGACGCGGCGACCCGGGTCGACCACGATCGTGAAGGCGACCGTGCGGTTCTCCTTGTCCGGCTCCGGCATCGGGTTGGCCGTGGCGAACGCGTAGCCCAGCGTCGCCATCCGGTCGGTGATCCGCTTGGCGATCGCGTTGATCTTCTCGGCGTTGAACGTCTCGCCCGGCTTCACGTCGATCAGGGCGGTCAGTTCCTCCTCGAGCCCGAGCAGTTCGCCGGACAGCTTGACGCCCGAGACCGTGTAGCGCTCGCCCTCGAACAGGTTGACGTTGATGAAGATGTCGTTCCTGTCCGGACTGATCGAGACCTGCGTCGACTCGATCCGGAAGTCGAGGAAGCCGCGGTTCAGGTAGAAGGACCGGATCGATTCGAGGTCGGCGCCGAGCTTCTGGCGCGAGTACTGGTCGCGCTTCGAGTACCAGGACAGCCAGTTGGGCGTCGTCAGTTCCATCGCGTCGCGCAGCGTCGAGTCGCTGAAGACGTTGTTGCCCGTGAACGTGATCGACCGGATGCGGGCGATGTCGCCTTCGTTCACGACCATCGAGACGTTGACGCGGTTGCGCTCGATCGGCGTCACCGTCGTCTTGACTTCGACGCCATACAGGCCGCGCGACAGGTACTGGCGCCGCAGCTCCTGCTCGGACCGCTCCAGCAGCGAGCGGTCGAATATGCGGCCTTCCGCGAGGCCGACATCGCGCAGGGACTTGACGACCTGGTCCTTGTCGAATTCCTTGACGCCGGCGAGTTCGACGGCCGCGACGGCCGGACGCTCCTCGACCACGACGACCAGCACGTCGCCGTCGACCTCGAGCTTCACGTCCTTGAAGAGTCCGCTGGCATACAGCGCGCGAATGGCCTGCGAGCCCCGCTCAGGATCGAAGCGGTCGCCGACGCGCACCGGCAGGTAACTGAAGACGGTTCCGGCCTCGGTGCGCTGCACGCCCTCGACACGGATGTCGCGGACCGTGAACTCCTGCGCCGTGGCGTTGATGCAGAACGCGGCCAGCACCGCGGCGGCAACACGGCGCAGGGCTGCAGGCACGCGGCGCCGAGTAGACACGCGACGATTCAACTTCCGGTTCCAGTGCGAAGGCGTGGGCGCAGATCAGGAGAGCAGCCGTATCAAGTCGTTGTAGAGCGCCAGCATCGTCAACAGTCCGAGTACGGCAATCCCGGCACGCTGGCCCCACTCGACGACCCACTCCGCTGGCGGGCTGCCCTTGAGAATTTCGATCAAATAATACAGTAAGTGCCCTCCATCGAGCATCGGAATGGGCAGGAGGTTGAGCACCGCGAGGCTGATGGAAACAAGAGCGAGAAAGCTCAGGAACGCGGCCATGCCGATGCGCGCGGTCTGTCCCGCGTAGTCGGCGATGGTGACCGGTCCGGAGAGGTTCTTCCACGATGCCTCGCCGGTCACCATCTTGCCCAGCATCTTCAACGAGAACACGGCGGTGTCGACCGTCTTGCCGGCGGCGAGTCCGATGCTTTCGAGCGGACCGTACTGCACCTTGATGAGCGGCGGACGGTCGTTCAGTTCCGCCCCCATGCGTCCGAACGACGCGCCGGTGTCGTCGGTCACGCGGCTCGGCGTCACGAGGATCCGGACCGGGTCTCCGTCGCGTTCGACCGTCA
>Ga0209706_10000384_pt1 | contig 24991 bp, 20 predicted proteins | sample PPLLaktember2015_6_FD_187263 | JGI IMG/M metagenome (GOLD analysis project Ga0209706, IMG submission 187263) | Freshwater sediment microbial communities from Prairie Pothole Lake near Jamestown, North Dakota, USA - PPLs Lake P8 Core (1) Depth... | ecosystem: Environmental > Aquatic > Freshwater...
CTGCCGACACCCCGTCAGCGGTCCCTGTCGCAGCGCCAGCGCCCGGGGCTCCCGCCACGGTCACCGAATCGGAGGGGGTCATCACACCGGCCCCGGCGGAATCGCCGGCCCCCCGCGTGACGCCTCCGGTGGCCGAGGCGGCCCCGGCCCCCCGTGCCACGGCGCCGGCCCGCGCCAGAGCCACACGTGAGGCCGCGCCAAGCCGCCCGGCCCCACGCCCTGAAACCCAGCGCGCCGAGGCCGCGCCTGCACGCCCCGCGCCGCCGGCCGAGCCCGCCCCCACCGCCATCCCCGAGAACACCGGTTCCATGTGGGAGACGCGAGCCCCCGTCGAGCCCGAGGCGCCCCCGGTGGCCACCTACGAGCCCGAGGAGCCCGCGGCGCCTCCGGCGCCCGAATACGTGGATCTGCAGGTGCCGGCCGACGCCGTGCTGGGCCTCCAGGTGGAGCGCACCGTCACCAGCGAAACGGCGCGGGTGGAAGACAAGGTGACGGCCCGCGTCACCCGCGACGTGCGGGTGGGCACGCGCATCGCCATCCCCGCCGGATCCATCGTCAATGGCTCGGTCACCGAGGTGGAGCGCGGCGGCAAGATGAAGGGCAAGGCACGGCTGGCCGTTCGCTTCCATACCGTCACGCTGGCCGACGGCACGCAACTGGCCATACGCACCGACGCGGTGGTGCGCGAGGGCGAGTCGCCCTCGCGTGAGACCGCGGCCAAGGTGGGCGGCGCGGCCATCGGCGGCGCCATCCTCGGCGCCATCCTCGGCGGCGGCCGCGGCGCGGCCATCGGCGCGGGCGTCGGCGCGGCAGGCGGCACCGCCGCGGCCATGACCAACGACCGCAACGCGGCCACGCTCCCTGGAGGCACCAGCGTCACCGTGCGCGTGCAACAGCCGGTCACGGTGACGGTCGCCAAGGAATAGGCTAAGGACTAGATCGGGAGTCGGGAGTCTGGAGTCGGGAGTCGAGCCCGTTACCTCCACCACTGGCCGCGGCCCAGCAAGGGTCGTGGCCCTTTTTACTGTGCGGGGTACAATGGGGCGATTCCCTGGAGGGTCCGCGCATGCGCTTTGTCCCCACCGTCGTCGCCGTCGTCCTCGCCACCACGTTTGCCGTCGCGCAGGAGAAGCAGACGCGCGCGGGCATCTCGAACTACACGAAGGTCGACGCCGTGGTGGCCTGCGGCGGGGCCACCGACACCGCGGCCCTCGACGGCCTGAAGGCCGACGGCTTCAAGTCGGTGATCAACCTGCGGATGGCGAGCGAGAACGGCGCCAACGTTCCCGAGAACCAGGCGAAGGCCAAGGCGCTCGGCCTCAACTACTTCCACCTGCCGCTCTCGGGCGCGGCGCCGGATCCGGCCATCGTCGATCAGTTCCTGACCGTGGTCTCGAACAAGGCGAACCAGCCGGTGTTCATCCACTGCGCGTCGGCCAACCGCGTCGGCGCGGTGTGGCTGGTGAAGCGGGTGATGCAGGACGGCTGGCCGGTGGACAAGGCGACGACCGAGGCCAAGGCGATTGGGCTGTCAGCCCCGGGCCTCGAGAAGTTCGCGCTCGAATACATCGCCTCGCACAAGAAGTAAGGCGAAAGCGGAAGGCAGAAGCCCTTCTGCCTTCTGCCCTCTGCCTTGTGCCTACGTCTTCCTCTGGCACCTTTTCTGCTTCTTCCGTTCCCCAGGGGCATCCCTCGCCCCAGTTTCGTCGCGTTCGTGGACACTTTATGGAGGGAGTTTCCTATGCGTCCTGTCCTGTCGGCTCTCTTCGCTCTTCTTGCGCTCGTGGCGCTGCCCGCGTCCGGGCGCGCGCAGGGCACGTACTTCACCCCCTACATCGGCAGCTCGTTCGACTCGACGTTCGACGACTACGACTTCGGCACGAAGCTCCATTACGGCGCCTCGCTCATGTGGCTCGGCGACGGCGGACTCGGCTTCGAGGTGGACCTCGGGTACGCGCCGACGTTCTTCGAGCCGGGTGACGACGAGTTCTTCGAGCTGGACTCGGAAGGCAGCGTGACGACGGTGATGGGGAACCTCGTGTTGGGCGCGACCGGTGGCGGCGTCAAGCCATATGTGTCGGGGGGCCTCGGGCTGATGCGCTCGCGGATCGAGTCGCCGTCGGAGTTGTTCGAGTTCAGCGACAACGGGTGGGGGGTGAACGTCGGCGGTGGCCTGCGCGTGGGGTCCGGCAACTTCGGCGTCCGGGGCGACCTGCGCTACTTCCGCCAGTTGAGCGACCTGGGTTTCATCAACGACTTCGAACTGGGCGACTTCTCGTTCTGGCGCGGTACCGTGGGGCTGTCGATCGGCTTCTGACGTCACAAGAAACCACGAAGCCACGAAGGACACGAAGGACGGCACGAAGACATCGGGCGGCTTGGAGTGCTGTGGTCTCGAGATCCTGGACCTGAGATTCTGCGCTTCGTGTTCTTCGTGGTTCCTTCGTGGCTTCGTGGTTCCTTCGTGGCTTCGTGGTTTCTTTCCGCCCTGTTTGACACGCCCGCCAAGAGCGGGCGATACTACAGGGTCGTTTGTGCGGCGATTTCCTCGACTTGAGGCCGCATCGTGTCCAGCGCCGCTGGGCACGAGAACAATCTAAGTCGCGAGCCAGGCCCGCGACCAACGCGGGCTTTTTTTTTGGAGTGTGAATGGGCAACCGATACATCTTCTCTTCGGAATCGGTCGGCGAGGGCCACCCCGACAAGGTCGCCGACACGATCTCCGACGCCGTCCTCGACGCGTGCCTCGCGCAGGACAAGACCAGCCGCGTCGCCTGCGAGACGTTCGTGAAGTCGAACGTCGTGGTCATCGGCGGCGAGATCACGACGAAGGCGAAGCTCGACTTCGTCAAGATCGCGCGCGAGGCGATCCGCGAGATCGGCTACGTCAACGACGACGACGTGTTCCACGCCGATCGGGTCTTTGTGAACGTCCTGGTGACCCAGCAGTCGCCCGACATCGCGCAGGGCGTGGACGCACGCAAGGCCGCCGGCAAGAAGACCGCGAAGCAGGGGGCCGGCGACCAGGGCCTGATGTTCGGTTACTCCAGCAACGAGACGCCGGAGCTGATGCCGGCGCCCATCATGTTCGCCCACCGCCTGGGCCGCCAGCTCACGAAGATCCGCAAGCAGGGCAAGGTGGCGTGGCTGCGCCCCGACGCCAAGTCGCAGGTCTCGGTCGTCTACGAGAACGGCAAGCCCGTCGCCATCTCGAACGTCGTCATCTCGACACAGCACGCCGCCGACGTCTCCCACAAGGAGATCGAGGGGTTCTGCATCGAGGAAATCATCCGCAAGGTCCTCCCCGCGAAGATGCTGACGAAGGACACCGAGTTCCTGATCAACCCGACCGGCCGGTTCGTCATCGGCGGGCCGCAGGGCGACTCGGGCCTCACCGGGCGCAAGATCATCGTGGACAGCTACGGCGGGATGGGCCGGCACGGCGGCGGCGCGTTCTCGGGCAAGGATCCGACGAAGGTGGACCGCAGCGCCGCGTACATGGGCCGCTGGGTGGCCAAGAACGTCGTCGCCGCGGGGCTCGCGGCGAAGTGCGAGATCCAGTTCGCGTATGCGATCGGCCACCCGGATCCGGTCAGCGTGCACGTGGACACCTTCGGCACCGGCGCGGTGCCCGATCAGCAGATCATCCGGGCCATCAACAGGGTCTTCAATTTCCAGCCGGCCGAGATCATCGACCAGCTGAACCTGCGCCGCCCCATCTACTCGAAGACGACCAACTACGGCCACTTCGGGAAGAGCGACAAGGACCTCACCTGGGAAGCGACGAACAAGGTGGCGGCGCTGAAGAAGGCGATGTAGCACGGAAGGTTCAAAGCGAAGGGGTTCGGAGCACGGAGGTTCGGCACCGTCGCGCTTGGAACCTCGGCGCTTTGAACCTCCCGGCTTTGAACCCCTGTGCTTACGGGTTTCGCATCCCCTCCGTGATAATCCCCACCCGCTCCACGCCCGCGCCCTTCCCCGCGTCCACGACCGCGACGATGTCGCCGTAGCGCAGCGAGCCGGCGCCGGCGATGTAGAGCGTCTTGTCCCGGCGCGCGGCGAAGATTTCCCGCAGGCGCGACTCGAGTGCCGCGAGCGTCACCGGCTGCTTGTTGACGGCCAGCTGCCGGTCCGCCTGATACTCGACCACGATCTGCTCGTTGACCACAACGGGGCTTGACGTGGTCTCCGCCGGCAGGTCCACGTCCAGCCCCTTCTGAGACAGGGGCAGCGACGCCATGAAGATGACGAGCAGGACCAGGAGCACGTCGATCATCGGCGTGATGTTCATGTCCGAGTGTGCGCGCAGCTTCGTTGGTTCCATGGGCCACCTCCTCTACTGCAGCTGGAAGTTCACGGTCACGGTCATCACGACGGGCACGGGCCTGCCGTTCAGCAGCGTCGGTGAGTAGCGCCACTGGCGCACCGCGGCCAGCGCTGCTTCGTCCAGGAGCGGTACGGACCGCAGCACGCGCGCCTGCTGTACCACGCCGTCCACGCCAATCGTCGCCTCGATGATCACGACGCCCTGCACGCGCGCCTCCCTCGCGATGGCCGGGTAGAGCGGCGCGACGTCGTCGGTCTTCGCCGGCGCGCGGATCCCGGCGCCGGGCCGCACCGGGGCCTGGGGCGCCGGTGGCGGAGGGGGCGGCGGATCCCCGACGGTGGTATCGATGCTGCTGGCCCCCGGCACGATGCTGGAGAGTGGTTCGTCGCTGGGCCAGGCGTCGACGAGTCGGGGGGACTCGGGGGCAATCCCCTCGGGCGCCGCCGTCGGCGCGGCGTTCGGGTTCGGGGGTGGAGGCGCCGGATCCCGCGGCGCGGGTGGAGCCGGCGGCGGTGGGGTCGGCGGCAACGCGATGGTCGTGTAGATGATGTCGGAGCTCGCCAGCCCAGGGAGGACGACGGGGCCGAGAACGGTGGCGCCGACAATCGCGAGGATGCCCGCCGCGTGCGCCGCCAGCGAGAGGGGCACGGTGTAGCGGCTGCGCGTGCCGACGCGCACAGTGGGTCGCTCGATTTCGCCGAACAGATCGCGAGGCATGCCGGTCTCCTTTCGAGAGAGAGGACATTTCAAGCGACGCGGCGATCGGCCGATCTCGCGCTGTTGAGTGGGTTAGACACCCGTACCCGAAGGACGGGCTCACGCGGGTTTCTTGCGCGAGCCCGTTCTGGGTCCTGGGTCCTGGGTCCTGGGTCTTGGGTCTGGGTCTTGGAGTTTCCCGACGCGACTGCCTCCCGGCGCGAAGGCCCTCCCGGCGCGATCCCCCCCGGTCCCGCTCAGTTCGCCTTGATCGACTTGATGTTCAGCAGCTTCTTGCCGCCCTGCTCGGTGACCTCGCCGGTGACGGTCACGGACTTGGCGACGAAGTCGAGCAGCTTCGCGTTGTTGTTGGCCGCGAAGTCGCCCGTGATCTCGTAGATGGCCTCGTCGTTGAGGAGGCCCACGGGTTGGCCTCGCCTGGCGCACGACATGGCGCACGCGGCATGGCCGTCGCCCCTGCCGCCCGCGCCCTTGCTGGTGGCGCACGCGATGTCCACCACCTCGCCCTTCACCGTCACGTCGGCCGCGAACGACGGCAGGGCCATCGCCGTGGCAAATACCGCCGCAGCAACAAGCGAAATCATGTTCCGCATCGTCTGAGCTCCTGGAAAGGTGTGTTACGCGCTGCGGAAGCGGGGGACCGCAACCCCAGCACTGTCCCGCCCGGGAGGCCCGGCTGTCAAGCTGGGCCGCGGAGCGGCGCCGACAGCATACAATCCCGCTCTGAGGTAACCCGGCCATGATCCGTCCCACGCGTTTCTCACCGTTCATCGCCGCGGCGGGCGTCCTTCTCCTCGCCACCGCCTGGGCTGTCGGGGCGCGCGCGCAGGCGCCGCAACCGTCTCCCGGGATCGACGATGTGATCAACCTGAATCGGGCGGGGTCGCCGGCGCTCTCTCCTGACGGGCGGCTGGTGGCGTTCACCATCCGCGAGACCAACTGGGACGAGAACGCCTACGAGACGGAGATCTGGCTGGCAGACGCCGCTGCGGGCGAGCCGCGGCAGCTGACCAACGCGCCGAAGTCGAGCCAGCAGCCGGCGTGGGCGCCGGACAACCACACGCTGGCCTTCATCTCGGACCGCGACGGCAAGCGGCAGATCTACCGCATCGACATCACGGGCGGCGAGGCGGAGAAGCTCACGAGCATGGCAGACGGCGTGAACGGCTTCGCGTGGTCGCCCGATGGGACGTCCATCGCCTTCACCGCGCAGGATCCCGTGAGCGACGCGATGGAGGCGCGCGAGAAGAGCTGGGGCGAGGTGGAGCTCGAAGACGAGGACCAGCGCTACGCGCACCTGCACGTTCTCGACCCGGCGACGAAAAAGACGCGCGCGCTCACCTCGGGGGATTTCGTCGTGGGCGCCTTCGACTGGTCGCCCGACGGCGCGCGCATCGCGTTCGACCATCGGATCACCAGCGACCCGTCCGACGGGTCGTCGGCGGACCTCTCGCTGGTGGACGTCGCCTCGGGCACGCTGACGGCGCTGGTGACGCAGGCCGGCCCGGACTCGAACCCGCGCTGGTCGCCCGATGGCAGCCGTGTCGCGTTCCAGTCGTCGATGGCCAAGCCGTTCTTCTACTTCCAGAACAGCGTCATCGCCGTGGTCACGCCGGGGCAGGCGAAGGTCGAGCGCCTCACCGATCGCTTCGACGAGGACCCCTCACTCGTGGCGTGGACGCCGGCAGGCATCCTCTTCTCTGCCTCCCAGCGAACCTACACGGCGCTCTTCACGTTAGACCCGGCCACGCGTGCCATCCGGAAGCACCAGGCGAACGACACCTGGATCGCCGTGCAGTTCTCGTCGTCAGAGGACGGCACGCGCGTGGCCTTCGTGGGCTCGGGCCCCACCGCCTTCCCCGACGTCTATGCGGGTCCGGTGAGCGCAATCGGACAAGCGCGACGCCTGAGTGACATGCAGGCGCAGCTGGCGGCCTTCCCGAAGCACGCGCGCGAGGTGATTCGCTGGAAGAGCCAGGACGGCGCCGAGATCGAGGGCGTGCTGCACAAGCCGGCCGACTTCACGGCCGGGCGCCGCTATCCACTGCTGGTGGTCATCCACGGCGGGCCGACGGGCGTGTCGCGGCCGCAGCCGTACGGCAGCGCCAGCTTCTATCCCATCGACGCGTTCCTCACGCGCGGTGCGCTGGTGCTCGAGCCGAACTACCGCGGCAGCGCGGGCTACGGCGAGAAGTTCCGCTCGCTGAACGTGCGCAACCTGGGGATTGGCGACGCGTGGGACGTGCTCTCGGGCATCGACCACCTGGTGGCGCAGGGCCTGGTGGACGGCGCGCGCGTGGGCAGCATGGGGTGGAGCCAGGGCGGCTACATCTCGGCGTTCCTCACCACGCGCCACGCGGATCGCTTCAAGGCCATCTCGGTGGGCGCGGGCATCTCGGACTGGATGACCTACTACGTGAACACCGACATCCACCCGTTCACGCGGCAGTACCTGAAGGCCACGCCCTGGGACGACCCGAAAATCTACGCCGACACCTCACCGATGACCTACATCAAGCAGGCGAAGACGCCGACCTTGATCCAGCACGGCGACCAGGACGCGCGTGTGCCTGTGCCCAACGCATTCCAGCTGTACCAGGGCCTGCGGGATCAGAACGTGCCCGTCCGCCTGTCGCTCTTCAAGGGCTTCGGCCACGGGCTCACCAAGCCCAAGGCCAACCGCGCGGCGATGGAACAGAACTGGGAGTTCTTCGGGAAGCACATCTGGGGTGAGGCGACGACGAGCCAGTAACAAAGAGGCTACGAAGGCACGAGGGAGCACGAAGATACTCAGGGTCGTGGGTCGTGGCCTTCGTGATTCTCTTCGTGGCTGCGTGGTTTCTTTTCGTCAGGACAGGAGCACGCGTATGACTCGCACGATGGCGGCCGTCTTGCTGTGTCTGTCGGTGTTGGCCGCGCGGCCGGGGACGCAGGCCCCGCAGGGCGCATCCGTCGCCATCCGCGGCGCGACGGTGTTCAGCATCACGCGCGGGACCATCGCCAACGGCGTCGTCGTCATGAGCGGAGGAAGGATCTCCGCCGTAGGCGGGCCCGACACCGCCATCCCGCCCGGCGCCGAGGTCGTGGATGCCACCGGGCGCTTCGTCACGCCGGGGCTCATCGACGCGCACTCGCACATCGCGGCCGGCTCCATCAACGAGGGCGGCACGACGGTCAGCTCGATGACGGGTATTCTCGACGTGCTCGACCCGACCGACGTAAACATCTATCGCGACCTGGCCGGCGGCTTGACAACGGCCAACGTCCTGCACGGCAGCGCCAATCCCATCGGCGGCGGGAACGCCGTCATCAAGCTGCGCTGGGGTGCCGTACGGCCGCGCGAGTTGCTGTTCGAGGGCGCCATGCCGGGCATCAAGTTCGCCCTGGGCGAGAACCCGAAGGACCTGCGGCCGGGCGGCGGGGGCGTGCAGGACGCGCCGCGTCGATATCCGCTGACACGCCCCGGAGTCGAGTACGTCATCCGCGACGCGTTCACGCGCGCGAAGGCCTACCAACAGCAGTGGCGCGCCTACGAGGCCGCCCGCAAGACCAATCCCTCGCTGGCGCCTCCGCGGCGCGACCTGCAGCTCGAGCCGCTCGTCGAGATTCTCGAAGGCGGGCGCCTCGTCCATGCTCATGGCTACCGCGCCGACGAGCACCTGATGCTGCTGAGGGTAGCCGAGGAGTTCGGCTTCCAGGTGGCCACGCTGCAGCACGTGGTGGAAGGCTACAAGTTCGCCGACGAGATTGCCGCGCACGGCGCCGGCGCCTCGACGTGGTCCGACTGGTGGGTCGGCAAGATCGAGGCGGACGATTCCATTCCGTACAACGCCGCGTTGATGGTGCGCCGCGGCGTGCTGGTTTCCATCAACTCCGACAGCGCCGAGCACGCGCGCCGCCTGAACACCGAGGCGGCCAAGACCATCCACTGGGGCGGGCTCACCGAAGACGAGGCGCTCTCGCTCGTCACCATCAATCCCGCCCGGCAACTCCGCATCGACAACCGCGTCGGTTCCCTCGAGGCCGGCAAGGACGCCGACGTGGTCATCTGGAACAGGCACCCGCTGAGCACCTACGCCATCGTCGATCGCGTCTACATCGACGGGCGGGCCTACTACGACCGCCCGTCCGACGAGCGGCGACTCACTGAGGAGCGGAGCGAGAAGGCACGGCTGGTGGCCGCCGAGAATCGCCCGGCCGTCGCGCCGGCCACGGCACAGCCGGCCCAGGGTGCGCCAATGCCCGATCCACCGCGGCCCGCCATCGGCCCCGTGCCGGCGTCGGGCCCGGTCGTGGCCATCGTCAACGCGCGCATTCACACCATGACGGGGCCGGCCATCGAGCGCGGGGCCATCCTCATCCGCGGTGGCGTCATCGCGCGTATCGACACCGGCGCCATCCAGCCTCCGGCAGGCGCGCAGGTGGTCGACGCGCAAGGTGGCGACGTCTATCCCGGCTTCATCGACGCACGAACCACCATCGGCCTCGCCGAGCCGGGGGCCCGCGGCTTCGACGATGTGCAGGAGATGCTGGATGTCAATGCGGCGGTGAAGGCACAGGTGTCGTACAAGGCCGACAGCGACGCCATTGCCGTGGCGCGCGTCAACGGCATCACGTCAGTGGCCGTCGTCCCGTCCGGAGGCATCGTCAGCGGCCAGGTCGCCGTGATGAACCTGGATGGATGGACGTGGGAGGAAGCGACGCTGAAGCCGGTGGCCGGCGTGAGCGTCCAGTTCCCCACCCTCGCCCCGCGTGGATTCGGGCCACAGCAGGGGCCCGCCCGAAAGTACGAGGACCTGAAGCGCGAGCGGGACGCCCGCATCAAGACGCTGGAGGATCTGATCGCGCGCGCCCGGGCCTACGCGAGCCAGCCGGCAGCGGAGCGCCGCACCGACTGGAATCTCGAAGCCGTGGTTCCCGTGGTCGAGGGGCGGCAGCCGCTCTTCGTGCAGGCCAACGCCGAGAGCGACATCCGTGATGCCGTGGCCTTCGCCGACCGCGCGCGGGTGCGGGTCGTGATCACCGGTGGGCTCGAGGCGCCGCTCGTGGCGCCGCTGCTCAAGGAGAGGAACGTCCCCGTGATCCTGGGCTCGGTGCTGACGCTGCCCACGCGCGAGGACGCGCATCATGCGGCCACGTACCGGGCCGCGGGCGGGCTGGCGCAGGCAGGCGTGCGCTTTGCCTTCGGCAGCGGCGGCTACACCAACGTGCGCCTCATTCCGTACGAGGCGGGCATCTCGGTCGCGTGGGGCCTCTCGCGCGATCAGGCGCTGCGCGCGATCACCGTGGATGCCGCCGAGATCCTGGGCGTGTCCGATCGCGTCGGTACGCTCGAGCCCGGCAAGCTGGCCAACCTGGCCATCTGGGCCGGCGACCCGCTCGAGATACGCACGCCCGTGCCGCGCGTCTTCATCGCGGGCAGGGACGTGGGGCCCGCGAGCAAGCACACCGATCTCTACGACAAGTGGCGCAGCCGGCCCCAGCGGCCGACCGTCACGACCAACGGGAGGCAGCCATGAGTCCCTTGCTGCGATCCGGGCTCACGTTGATCTGTGCCGCGATGCTGACCGGGCCGGTCCTGCGCGCGCAAGGCGCGCTCCATGCCATCCGCGGCGCGCGCATCGTGCCCGTGTCGGGTCCGCCGATTGACAGCGGAACGGTGGTCATCCGCGACGGTGTCATCGCCGCCGTCGGCGCCGGGGTCGCTGTGCCTGCGGGCGCCCAGATCATCGATGGCACGGGACTCACCGTGTATCCCGGCCTCATCGACATGGGGAGCACCGCCGGGCTCGCGCTGCCGCCCGCTCCCCGGGCCGAGAGTCCCCGCACCACGGAGGACGTCGAGCGCGTGAAGGCCGACTACCTCCGGCGCGCGCACTTCCGCGCGGCGGACGTGCTGGACCCTGCCTCGCCGGCGCTGGCCGGGGCCGCGGCCGCAGGCCTCACGGCGATCCTGGCCACGCCCGATGGCGACGCCATCCGCGGCCAGAGCGCGCTCATCACGACGACGCTGCCGCCCGACGAGCCCCAGATTGGCGCCGTGGCCGATCCGCGAAAGGGACCGCTGGTGCTCCGCGCACCGGTGGCGCTGCACGTGACGTTCTCGCCGCGTCCGGCGGGTGGGGGCGCGTATCCGAACTCCCTGATGGGCGTCGTCGCCTTCGTGCGGCAGACGCTTCTCGACGGCCAGCAGTACGGGCGCGCCGCCGCCACGCCCACCGCGGGCACCGTCTACGACCCGGCGCTCGACGCGTTGCAGCCGGCGCTTGCCGGCCGCCTGCCCGTGGCGTTCCAGGCCGACACGGTGGCCGAGATTCTGCGGGCGCTCGACATGGCGAAGAGCTTGTCGCTGCAGCCGATCATCACCGGCGGTCGGGAGGCGGGCCAGGTGGTGGACGAGTTGAAGGCCACGAACGCCCGCGTGATCCTGAGCCTGAACTACCCCACGCGTTCGGAATCGCTCGCCCCTGACGCCGACGAACCGCTGGCCACCCTGCGCGCTCGGGCACAGGCGCCCGCGACGGCCGCGGCGCTGGACAAGGCGGGCGTGCCCTTCGCGTTCGCCTCAGCGGGGCTCGACCAGCCGTCGGACGTGGTGAAGAACGTCGCGAAGGCGGTCCAGCAGGGCCTGGCGCGCGAGCGGGCGCTGGCCGCGCTCACACTGGACGCCGCGCGGATGGCCGGCGTGGCGGACCGGATGGGCTCAATCGAGGTCGGGAAGCTCGCCAACCTCGTGGTGACGTCGGGCGATCTCTTCGACGAGAAGTCGGCCGTGAAGCACGTCTTCGTCCACGGTTGGCCCGTGAATCTCGACCCGCCCCGCCCGCGCGCGACGCGACAGTAGGCTCTGGGTCGTGGGTCTTGAGTCGTGGGTCTTGGTCCTTGAGGTCTTGACTTCGCGCCCTTCGTGATTCCCTTCGTGCCTTCGTGGTTTCTTTTTCCTACCGGATCGCGGAGAACGGGATGTCCAGGATGGGGTACTGCTCCCACTCCCGGTAGTTGAAGTGCCACCACTCGTTGGGCTCCACGGTGAAGCCGTGGCGCTCCATGGCCTGGCGCAGCAGGTCGCGCTTGCCGCGCGCTTCGGGCGGGCCGCCCGCGTAGTCCGGGTACGAGCGGCGCGTCATCTCGTCGTACCCGCCCGGCATCTCCACCACCAATCCTGTCGCCAGGTCGTACATCGTCAGATCCACGGCGCAGCCGCGATTGTGCTTCGAGCCGGTCTTCGGGTCGGCCACGAACTCGCGCTGCGATCCGCTGGTCATGTCCCAGAACAGCTTCGTGATGGCCCACGGGCGATAGCCGTCGTGGATGAGCAGCCCATACCCATGGCGTGCGAGCTCCTTGTGCGCGGCCAGCAGCGCCTCTGCCGCGGGCCGCTGCAGGAGCGCGCGCGCCTCCGGATACACGGGCTTGCCGAGGAAATTGTTCGTGCCCGCGTAGCGGATGTCGAGCCTGATGGTGGGATCGAGCTTCACCAGTTCCACGAGATCGGCCTTGCGCGTGGCCTTTGGATCCACGGGCGGCCCGCTCTGCGCGGCGAGGGTGACCACCGTCGCGCTGCACAAGGCGATCACGGGAACACGAAGGACACGAAGGACACGAAGACGACCTGGTGAGCAGGCAGAAGGCATCGGGGCTCCTCGGAACACGCGCCGCTAGCATACTCCGCCCCAACACGTCACAGTCTTCACCCAGCTGTGGGCGGTGACGGGGCCTCGGGTATCGCCCCGGGCCTCCGCGAGACGAGGTTCGAACCCGCGCCCGAGGCCGCTCGGATGGCGTACTGACGCCGGGCGCACCACTCCGCAAGGAGCGGAGCTGGTGCGCGCACCCCTCCCGACCTCCGCCATCGCCACGGCTTCGGCGGACGGGCCCGACTCCCGGCGGGTTGGCTCCGTCTCTACCGCGCCAACCAGTAAGTCATCTTCACTGCGAGCGAGCGGTTCCTGACGTTGTACTGCCGCGGCACCGGCAGGTTCGCGTCCCACCCCTGGTTGTAGACGATGTAGAGATCGCTGCCTGGCTTGTAGATGTACCAGAGGAGGAAGTTGAAACTGGCTGTGCGCCGGTCGTCGTTGTACTGCGCGAAGCCCTTCAGGAACAGGTTGGGCGAGAACGAGTGGCTGACGCGCACGTTCACCACGTTGCTCGTGTACACGGGCCGGCCGGGAAGCGCGATGCGATTGCGCGTGTAGTTGGGCTCGAAGAGCAGCGTCCGCCCGACGATGAGGTTGACCGCGCCGGTGATGCTCTGCCGCTCGCCGTTGTAGTAGCCGCCCAGGTTCGCCGTGGCCGATCCGTACACCCGTCGGGCCTGGTTCGAGACGTAGTTGAGCGTGGTGGTGGTCCAGCTGTAGGTGCCGGGCGCGCTGACGGTGCCCGCAGTCGCGAATGGCATGAGCGGGCTGTCCAGTTCGCGCTCGACGGTGATCTTCGCGCTCGAGGTGTCCTGCCGCTGCATCTGCGCCTCGATCGATTGCGTGCGCGAGTTCACGCGGCCCTGGTGATCCTCGTAGTAGTCCACCTGCGCCGTGTAGAGCATCTGCCGCACGCCGCGCCACTTTGGCCGCGGTGTCCAGCCGGCCTTGGCCTTCGTCGCGCGGATGTCGATGCGCGGAATGAAGCCCATCTCCGCGTTGAACCGCGAGCCGATGTCCTGGTACTGCGCGCCGTAGTTGAAGCGGTCGGACTTGTAGTTCACGTCCACGATGCCGGCCAGGTCCGTGCCGTCGGAAGGGGCGTTGGCGAGCACCGCGTCCGGCGACTGGGTCTTCGCCAGCAACCCGATGATGGTGAGGTTCTGGCCGAGGAAGAGTCCGGCGTCGACGCCTGCGGCGCGGTTGTAGTCGGAAATGCCGCCCTGGCTGTTGAGGAACACACCCCCGATGCTCGACTTGCTCAGGATGTTGCGCTTCACGCGGATCACCGTGAAGTTGGCACCGTCGACCGGCTGGGCCACGCCGCCGCGGCGCACCGTAGCAGCCTCGGTGGTCACGTCCATCACACCAACCGCGTACTGGCCGACGCGGCCCGTCACGCGCCCGCCGCCGAGGATGGGCACCTCCTGACCGTCCGCCAGCCCGATGCGGCGGCTGTAGAAGAGGGACAGCAGGCCGGGGTCACCGGTGGCGGCATCGCCCGACAGGCCCGACGCCGACTTCCCGTAGTCGAAGATGCCGGCGCCCTCGGTGAAGAACTGGCGGCGTTCCGGGAAGAACAGGCTGAAGCGCGAGAGGTTGACCACCTCCTGGTCCGCCTCCACCTGCGCGAAGTCGGTGTGATAGGTGAGGTCGGCGGTCAGGTCGTTGGTGAGGCCGATCTTGAAGTCGCCACCGAACTTCGCCTCGCTGCTCGCGCCCGGCAGCACGAAGTCGCGCGACACGGTGGGCAGGACGTAGGGCACGAGTTCCATCCGCCGGCGCGGGCGCAGATCGGTGAGGCCGGCCAGCACCCCCGCATTCGACATGCGCGCAAAGCCCGACGCGCCCCACTCGCGCGGGAAGGGCACCCAGTAGTCCTCCTCGTTCTTGCGGAGGATGATGCGGCAGAGGTTCAGCCCCCACAGCGCCTCGCCCATCGTTGTCGGGAAGCGCAGCTGGCTGAGCGGAATCGCGGCCTCGACGTACCAACCCTTTTCGTCCACCGACGTCCGGTTGTCCCACACCGCGTTCCAGTCGTAGTTGATGGTGCGGCCATTCTCGACCGAGTTGGCGTCCTTGTAGGCGCCGAGGGGATTGGTGCTGAAGTAATACGCGTTGCGGTGGTCGTGGAACGTGTCGAGGGTGAGCTTGATCTGGTCGCCCTTGCGGAGACCGGAATCGCGCTTCATCTCGCTGCCGAGGATGCCGGACGGGTCGCTGTCCCACGCCCACACGGCGATGTAGATGGTGCGCTCGTCGTAGAGGACGCGGAACTCCGTCTTCTCGGTGGCCGGTGCGCCGAAGCGTGGCTCGCGCTGGACGAAGTTGCTTTGGACCGGCGCGAGCTGCCACACCGAGTCGTCCAGGTGCCCGTCGATCTTCGGCGCCTGGCCGTCGGGGAGCCTCGCGGCGACGGCGCGGAACGAGTGGGGATCGACCGACTTGATGTCCAACACCGATTCGGACGTGGATGATTCCGCCGATGGCTGCGCCGACACTGATGCCGAGAACGCAGGGCCGCAGATGAGGCAGATCGCGCAGATGGTGCGGACAAAGACAGAACGCACGTGATATCGGGCGCCAGTGTAGCGATCGGCCAAGGGATAGCGCTGTCACAAGTTGTCTCGACTGGGCTGGCGGGCGGCGGCACGGCCTCGGACCGGGGCCTGGGCCTCCTTGGGAGCGACGCGATCGGCGTCAGTACTCGTTGAAGAACCGCTGAATCTCGCCCGGATCCTTCGTCTTCGTCAGCGCCAGCATCAGCAGGATGCGCGCCTTCTGCGGCAGCAGGTGTTGCACCGACACGGTGGGCGGCAGGTTCTGGTTGCCGGTCTGCGCCCCTTGGCCGCCTTGTCGGCCGCCGCCCTGCGGCACGGCCTGCGGGCCCAGGGGACCGGGTCCGGGCCCGGGCGAGCCGCCGGCGACGTGCTCGCCGCTCGGGAACGCCTGGACCAGCACGATGCCGCGCCGCCGGATCTCGAGAAACGCGTCGCGCTCGCTCGGCGAGAAGCCGCTCGTCGTCACGGCGACCACCCCCTGCGTATTCGGGCCCAGCCGGGGTCCCTCCCCGCCGGGGTACGAGAACACGAGCTCCACGGTCGGGAGCGTGTCGACGGCCGTGATGTCGAACTCGGTGTCCACACCGTGGCGCCTCGCGGGCGTGAAGAAGAACTCCGGACCGCGGCTCGCCACCACGCCGAGCATGCCCATCTCGCCGCCGCTGAAGCCGCCGGTCCGCGGATAGAGCTTGCGGTTCTCGCGCGCCGAGATGATGCGATCGTCCATCACCACCATCACGCCCATCCCGCGCGCACCCGGCGCCCCGGCCGTGCGCACCGCCGACAGCAGGTTGATGGGGCCGTCCGGGCTGATGCCCGTCGCCGGTCGCTGCGAGCCCACGACGACGACGGGCTTGTCGGACTTCACCGTGAGGTAGAGGAAGAACGCGGTCTCTTCCAGCCGATCGGTGCCGTGGGTGACGACGATGCCGGCGAGATCCGCGCGCTGGAGCAGCTCGTTGATGCGCTTCGATAACGCGACCCAATGCGACGGCATGATCTCGGGGCTGGCCACGTTCGAGAACTGCTCGGTCTCGATCTGTGCGAATCGCGTCAGTTCGGGCACGCTCTGGACGATCTCGCTCACGCTCCGGGTGCCGGCGCGGTAGCCGCCGAGCGTGCCCGGCGCATCCTGCACGCCGGCGATGGTGCCGCCGGTGGCGATGACGCGCACCTTGGGCAGATCCGGTGCCGGGACCGGTTGGGGTTGCGCCGCCGCGGGCACGGCGACGAGCAGGAGGGCCAGCACGAACCAGCGGGTCATGGGGCGGGATCGTAGCGTACGGGTCTCGAATCCGGCACCCGCCCGCCAGATGGCCTGTACAATCATCATCCAGCGGCATGAGCGACGCACCCGACACCCCTCACGGCATCGTCTATTGGCACCGCGACCTGCCCCCCGTGGACGCCGACGTCGTGGACGAGCACGTCGTCGAGGCCACCAGCGGGCGCGTGCAGGGCACCCTGCTCCACCGCGACGAGCTGTGGGATCGCTGCTACCAGGAGCTGATGGAGGCCGCGCGCGTGCGCCTCGAGCAGGAGGTGGCGCGGCTGGGCGGCCACTACGCGCACGTGCTGGACGAGTCCATCGACAGCAAGCACGACGATGCAAAGGGCGAGGCGTGGCTGCACGGGCGGTTCAGCTACGTGCTGTATCGGAAGGCCTCCGAGGGCGCTCAACCAGGCTAGGTTCCCCAAGGCCCGGGGCGCGCGATAACCGGCGCCACTCGCCCCGGCTCGAAACGCGCTGGACCGTTTCAGGCCATTCAGGCGGAGATCATCGACCTGTCGCGCCGGAACAGCAACGTGCGCGCTTTGGCGGTGTCGCTCGGTCGAAAACGAACCCTCGCCGCCGAGTGCGACACCGAGCTGAGGCGCTCAGGGAGGCCCTGGCCCAGCACGACTTCAGCGCGACGCGCTGACCGAACGCGGCGTGAGAACGCTCAACGGGGTTCGCTGGCGAACCGATCGCCGACCCAGGGCTCTACGTCATCGAAACGATGGGCGCATTCGAGACACCGAGGCCCGGCCCGAGCACCGGCGTGACGCCGGCGACCCCCAGGAGCGAGGCCCGGTGCGGGCGGCGGCGGCCGGCGCGCTGTCATGGCGGCACCACTATGTCCCGGCTCCGTAGAGCCACCTCAGGACAGCGCCCACCCGCTCCGCCCACGCGCCTTCGGTGTGCGTGGCGCCCTCGTACTCCGCGTAGTGCAGGTCCTGTCCGGGCACCCAGCCGGCGCCCACCAAGGCCGCCTTCAGCAGGCGCGCATCGTCCAGGCCGCGGCGCCCCTCGGCCGTGCCCATGTCCACCCACAACCGCAGCGGCGGGCGCGGGCGCGCGGCGCGGACCGTCCGCAGGATCACCCGCCGGTCCCACCACACCGATGGCGACATCACGGCGAGCCTCCCGAACACGTCCGGTCGCGACAGCCCCAGGTGCAGCGTGACCAGCCCGCCCAGCGACGAGCCGCCCAGCCCCGTCGAGGCCGCGTCGGTCCGCGTGCGATACACCGCGTCGATGAACGGCTTCAGCTCCTCGACGATGAACCGCCCATAGTCGTTGGCCCGGCCCCCGCCCAGCCGGGCGTCCGTGGTGGGCGTGTACTCGTGAATCCGCTGGGTACCCGTGTTGGCGATGCCGACGACGATGAGGGGCGAGAGCGCACCCGACTCGATGAGAGCGTCGGCGGTCTCGCCCACGCGCCAGTGTTGCCCCGGGATGTGCGCGGTGTCCGGGTCGAACAGGTTCTGGCCGTCGTGCATGTAGAGCACGGGCAGCGGCTCGTCGCCCTCGTCGTAGCCGGGCGGCAGGTAGACCACGATATCGCGGTCGTCTGGCAGGAAAGACGAAGGGAACTGCGGATAGCGGAGGAGCCTCGGCGCCGGCGCTGCGATGTCTTCGGACAACGTGCTTCAGTATAGGATCGCTCCGTTCGATGCATCGCGAGTATCACCGCTGGTTCTCCCGCTCGCTCCACCGCGACATGGAGCTGCTCGGCACGCGACGTCGATGGCCCTCCGCTTCCCCTACACCTTCACGTCGTGCATCACCATCGGGGGCAAGTTCGACATCACGCCGCTCCTGGATGGCTACGTCGACGAGGACTGCTATTTCGCGAACCCGACGTCGTTCCTCCCGGGACTGAACGACCCGTACTACCTGGATCAGTTCCGCCGCAACAAGTGGGTGCTGGTGACCGGCGATCAGGACATCTGCCGGTCGGCCAACGAGGAGTTCTCGGGCCTGATGCGCGCCAGGGGCATCCCGCACAGCCTGCACGTGTGGAACCACTCGAAGCACGACTGGCCGGACTGGCGCCCGATGGCGCAGGCCTACCTGCCGTAAACCGTCGCCGGTCTCCGGGAATCGGATAAGCTGGTTTCGCTATGGCCAAGATCGGTGTCCTGTTCGGGATGGAAACGACCTTCCCCGGCGCGCTCGTCGAGCGCATCAACGCCATGGAGGTGCCGGGCGTCACGGCCGAGTTCGTGCAGACCGGCGCGTCGCGCATGGCCGAGCCCTGCGGCTACGACGTGGTCGTGGACCGCATCTCGCACGACATCCCGTTCTACCGCACGTGGCTCAAGAACGCGGCGCTCACCGGCACGCGCGTCATCAACAACCCGTTCTGGTGGAGCGCGGACGACAAGTTCTTCAACTACGCGCTGGCCGCGAAACTGGGCGTGGCCGTGCCGCCGACCGTGGCGCTGCCGCACAAGGAGCACCCCGCGGGGACCACCGACCGGTCGATGCGCAACCTCAATTACCCGCTCGACTGGAAGGGCATCTTCGAGTACGTGGGCTTCCCCGCCTTCCTGAAGCCGTTCGACGGCGGCGGCTGGCGTGACGTGCACAAGGTGAGCTCGCCCGAGGAGTTCTTCGCGGCCTACGACACGACGCGCGACCTGTGCATGACCCTGCAGCGCGGGGTGAACTTCAACGAGTACTTCCGCTGCTACGTCGTCGGGCAGGAGAAGGTGCACATCATGCCCTACGATCCGCGGCTGCCCTTCCACGAGCGGTACGTGAAGAACCCGCCGCCGTACGACCAGGCGCTGCTGGACCGCGTGGAGCGCGACTGCCTCACCCTGTGCCGGGCGCTCGGCTACGACCTGAACACCGTCGAGTTCGCCGTCGAGGACGGCGTGCCCTACGCCATCGACTTCATGAACCCCGCGCCCGACGCGGACCTCCACTCGGTGGGCCCCGCCAACTTCGAGTGGGTCGTGAACGCCGTGGCGGAGCTGGCCGTGCGGAAGGCGGTCGAGCCGCCGCCGCCGCTCGAGTACCGCTGGGCCTCGCTGCTGAGTGGCGAGGCCGGGGCCGGGACGGGCGGGGCCGAGGCCATTGAGTGATTGGTGATTGCAGAGTGAGCGATTGATTGAGGATTGGCTGATTGCGGCATTTGTCGATTGGATTGGGTGATTGGGTGATTGAGCGACTGGGTGATTCGGTGATCCGCGTGATACGGCGGTGGGCGAATCCCCCAATGCCGCAATCGCCAATCATCAATCAATCGACCAATCACCAATGTGCCAATCACCAATCAATCGCTCACTCTGCAATCACCCAATCATCAATTCGAGGATTAACATGCGCCCTTCGTTCACGATAGGCATCGAGGAGGAGTACCAGACGATCGACCCGGAGACGTTCGACCTCCGCTCGCACATTGCGGCCGAGATCATCGCGAAGGGCAAGCGGCAGATGGACGAGCGGGTCAAGGCCGAGATGCACCAGTCGGTGGTCGAGGTCGGCACGGGGGTCTGCCGCAACATGAAGGAGGCCCGCGCCGACATCGTGAACCTGCGGCGGCAGATGGTCGACCTGGCGCAGTCCAACGGCCTGCTGCTGGTAGCGGGCGCCACGCACCCCTTCGCCGACTGGCGCGTCCAGGACATCTACCCGGACGAGCGCTACCTGCAGGTGGTCGAGGACATGCAGCTGGTGGCGCGCTCGAACCTCATCTTCGGCCTGCACGTGCACGTCGGCGTGGAGGATCGCGACACGGCGATCCACCTGATGAACCAGATCCGGTACTTCCTGCCCCACCTGCTGGCCCTCTCCACGAACTCGCCGTTCTGGCTGGGCATGAACACCGGGCTCAAGTCGTACCGCTGCAAGGTGTTCGACAAGTTCCCGCGCACCAACATCCCCGACACCTTCACGAGCTGGGCCGAGTACGAGACGTTCGTCGACCTCCTCGTCAAGACCAACTGCATCGACAACGCGAAGAAGATCTGGTGGGACGTCCGGCCGCACCCGTTCTTCTCCACGATCGAAGTGCGCATCTGCGACATCCCCATGCGGGTGGACGAATCGCTGGCCATCGCCGCGCTCATCCAGGCCACCGTCGCCAAGCTCTACAAGCTGCACTCGCGCAACCAGGGCTACCGGATGTACAGCCGCTCGCTGATCATGGAGAACAAGTGGCGGGCCGCGCGCTACGGCATCGACGGGGACCTCATCGACTTCGGCGTCCAGAAGGAGGTGCCGGAGCGGGCCCTCATCCTCGAGTACCTCGACTTCGTGGACGATGTCGTGGACGAGCTGGATTCGCGGGAGGAAGTGGCCTACATCGAGACCATCCTCGAGCGCGGCACGGGCGCCGATCGCCAGCTCAAGGTGTTCGAAGAAACAGGCGACCTCCGACGGGTGGTTGCGTATATGGTGGAAGAAACGAAGGCCGGGCTGTGACATCGCCGATTGGCGATTGGTGATTGACGATTGTCATTGAGTGATTGGTGATTGGGTGAGTGTGGGATGACTACGACGTTTGATGCCGAGCTGACTCCCGGGGCGCGCAATGCCGTCCGGGTGTGCCTGAACGTGCAGCCGTCCGAGCGCGTGACGGTGATTGCCGATCGCGCCTGCGAGGACATCGCGGCCAGCCTGGTCCACGAGATCGAGGAGGTGGGCGCCCGCTACCGGGCCTTCCTGCTCGAGGACGTGGCGCCGCGCCCGCTCGTCAACCTGCCCGCGGCCGTCGCCGACGACATGGAGCGCAGCCACGTGAGCATCTTCGCCGCGCAGGTGCAGAAGAACGAGCTGCACTCGCGCATGCAGATGACCGACATCGTCAACCGGCGCCGCATGCGGCACGCGCACATGGTCAACATCAACCGCCAGATCATGCTCGAGGGCATGCGTGCCGACTTCGAGAAGGTGGACCGGCTGAGCGCGAAGGTGATGGCCCTGGTCACGAAGGCCTCGCGCGTGCGCGCGCGCTCGGCCGCCGGCACCGACCTGGTGGCGGATCTCAACCCCAACTACCGCTGGCTGAAGACCAGCGGCCTCATCAGCCCCGACAAGTGGGGGAACCTCCCCGGCGGCGAGATCTTCACCTCGCCCGGCAGCGTCAACGGCACGTTCGTCATCGACGGCGTGGTCGGCGACTACCTGTGCGACCGCTTCGGCCTGCTCCGTGACGCGCCGCTCACCGCCGTCATCAGGGACAACCGCCTGGTCGAGGCGACCAGCGACAACAAGGACCTCGAAGACGCGTTCTGGCGCTACACGCACACCGACGAGAACTCGGACCGGGTCGGCGAGTTCGCCATCGGCACGAACATCGAGCTCCGCGACCTCATCGGGCACATCCTGCAGGACGAGAAGTTCCCGGGCATCCACATCGCGTTCGGCGACCCGTACGGCTCTCACACCGGCGCCAACTGGTCGTCGTCCACGCACATCGACGTGGTCGGCACGCGCTTCGACATCTGGGTGGACGACGAGCCGATCATGCGCGAGGGCCGGTTCCTGATCGCCGCTTAGGCAGAGCCCGCGATGATCCCGTCGCGACGCCGCGCGTTCAACGAGAACTGGAGCGAGGCCGGCTACCAGCGCCTGCTCGCGCTGCTGGGCGACGCGGCCGGCGTGCCGCCCGAGTTCCCGGTGTCGGAGACGCCGTGCTTCTTCTCCGGGGCGTTCCTCCAGGGGCTGTCGGACACCGGCGCGGAGCTGATGCGTCAGCTCGGCGGCAATCCTGCCGCGATCAACGCGGCGGACGGCGCCGTGCCCGACCGCTTCACCGGGCCCAACGAAGATCCGGTGCCCCGCTTCGTCCAGGTCGACTTCGGGCTCGTGCGCACGCCAGAGGGACGCATCGAGCCGAAGCTCGTCGAGTTGCAGGCGTTCCCGTCGCTCTACGGCCTGCAACGCGCGATGGCCCGCGCCTACCGCGAGGCGTATGCGCTGCCCGCGTCGCTCGGCATCTACCTCGGCGGCCTCGACGAGGCCGCCTACGACGCCGTGGTCGGCTCCGCCATCGTCGGCGGGCACGATCCGGCGGAGGTGGTGCTGATGGAGATCGAACCACGGCGCCAGAAGACCTGGCCCGATTTCGCGGTCACCGAGCGCGTCTGGGGCGTGCGCGCCATCGACACGAGCGCCGTGCACCGCGAGGGCCGACAGCTCTTCTACGACCGCGACGGCCGGCGGGTGCGCATCCGCCGCATCTACAACCGCGTCATCCCGGATGAACTGGATCGCAAGGGCATCGAGCTGCCGTTCGATTACCGGGACGATCTGGACGTGGAGTGGGCCGGACACCCGGCCTGGTACTTCCGCATCAGCAAGTTCTCGATTCCCTGGCTGAATCACCCCTCGGTGCCGCGGACGCGGTTTCTCCACGAGCTGGATCGGCTGCCGGAGGACCGCGACAACTACGTGCTGAAACCGCTCTACTCGTTTGCCGGCGGCGGCATCGTCTTCGGCCCGACCAACGAGGACATCGCGAAGATCCCGGCCGAGGAGCGGTCGAACTACATCCTGCAGGAGCGCATGTCGTTCGCGCCGGTCATCGCCACGCCGCACGGGCCGACGCAGGTGGAGATCCGCATCATGTACGTCTGGACCGACGAGCTGCGGCCGGTGATACCGCTGCTGCGGATGGGCCGGGGCACGATGATGGGGGTCGATCACAACAAGGGGCTGCGGTGGGTGGGCGCGTCGGCCGCGCTCATCGAGGACACGGCGTGACGCGCGCGCGCGCCTTCACCGTGGCGCTGGGCGCGGTGGCCGTGTCCACCGCCGTTGGCCTCGGCCTCCAGGCGCTGCCGCCGTCGGCGGCGTTGTGGTTCCTGCTGTTCGTGCCGCCGATCCTGGTGGCGGCCCTGCTCGGCGGTGTGCTGCCCGCGCTGTTCGCCACCCTGCTCGGCGCCCTGTCCGCCGAGTACTTCTTCCGCCGCCCGTACTTCACGCTGCGCTTCATCGGCGAGGACGCCTACCCGCTGGTGCTCTATGGCCTCATCGGCATCGGCATCGCCGTACTGGCGGGCCGGCTGGCGCGCGCCCGGGTCGACATGCAGCGGCGGCAGCTGGAGTTCGAGACGCTCTTTCGCCTGACGCCTGTGGGCATCGGCGTGGCGACCGACCCCGAGTGCCGGAACATCACGGTCAACCCCGCGTTTGCCGAGATGCTTCGCATCGGCACCCGCGACAACGCGTCGCTGTCCGCTTTAGACCCGAAGCAGCGACCCGCTGTCGAAGTCCGCCGAAACGGCGTTTCCGTGCCCGTCGACGACCTCCCTCTGCAGATGGCCGCGCGGCTTGGCACCGAGGTGAAGAACGCGGAACTGGACGTGGTGCATCCGGATGGCTCAACCATCACGTTGTACGAGTACGCCGCCCCGCTGTTCGACGACGAGGGAAAGGTGCGGGGCGCGGTGGGGGCGTTCCTCGACATCACCGAGCTGAAGCGCGCCGAGGATCGCCTGCGGCGCCTCGCGCAGGAGAACGAGCAGCTGTACCGCGAGGCGCAGGAGGCCAACCGGCTGAAGGACGAGTTCCTGGCCACGCTCTCGCACGAGCTGCGCACGCCGCTGAACGCCCTGCTCGGGTGGATCCAGCTGCTCAAGTCGGGACAGCTTCCGCCGGAGAAGCGCGAGCGGGCCCTGGCGGCCATCGAGCGCAGCGCGCACCTGCAGGCCCAGCTCACCTCCGACCTGCTGGACGTGTCGGGCGTCATGACCGGCAAGCTGCGCCTGCACCTCGAGCCCACGATGGTGCCCGGCATCGTGGACTACGTGATGGAGGCGCTCCGCCCGGCCGCGGAGTCGAAGGGCGTGGTCTGCGCCTCCCGTGTCAACATCGGCCGCGCGCTGCTGCTCGATTCGGCGCGGGTGCAGCAGATCCTCTCGAACCTCGTGGCCAATGCCATCAAGTTCACGCCCAGGGGCGGCGCGATCGACGTGGACGTGCGCGAGGACGGGGGCGACCTGGTGATGGAGGTCCGCGACACCGGCGTGGGCATCTCGCCCGCGTTCCTGCCCCATGTGTTCGAGCGTTTCCGGCAGGCGGACTCGGGTACGGCGCGCATCCACGGCGGACTGGGCCTCGGTCTCTCCATCGTCAAGCAGCTGGCCGAGCGGCATGGCGGACAGGTGACGGCCTCCAGCGCCGGCGAGCATCAGGGCGCCACCTTCATCGTCCGGATTCCCGCGCGTGCGGCCCGGACCGCCGCGGAGGTCAGGGGAGAGGCGGGCGAGAAGGTGAAAAGTGAGAAGTGAGACGTCCGCCCTCCAGGACCAGCACCCGGTCGGCGATCTCGTCCATCTCGCGGGCGTCGTGGGTGACATACACCATCGGCACGTGCAGCTCGCGGCGGATGCGCAGCAGGTAGGGCAGGATGCGGTCCTTGCGGGACCGATCCACGGCGGTGAGCGGCTCGTCCAGCAGCAGGATGCGCGGCGCTGACATCAGGGCCCGCCCGATGGCCACACGCTGACGCTCGCCGCCGGAGAGA
>Ga0209706_10000385_pt1 | contig 24991 bp, 43 predicted proteins | sample PPLLaktember2015_6_FD_187263 | JGI IMG/M metagenome (GOLD analysis project Ga0209706, IMG submission 187263) | Freshwater sediment microbial communities from Prairie Pothole Lake near Jamestown, North Dakota, USA - PPLs Lake P8 Core (1) Depth... | ecosystem: Environmental > Aquatic > Freshwater...
TATTCCCTTCTTCTGGCGTTTGATAAAGAACGCTCCGTTATTACATCAACCAAATCATCTAGTTTATCAAAGTTCTTAGCAATCCAAGCTGCTGCATCTTCCCCACACTTTTTGTGGTAAGCCTCTAACATTTCTCCAGACAGTGGGTATTTATTTTTATAAAAAGCAAGCAGGCTGGTGGAGATCTGTTCTTTAGTCTTTTCTTCGTGTATATGCCCAAACTTAGACAGGCTTATAGCCTTCTTGCTTTCTTCGCTAAGCTTAAACCCTGTTGGGCGCCCCCTTCTTCTTTTTAAAAAATCATCAACCATTATTGAAACTCCATAGGCATTATTAAACTTGAATAGGTTCTACAACCAGAACAAATAATTCCTATACAATTTTCTTTAACAAATACCTCTTTGCCGCAAGTAGAGCATACTTTTATCACCAAATGTCCATTTTTGGATTTTGGAGGTTTAGAAAAAGAAAAAGGAAGTGGTTTATTTTTATCTGTTATAGCGTTCTCTCTGTGGATACGTGCGTTGTGTTTCCTTTCTCCATGTATAGGATCATATCTTCTTTTACTCCCCGGAGACAATTCTGTCTTAGAATTATCAGCACTAAAAATCCTATCTATATCTTTACTTAAAGATTTATTTACCATTAATTCCACTCCCGAGTAAGGTAATTAACAGTTAAACCTTTTCTTGAAGCTATATAATCTGCCATGTATACCGCCAACTCCGTGGGTGTGTACTGGTCTAAGGGTTTAAGCCAAGGCGCTTTACTCCAAGGACCGTAATGATAACCACAAGCAGATCTGATGATCTCAAACGAAGTATTGGTAATTATCCCTGTATCGAAATGAACCTCAGCCACCAAATCTGCAGCCAATTTAGGATGATTGTTTTGAGTATACCCTTTCTTAGTTATTCCTTGCTTTCTAAGATCGTGAATTATACAAGCGGATACTATCTCATCTTGACGATCAGCCGTGTCAAGTCCCCTAGCTAAATCATACCCAACAGAAACTACTTTGCGGGTATGTATTATAACACCATCCCATCCTAACTCATCTATGGGATGAAACTTCCCAGAAGAAGAAGCCGGACAGTCCAAAAAAATATAATCAGGGGCAGCTATTAAACAAAGCTCTGTAAACTCTTTAATTGCTAAGTCCTCAATTAAATCCAACTCAAATCTAAATGCAGAAATCTTAACTTCTGGTGCAACTTCTGAAACAATAATATCACTCATAAAACCCCTAATATGGTAATAGTGTATACTCTTCGGTAGTTAGAACAACTTTTTGTGGTTTAGTTAAATTATGATGAGGATTATACCCCGGAGTAGGAAAACCAGAGTCGGCTCTATAGCTACGTTTATCTGCCTTATAATCAAGATACTTATCTTTTTTATCAGTAGAAAATGGATAGGTATACTTTATTCTTTCAAAACTAACTATTCTGCTTGGCATTTTGATCACTTACAAGCTTTAATCTGCTCAAAAACTCTCTTGTAGACTCATCCATTTTAACCCCAGACAGCTCCTTTCCTTTGGGCTTAATAATTTCCACAACATCCATAACAAAATCTGGAACTGCAGCCCCGTCTCTCCACTCCAAAGAATGGTTCGAAAACATATCATCTTCCTCTACAGTCAAGGATACATAGTTATATTTACCATTTTTATTAAAGTAAACACCTTTAACTTTATCAATATTAATTACAAAAGTTATGTTAGCCATCTTTACTCCTCATTGGTTCCTAGATTGTCAATATTTACTTCAGCCAATTTTTTATTATATATTTCTTTATATTTACATAGTTGATTTATATACTCTGCCCTTTGGTTCATTAAGTGCTCTATGTTTACACTTCTAACCCCCAATAAAACCAAGGTATCTATAACCTCAACTTTATCCTCAACTGCTTTAATCCATATAACCAAATCACCCAATTTAAGTAGCTTACCGTCTGCCTCTACTAGAACTTCACAATTAGCAGAACCTATAATAATATCACAATTTTTGATAAGATCTATTGTCTTAAGTTGTTGATCTATTATATAATTAAAAGCCTTACTTTGAACTTCGGCAGAAGAAGAACTAACTCCTTTTAAAAGCTCCCCTAAAAGGTGCAACTTTATTAAAAATTGCTCTCTCTTTATATATAAATCTGAAATCATCATAAATTAATAAGGGGTACTGTCAACCAATACCCCTACAAAATCATATAGGTCTAACTTCTGCAGCTTGAATACCTTTATCCGTATTCACAAGCTGCAAACTAACCGGTTGGTTTGAAGTCAAAGTCTTATAGCCTTCCATCACAATACTGGAATAATGAACAAAATACTCAGCTCCTGACTTGTCATTATCCAGAGTGATAAAGCCATAACCACGACCATTATCAAACCAGCGGACTGTACCTTTTACAGTATCAGCCATTACCTATACACCTCCTATCTAAATATTAAAACTAAGTATTGCTGCTAAATGCTCTTATCAATAAATCCTTGTCCTGTACAATACCAGTAAATCCTTGTCCTAACCGAAAGCAATCATCTATCACAAAGCTCGTGATGAGGCAAATCAATAAAGGTCTCATCTAAAAGATCAAAGTTCTGGTTCCAGTCAGCTCCAGATCTAATTTTTATCCCCATCTGAGAGGCTACTCCCATAACAAATCCTGCAAAATAGATGAAGCCTTTGGAGTCATTCCATCTGATTTTTGTTCCAGGATAGTAAGGGGCAACATCTACAGCCAATGCTGGAATCTTGTTATGTTTCCCATTGGGATATTTTAATTTAGACTTACCTTCAGCGAAAGCTTGATTCTGTTCTTTTTCTCCACGATGCCCACAAATAACTGTACAATCAACATGCTTTATAACTTCATTAAAAAGCCGTTGTAAATCAGGATGGCACTCTTCTAACTTCTTTTTTGACGATGCACTGAAGCTTGGTGTAGGAAGACTACGAGCAATGTAATCATTATCTGGAGATAACGTGCCTCCTGCCTGTAAATACACAGCACGCAATTCATCAAGATTTTGCTCTCTTTGACCGTATCCGGCGCCGGGGAGACTAGCCCAAATGTTTCGCACTTTACTAACAGCCAAGTCAAAACGCCCAGCGTCTATGTCGTCTAGAGCACGCTGCTCCTTTATTTGCTGTATAGCTATAGCATCCTGACTAGCAGGGGAAAAATCTTTCAATCTAAGCATCTTCTTGTATGCATCAAAATAGCGTTCAAGAAGCTGATACCTGCCTGCGGCGGTGGAATTAATTTTATATCTTGGCAACCACACCTTTTGTCGTGGATGATCAGAATAGTCTTTAAACAAAGTACCGCCTACTACAACATTATACCCGTCAGCGCCGTTTGAGGCTGTGCCTTCTGCGAAAGCAAGCATATCAAGAAACGCTTTTCTATTAGAAAACTCTACTTGAAAAATATCTGCGTTAGAAATACTCTTTTCAAAAACTTCTGGCTGTGTGTGCCTGGCTTTAGCAAGACGCTTTTGTTTCTTAGTAAGTTTTTTCTTACTAGTAGATTTATTTCTAGTTAGTGGTGTTGATAGTTCATCAAGGATAATAGCAATTGTAATGTTTTCGATAACGATCTTGATACTCATCATACACCCCACACAACCCCGGCGCGTCGAGGTTGTCTATAAAATACCATAACTTTTATAGCTGTGACGCCAACAGGGCGCCTTTAGCTACGCAATAATCAGGATTATTGGCTCTTCGCACAACCCCAATTTCAAAAGGAAATGAACTGCTTCTTAGTCCTTTTTCAAAGAATTCCACGTACCCTTCAGCCCAAGAAAGACCACCACCAAGAACCACTGGAATAGGTTGTCTAAAAACAGGAAGGCTCTGTTTACGCCGGGTCAATTCATATTGTATACTTTTAATTGTATAATTTATTACGGCTTGGTAATATATAACAATTGCTTCCATCAACTTATTAGATGGTTTGTTTAAATCAACCCCCGCCTCTTTTTCCAACTGCACCAAAGATGGGGACAGATCTAAAGCAGCACCCACCGCCTGGTCTATATAATCACCCGAACGTAAAGTGGCAAATGTAATTACAGGATCTCCTTGGGCTATAATGCCTATATTAGACAATCCAGCGCCAGCAGAAATTGTAATTCCCGTTAAATCCTCGTCTAAAAGTTCAGAAATTCCGATTGCAAAAGCCTCGTTTATAGGTACCGCCTCATATCCTAACTCGGAAAAAAACATATTCAAAAGGGAGGTGTGATATTCTATATCAAAACCCCCCTCAATTGGTTCACCGGGAACACTGTACACAAGTTTACCAGGTCCTGAAGACACTAGTCCTTTCAATAAAAGCTTTAACATCGGCAAATTAGCCTTATCCTTTGGACTAATAACCCCTTTTTGTATTGGGCGCATAGACTGATCATTACGATCTAGCGCAATCTGTAATGCTTGTTCTCCTACCACTATTAGGTCCTTACCATCTTCGATAAAAGAAGAGCCCCGACCTTCTAAAGAAACTTTTATTGCATTTCTATTTACAGTACTTTTAGGTACTATTCTATAAAAACAATCCCTCTCTGTTTTGTACACAATGTCTCCGTCTGTTCCAACAGTGGCAGTAACCAGACGATTTGTACCTACATCTACTCCTATCATTATAAACCTCTTTTATATTTTTTTGCCAATCAAATTTTTTAGTTTAGATACACTATTTGCAAATTGTTCCTTTGGGGGTTGATCTTCTTTGTGGGAACTAATATTAATATGAGACGTCATATTTGTATCTTCTGTTGGATCTATGACTACTCTCTCAACTTCAGGAGCCAACAAACCCTGCCTGGATATTGTTTTATTATCCGTGTTTGTCACTAAAAGCCTTATTAGATCCTCTTTTGTGTTTAATCCTATCTCTAATTCCCTAATTCTATTCTTAAGGGTATCAACTTCTTTAAGCAGCTCCTCTGGCTTAAATGGACTATCGTTTCTTTTAGAAAGCTCAATCTGTAGTTGATTATATAACGCTTTTTCAAACTCTTCCTGTGTATAAATCTTTCCAGAGGAAGATATCTGGTTTATTTCTTTCTCTCTTGCGTATAAAGCAGCAGTAACTGTTGCCAACTGATCCTGTAGTTTATTAACAAGATCAGCACCCATACTCTTAAGCTGGCTGTCTCTTGGACCCCTCGTTATTATTCTGCTTTTATTGCTGGGTTTGTTATACTCCATTTGACATAACTACTAAGTACTATTCTGGTAAAGTATTAAATGCATCCTGAATCCAATCAAATGCACCACTGGAGCTACCCCCTCCTACAGTAATACCAGACCCATGGTCAGCAGTATATGTCTGGTTTGGAGCAGGGGTATCCCCCACCCCAGCAGCACTAAGCATGAAAGGAATAGTAACCCATGGAATATAATCCACCGCTTTTAACAAAACAGATTCTATTGTTATAGGCTCCTTCATTGTAAAAGGAGTAGGTTTATTTATTTCTTCTATGTTTTCCGCAGCTTGCATTGTAAGTAAAGTGGCACTTAAATCCCGGCTTGTGTCTTTAATTTTTAAGGGGGTAGGGTTTCCTTTAGCATCATACACAATCATCTCTACTAAATAAGGAGAAGATGCATATATCTTTGAAAGAACATCCTGATGCATAGTTGTAACCGCACTCTGCCCAGAATTTATCCTACTACGATCATTCAAAAAGTGATCTGAGCCTGCCTGGTAATAGTCGTTGTACGAAGAACACCCTGTAAGAAAACACAACATCAGAACAATCGAAAAAAAAGTACGAAACATATTTAATTCCTCTTTTTGTCAGGTAATCTTTTAACCACTTTATCAATCAATCCATACTCTACGGCTTCATCTGGGGACAACCAAAAATCCTTTTTCATATCCTCTTGTATTTTATTCAAATCTTGCCCAGTGAACTCAACATATTGTCCCGCCATCTTGTCATACAATCTTTTATATCTATCCATGGTATAAAATAAATCATGAGCTTTTCCCTCAATACCGGCACTGAATTCATGAATCATAATCTCGGTATTTGCTAGACAAGAACGTTTACCTTTGGTTCCGGCAGCCAAAATAAAACTACCAGCACTTGCTACAGACCCGATACCTATTGTATTTATCTCTGGTGTAACATAACACATGGTATCATATATAGCAAACATACTACTTATATTTCCGCCGGGGGAATTAATATAAATATAAATATCATTGTCATTTTGAGCATTCAAAAACAGAAGTTGAGCTACTACAGAATTTGCCATAACATCTTCAAATGCCCCTGTAATAAATATAATTCTGTCTTTTAATAAACGGCTGTACAGGTCATAAACTTTGTCGTTTCCATTCTTTCCTGCTTCAATCACATATGGGATTGTCATATTAAACTCCTTTAAATAATTAGTTATTAAAAACCCATAAATACACTATACCCTATATTAAACAAAAAAGCAACAAAAATATTTATCTATTCTCATCCCAATATTTAGACATAAGTCTGACTGAATCCGTCAATAATAGACTTTCCATCAAATCAAGGACTTCAATATCTACAGATCCCTTTTCTCTAGTAAGTCTTATGTTGTGTAATAACTGAGCCTTCAACCCTCCTGGTATTGAAAATTCATCAAACTTGTCTACTTCAAATGTAGTATTGCCCATATGCTCCTAACCTTTAATTTTACTATTGAAACTATTGCTATTTATTTAAGGTTACATAATTACATGCTCTTGTTCCACAACACATTATATAAAAACACTAAAAGGATTTATCCTGAAGAAGATCTGCTATTTCAACCAGCTCTGATCTATAGTTATTTTTTAATTCAACGTAGGAGAGGGATTTATGAGGAAGAACCCTCAGTAATTTAAGTAAACCACTCTCGGATGGTCTAATTACATCATATACCTGTCTGATATCTCCCGTCATTATTAGTTTTGATCCCTTTCCAAATCTACTTAACATAACAGACAATATTGAAATAGAGCATAGTTGTATTTCATCCAACAACAATAAGTCTCCATCTTGAAAAGACATCCCCTGTAAGGTCTCTAATGCCAGCATCTCAAAACTCTTACTAAAAACCTGATCCATAACATAATCATAGCTAACTTTTTGAGAATCTTTGTCTGTTTTTTGATTTTTAGTATCACTAAACAAATAGTATAAACTTGAAGTAAACCCAGACATCCACGGCAAAAGTTTATCCTCCAGCCTTCCCGGTAAAAATCCCAATTCAAAACGACGATCTACTGTTAGGTTTGGTCTGCTAATATAGGTCTTTTTATCGTTATATGCCAAACCATAAGCAGTGGCTAATAAAGACTTACCTGAACCATAAGTACCGCATAATAGAGTATTAGGGGACTCTTTCATACAAAACACAGCACATGTTTGGTACACATCTTGTGTTTTCAAAGTAAACCTAGTGTCATCAATACATCTATACTCCGGATTATTATCTATACGTATTAATTCTTGTGTAAGTGGATTGTTGGCATAAACATATACTATACTTTCTTTAACTTCAAAGAAAACAAAGATCCAAGCCTCTACATCAATATCCCTATCAAGAAAACCATTTAGATAATGGATAACCTCGTCATATTTAAGACCATTGTACGTCTTCAACACCTTAAACTCTTCAAAAACAGATTCATCACTGATATAATAATACGGATCAAAAAACCCATCTGTAACAACACCATATAGTTGGGTATCTACACCCATAGCCTCAGCCACAAGTGACATGGATATATCTTTTGTAGAAAGTATAGCCTTATACTTGTCCGCAGATTGTATTATCCTCAAATCATTAGAAGAGGCAGAACCAACATCTATATCAAAAATTATTTTATCTGGGTGTTTACTTTTAAAATCTAAAATTGAGTAAATAGCTGATCTTGCGGAATAGGATAAATCTGGATTGAACTTGTGTTTGTCCAATTCGGACAACACAGCTAGAGGCACTATAATTTTTCTATCATTATCTCCTAATTTGAATATTATTCCAGGGTCATCCAGTAAAAGATTAGTATCAACAACAATAGATTTAGGCATAAATGGGTAAACTCCGTTGAGTTGATCATGACTGCCGGCAAGACTTATAATATTATAGTTACTTAAAGGGGGTTATCTACCCCCCCTCTATCCATACTAAATCATTTAATCCTGTCTCAAACGTGCTCCACATTTGTAACAAAACCTATCCCTGTTTTTAACAGAGGTACCACAATTTACACAAAAAGACCGACGTGTCTTTTCTACAAGTAAACTTTTATTAGAACCCAACAACTGAAGCTTTAATTCAGCAACCGGAACAGGATCACAATTAAATGAAACTGTAATAAATGCTTGGCTTATATTTGAACCAGGAACTGTGGCTCCTTTATTCAAAGAAGTATTTGTTAAATCACTAGTAGAGCATGAAAATAAATTACTTGTAGTGCTATATGTATTATAATAATAATCTGGTCTAAGCGGTCCAAAATTGGCTTTACGATAATAGGTTGTACGCTCAGGATAAAATTTAACCAAGACAATACCATTATCTCTACTGGTAGGGTCTTGCACCCTTCCATCTCCTATAGGAACAAACCTTAAGGATGGACCATCATATAAATTACCATCTACAATCATTCGATTAAAATCAAAATGAGATCTGGCATCTACAATTATTTTACCATCTGTAACATCAGTGCCATCAATATCAATAGAAACACCAACTCTTGTGTCTTTTGGATTCTTAATTCTTATTGAATAATCTGAATAAAAAGGAAGATAAACTTTACCATTTACTTCGCGTAAAACTTTACCGTTGTTGAGAATGGCTATAACGTAGCCAGACGTTTTGTCGTGCATCATAATGTCCTCCATCATAAAGCCCTGTTCCTGTAAAGGGCTTGTTTAATTTAAACAGGAATTGAGTATGTTATTGCCCACTTTTAATAGTATCTACTCCTAATAAGTCTTATGTAATATATTCAATGACCTAGTACGCTCTGGGCTTTGGTATAGGCATCGACTTCTTGTATTTATATCCTACCAAACAATAATAGTATAATTAAAATTATCAATATCAAACCCAAGGTACCGCTTGGACCATAACCCCACTGTTGACTGTGTGGCCATGATGGTAACGCCCCTACTAACAAAAGAATCAAAATAATAAGTAAAATTGTTCCAAGCATAATATTCCTCTAAGTTGTGGTTACCTATATAAAATAGGTCTTTTACTTGTATAAACCTCCACAGTGGTGGGGGCACCTGCTGTTTTTATATAAAAAGTTGCGCTAGTAGCGTCTGTAAATGTACTACCAGAAATAACTGTATACCCCTCACCAAAGGTACCAGAGTTAGTAGTAAACAGATTTATTGTAGCACCCCCAGTATTTGTTATGCTTATATAATCATAAGCCACAAGTCCTGTTGCTGCAGGCACTAAATCACCAGAGATCGTAGTTTTAGCAATTGTAGACCTGGTGATGTTATCCCGCCTTCCTATATAATCATTGGTTGTAACCATGGACTATTACCTACATTAAGATTAAAAGAGACTACTATATACATGGTTACATTATTTTAGAAGCAATTTTAAGCTCATTCCACACAACAAGATCTAACTCTGCTGGGGTTTTATCATATTTTTTAGCTTGATCCAAAAACTCCTTTTCCAGTCTAAGGTATTCTTTTTTTGAGCTTGGAGTATTTTTTGGGACAGCCCCTACTCCTATCATATCTAGAAAACAAAGAATATGGGTATCTAACCCAGCACATTGAGCCTTTGCCCTACTATGAAGAATAAAGCAACGGGAGGTTTTTCTCCCTATCCCATAAATAGACTCAAGATCCTCAGGGGTACACCTTCTTAAATCTATATACGAATCAGTTAATTCGGATATTGTGCGTGCCTTATGGTTGTAACAACCTACTCCTGATTCTTTCAACCAGGATGAAAGTTTCTTGTATGTACCAAAAGGAAGCCAACCTGCGTTTTGATTACGCAGAGCAAGTCTTATTGCCTCAAAAGGACCAAGAACATAGCCACCTGTTTTACGCATTAGCGTATCAAGACATCTGGCTGCTACTGTACCATTCTTTCCTGCTGCTAATATCCAAAAAAGAATGGCTTCCTCCAATTCATTATCAGAAAGATCGTAATTAGTTATTTTAGAGGGATTTATCATTATTATTTGTACAAAAATCCTTTAACGCCGTTAAGATGTAGATTGAGATCTTCAAAAAGTGTCTCTATTGTATCTCCATACACAGTGATTTGTGGAGCAAGCACTTTTTCACCCCCAGCCGAAACAAAAGACACCAGGTTATCTACCCCCTCTTCTTTTTCTGCTGTTGGATCCAACTCAGTAACTATTATTGCAAAATCGAGTCTATAACCCATAATATCTCCTCATGTGGATGTGGGGGAGGGGAGATTCGAACTCCCACACCCTTTCGAGCAACAGGGTCTAAGCCTGTCGTGGCTACCACTACACCACTCCCCCTGATTGATCTGTACTGTTGATGCTCATCGGGCGCCGCCCGACGATTCCAGTCTGAAAATCTCCGGCTTTACAGCGTGAGTTTCAGTGTTTTCGAGGCTCCATCCGAGCCCAGTATTGAGAATTACTTTAGCCGCGTTGATATCGCGATCATGTTGTGCCCCACAAGCACTGCATTCCCAGTTCCTTACAACAAGCCCGATCAATCCTGTGGGACCACTTAAAATTCCACAGTTTGAACAGGTCATGGTGGTGTTTTTTGAATCAACTAAAACACATTTTCTACCGTGAGTGTCACCCTTGTATAAAATGAATTGTTTTAGTTGATTGATCCCTGCGTCGTGTACTGATTTACCGAACATTTTAGATTGACTTTGCAAGTTATCATTAGTGATGTAAATCTCTTGAAAAGCTTCAACTATTTGCCTGGAAATCTTGTGATTATAATCTTTCCGTCTGTTCTTGGTACGCTCATGCAGCCGGGCGACAAGCTTTTTATTGCTGCCACGTTGTGCCTGAGCTAAGCGCTTCTGTCCTTTAATAAAATTGCGCTGGTTTTCAAACTTAGTACCGTTGGATAGAACAGCCAAATGCTTAAACCCTGTGTCGATGCCTACCTTATCAAAAGTTTCCTTAATGGGGAAGTGGTGCTGAGCATCTATGGAAAGCTGAAGATACCAACCAGAGGCTCTTCGTACTGCTCGGGCACACTTAACTTTACCTTTGGGAAGATCTTGTTTGTAAAATCTAACTTGACCCAACCCAGGAATTCCAATAGTTTTATCCGTGATCCTTGTGCCAGAAATTGCATCAGGAAAAGGTATTGAATTCAACTTATTCCTAACAGACTTAAGCCTGGGCTTCTTAGCAAGCTTTTTGAAACATCTCTGCCAGGCTATAAAAGCCTGCTCTAAAATTCCCTGCAATGTATGAGAAGGAATTCCCAGAGTTTTGCTGTGGTTAGCTAACAAGTTGACGAAATCAAACTTTGAGTAGTAGATTTTATTGACAGCATTAAGCTCAATAGTACGCACAGCCCAGTTATACACCCCCGTTAAATAAAACAGTTGAGTGTTTAACTTGGAGACCTGATTTGAGGTCAATTTTAATTTGAGCTCCCTAACTATCATTTAATCACTATACCCTGTTTAGAAGTAAAAGTCAAGAACTATTCCTAACTTGTGGTGTTTTACAAGAACCTGACCCCGAACACCGTTCGGGGATTGCGGTTCTAAGGCTGTTCAAAGCGCAAGAAACTCGCCTTCCTATATGCCTTCCAGTCTGATGTTCTAACCACAAATCTATACCAGAAATTAAATGATCTAAATCTTCATAAAAAATAACATTATACATATGCTCATTATATGGATAACGTATAGACATTGTAGTAATACCTTTATCTATTGCTATTTTTTGACTAGCAGGACAATCATCTATAAACAAAACAGTGTCTTTGTCTTCTAAATAAACATGCTTGTCTGCTCCTACATATAAACTATCAAAATAAATATTGTTTTTACGAAGCCATCTAACTGTAACATCCCTAGAGTCTTCGTGTCTGTGTGAAGCTATTATTGTTTTATACCCAGCCGCATTTAACTTGCTTGTAAGTATATTTGCATTATTAAAAGGCTTATATTTGTCTTGATTCATATGAACTTTTGTAACAGCGGCGGCTGCTTCTGACCAAGACATATACTTTTTAAAAAATTCCCAAGTTGTGAGCCCTGGAAAAGGGCAGTCCGGGTTTATTTTTATAAGCTCTTTGTGCCAGTATGGTGCTATATTCCACAAGATACCATCAATATCAATCACTACCTGCTTCATTCTAAATCTCCAATGTAATAGTTGTATCTGGAAACAAAATAGATATTCTTTTTTGCTCTGAAATAGTGGCTACCTTAGTTGCAATATACAAAGCAATACTTTTTAAGTCTTTTTTATCTTTAGGAAACCTCGGATAGTTTATTATCCCTATGATAACCCCAGGCTCGGAACCATCCTTATATATAAACTCAGTCGGTGTGAATGAAACACAAAACCCAACAGAGTTGCAGTATGACTTACACCAATCTCTGATTAAATCAAGGTCTGTAATCTTATCAGAGTACCCTGCGCGTAAGCCACAATATATTGTGGCAATAAATGTGTCAACTTGTTCCATAAACCCTCTTATTGTTTTGGAGAAGCCGGGAATCGAACCCGGAACTGTTTTACCAGCGACGGTTTAGCAAACCGCTCCAATACCGTTATGGGACTTCTCCTAAAAGCACTAATCCCACATTGAAGCAAGTAAGGGATAATGTACGCTAATAAGTCTAAGAAGTGTTTCATCGTCCTCAATCCTGGAAAGACCCTCCCAAAGAGGAGCCAGATAGTTATGAGAACTCTTTGAAAGTTTATAAGCAAAACAGCGCACATCACTTGCCATCCTTGCAATCACTCTACTCTTTAATTCATACCCCTGTTCCCATCCTCTTTTGAGGGCTAGGTTTATGTACCAAAGTATAGGGTCATAGTCTTCAAAGTTTTCAAATTCATTTATTGACCAATCTATATCTGACATAAAATCTTCAAGATTAGTTTCTTTTGAAAATACAACCTTATTATCAGACACTGGATTTAAGCGTCTCTTCTCCGCATAGGCATACATGTCTTTCCCGGCATAACTACTAGGTATATACACATTCCATGCTTGAGCTAACTCTGTCCAATCCCAACCATCAAAAATAATACTACTGTGTTGTTTACAACTCATATAGCGGACCAATATTTTAAAATATCTGGATCTTCTTCTACCTTTTTTGTAATATTACTACACTCAATACAAACCATACAAACATTGAATTGTTGCATAATGTTTATTATATCTGATTCTTCCTCTTCTGTCAACTCTAAATCAATTTCTTTAAAACATAAATGGCATCTCATATTAGTCACCTATAAAAAAGTCATAACCAAGTTTAACACCATGATCAATACACTTTTCTCTAGTGCTAAAAACCCCATAGGCGGTATAAGGATAAGCCATAGGGCTAAAATCAGGTTTTAGTGATAAATACCAACGCCCTCCTTGAAAAACCACCATCCCAACTATCTTTCTGTTTTTAGAAGCAAAAATAGGTAAGTCTTTAGGTATATTTTTGAGAGAAGTTACCTTTTTGTTATTGAAGCAACAAGATCTATAAGCAGAACAAGAAACTACCATATATACACCCATACCTGTTGAAGTTATATTTTTTAATACAACACATCTTGGTAACCATAGCAATGGTTCTTTTCGTGATTTAATGGCCAATCTATATTATAAGGCAGCCAAATAATACAAGTACACATCTTCTCTGTCTCCCACATTTTCTTTGTTGCACATCGCAATTTTGCACATCCAAATGTAGTACCAAAAGCCAGCACCGACATTAAATTACAACACTCAACAGCACAAACAACCTGAAGAGACACATAATCTCTACGCTCTATCCTTATATCAACATCGGCATCACTTAATGGTAAACCCCCATGATGCTCTTCCAGTAATGGGTGTAACTTTTGGGCACATCCACAAAAACATAACAGCATTACACAAAGCACAAATTCACACAAAGCATTGGTATGCCACCAAAATACCAAAAAGTCTTTTATGCCTACTGGGGTTATGTGTATGGTCTTTTCCTATTTATAGTTTATAAGCGGATAGGGAGAGTCGAACTCCGCGTACTAGACTGTAGCTTGGAAGGCTACTGGACGCCCCTTGTCCTATCTATCCGCAACTACCTCTTAATAAAAGATTGGATGTTTGTAATTAATTACCAGGATCAAAATCCTCCCAACCAGGTCCATCTTGAATACCGTCACCACTGCTCGGTGCAGGTCCAGGACCGTAACCGGCGAAACAAGAAAATACAAAAGATAACATAAAAACAAAAACTAACGCAACAATATTTTTTTTCATAACGCCTCCATACTGGTTCAACTACCTTACTTTAACTTTAATATTTAATCAAAACACTCAGGAGTAGAGGGAATCGAACCCCCATAATTGGTTTTGGAGACCACTACTCTACCATTAAGTTATACTCCTATATTTGCCCGGGGAGGGAGTTGAACCCCCACGACCATACGATCACGAGAGTTTAAGTCTCGTGTGCCTACCAATTACACCACCCGGGCCACAAACTCAAAAATGGTTAAAATCTAATTATACTTTTGATAGCAGTCGCCGGTATGCTTTACATAATCACTCAAGCCATCTCCTCTACCATCGGAATAGTATTTATATTTTTTCCCGCCGATTACCCAGACAAACCAACCAGCAGTTCCTGTCTCAGACTTACCCTGAAAATAGTGGTTAGTCCACTGTTCTCTACCAGGTCCTTTGTCCAATCCATCTTTCATGTGAAAATGGAACGGGGTGTCATGAAAAGTCACACTGGTTACATCGTCCCCCGCGCAGAATACGATAGTAGTCCCCTGTCCCTTCCAACTCATATGATTAGCATGGGCAAATCTTCTTGACTCTTCGGCTTCATCAGATGGAGGTGTTGGTGGGGGAGTTGGTTCCACACTTGCATCTGAATTATATTTAATATAGCTGGTCTTATTTTTATATGTTGTATCTGTGATAACAACCATTTTACCAGTACTATTAGAGTTTCTAACTTCAACATTTCCTACTTTATAGTTACTTTTAATTTCAGCAATCTTTTTATCCGCAATATACAAAGTAAAAGTTCCGTAAGTTGCAATGGGTTTGCTATAATAAAAATCTACCTCGCTTCCTGTTATTCTATATTGCCCATTTTCTGTGGTTGTATTGACTGGTGTTGGTTCTGGTTCTGGCTCTGGAGTAGGGGGCGGCGCACCAGAATCACTATAGATTATATGACTAGTTTTACCTTTATAGACTAAATCTGTGATGACAACTAACTTCCCTGTACTGTTAGAGTTTCTAACCTCAATGTTGCCTTTGAGATAATTCCCTTTGATGGTGGCAATCTTTTTTCCACCAATGAACAAATTAAAGGTACCATACTCTGCTATAGGCTTCTTAAAGTAAAAGTCTACCTCAGACCCTGTTATTTTATACTCACCATACTCTACCCTTTCGGTAACAGTAGGTGGTGTAACAGGCGGTGTAACAGGTGTTACAACCGGGGGTGGTGTAACGGGCGTAGGGGGTGTTATATCTGGTTTAGAACCACAACCATATACACACGAAAACGACAACATGAATAACACCATCATCGTAGCAAAAAAAGTCTTCATATCTTTTGTCCTCCGTTGTTTTTTTTTCTTGAATGGGGTGAATGACGAGAGTCGAACTCGCTAAAAATGGTTTCACAGACCACTGGCTCACCGTTTGCCTTCAATCACCATATATCTTTATTTGGAAGGTAGACGAATCGAACGCCCACGTTTTACCGTGCCCTGGGGTTCAGACCCAGTTGCCTACCATTTAGCGGTACCTTCCGATGGTACTCTGAGATGGAGTCAAACCACCGTTCTCCTCCTTGTAAGAGAGGCGCTTTAATCTTCTAAGCTATCAGAGTATTTTACATTTAGGAATGGGGGGACTTGAACCTCCGACCTCACGCTTATCAGGCGGGTGCTCTAACCATCTGAGCTACACTCCTATATTTGGAGGTGAAGGGAGTTGAACCCTCTAGTTCGTACTTGCAAGGCACAAATCTGACCCGTCAGCACCCCCTTGTTGCGATCATGAGCGGATTTGAACCGCCATTTACCACCGTGACAGGGTGGTGCTTTACTTTAAGCTACATGACCATTCTGGGGGAACAGGATTTGAACCTGTAATTGCATATGCAGCCAGCTTCAAAGGCTGGTGTCTTACCATTAGACAACCCCCCATTATATAGTGTTGGCTGTTGAGGTGTACTAATAAAAGAGCGCACCCCAACAAAAATGCCCACACTATTATATAATTCTAAGATTTAAAAATCGTCTTTATAGAATATACTTACTTTCCAATAAGCACACCCTCCCCATTTGTCTACAATAAGTCTTTGATGCTCATCAGGCGCCGCCCGATGATTCCAGTCTGGAGATCTCCGGCCTTGCGGCGTGAGTTCCAGATTTTAGTTCGAGGCTCCATCCGAGCCCAGGCTTTTAAACCCTTACTACAAAATCCCATACCGTGATTGTCACTATGTATGGAAAATTAGCCTAACCACGAGCGATGCTCGTGGTTTGCGGATCTAAGGCTGATCATAGTTTCTATACTCACATTTATGACATGGGGTGTGTTCCATAGGCTCTGAATAATCAACCTCTTGAGAAGACACAATTAATCATTATTAGATATTATCATTAACCCAAGTTTCAAACTCATTAAGATCCATCACCCTGACGTTCTTATGAGAAATAGCCTTTATTTGCTTTTTAAACCAAGGACGAGCTTCCTTTCTAAACCCGTCTCCTTCTAATACAACGATAACATTAGGCTCTTCAAATACACCACAATTATCCTTAAGATAATTCAGCTTCTCATCTACGGATCCAGCTACATGCTGGGCTCTCGCTTCAATTCTAACAGCACCATCGATTTTCTTCGACTTAAAAACAAACTCACCACGACACTTACACCCCCAATTAGAAATATAAGGGGCACACTTATACAGAATGTGATTGTGCTTTTCCTCATTAACTTTATCTTTCAAACGCCAATACGAAATAAAAGCACCTTTCTTTTTCAAGATAGTGGCAATCTCTTTTTCTAACTGTCTACCGCTTAAATTAGCACGGTATCCTTGAGGATCTACCAGATCAACATCTGCGTTTTTACCGTTAGGCATTACAATACCAGAAACTTTAATCGTTGTGTTCTTATTAAAAGTCTTCATACTTAAACTCCTTGTTAGTGTTTTAATAAATCAAATTTAATTAGCAAATTGTAAATCATCCTTTCCATACTAATTACATACTTACATAATGACCTCTACTTATTATAAACTACTATTAGTTCTTTTACTGACTTTCTAGTTATTGAAGAAGCCCCAACAGATCGTTGTACACTTGCCTCAACTATTTCATCAGCACCTCTATACAGCTCTCTTGTAAAATCTGTATCATGATTTGATATTATCACTTTTGCTCTACATGTCATAGCTAAAAAAGCTAAATCTTTTTGATCCTCCTCACTGAATCCTCCACTACTATATGAAGTGAAACTTGCTGTACTAGATAAAGGTACATATGGTGGATCACAATATATAACATCTCCTTTTTCTGACTTAGACATTAGTTCTCTGAAATCGGAACAAACCAAAGTATACTTATTGCTGTCCTTACAAAAAACCAACATCTCGTTTTCTGGAAAATGTCTGGTTTTATATTTACCAAAAGGAACATTAAACTCCCCTTTTGAATTATACCTACAAAGACCGTTAAAAGAGTTTCTATTTAGATATATAAATAAAATAGCTCTTTCATAAGAAAAAGTACTTTTGTTAAAGGAAGCTCTTAGTTTATAAAACTGATCTTCTGTACAATACTCCTCAGTAAATAACTTTTTACATTCATTTATAAAGGGTATACATTCTTTTTTAAGAATAGAATACACATTCATAAGGTCTTTGTTTATATCAGATAAAATATACTTATCTGAATTCACATTCATTGCCACAACACCAGACCCTAAAAAAGGCTCTACATATGCACCAGAAACATCTCCTATTTTCTCAAGTAATATGGGTAATAGCTTTCTTTTCCCCCCAGCCCATTTTAGAAATCCCTTTTTATAAATCAAGCTAAACCCCTTTTTTATTTTGTACTAGTATAGTACCACATATAAAAACAAATGTCAACAACTTTATTCTAAGCTATCTCTTTTTTTTGTGTTTGTAAAAACCCCAACATAACCCTACACTTAAAATTAAAATAAAAACACCTAAACCCAGCTGTAAAATGCTTAATACAAAGCAATAGCTGTTTTCCACAAGGATATCCTCCGTTAAAATATTTATACTGTAGGTATTTTGTTTGAATTACTATAATTAAACATATCCTCCATTGTATCCTAGTTTTATTTATTTCGGGGCGGCAGGATTTGAACCTGCGAATCTCCTGCTCCCAAAGCAGGCGCGTTAACCAGGCTGCGCTACGCCCCGTGATTCTTTCTATGACACCTTATACAAAGCGTCTTTAAATTTTTGATCGGTTCATCCCAAGGATACCGCTTTGTATACTTTAGATGATGAACATGTAAAGTCGTCTCTGTGTCTCCACAATCTACACACTTCCATTTATCTCTTTCGAATACCTTCAACCTCTTCTTTTGCCATTTAGGGTGTTGAAGTGCTTTTGCGTACTGTTGTGGTGTAAGTCTTTTATAAGAACTCTGCTTCTTTGTACTCTTCTTCTCAGGTTTACTCTTTACTCTTCTTCTCATATTTAAGCTCTTGGAGATTGAGGGAGTTGAACCCCCGCATGTTTTATCATGACCACTGCTTTCCAAGCAGGTGCATTACCAGACTCTGCCAAATCTCCTATTATTATAAATCACAATACTTACATCTTGAACCAGGCTGGAACCCGCATGCCTTACAGGGGTTATCCTTCAACCTATCATAACTGTTCAGCTCATGAGGTTTCCCTGGCTTTGCTATAGGGATTCTAATTTTTGGTGTATATTTACCTATCTTTGAATACTTCTTCATAACCAATAAACTCCTTTACAAAAGACAGGTTAAATAACTTAGGTTCTTTTATACGCCCAAAATATTTAGAATATGTGCCATCCTTACAAGCACAAGCCTCACTACAATAACCTATCTTGAAAGGCAAAACAGCATTTTTCTTACCACAATAAATACAATTACCTTTAATATAATTTAAAAATCTGTTCATCTTACTTTACCTTATATTCTATGCTCTGGATGGGAATTGAACCCATTACACGAAGATTTTCAGTCTTCTGCTAACTACCGGTGAGCTACACAGAGCGTTTTTTATTAGGTCACGACCAGATTTGAACTGGCGTAACCAGCTTGAGGGGCTGGCTTCTGTTACCACTCGAATACGTGACCATCAGCCCATAATCCGAATTGAACGGATGCCCTTATGCTTACCAAGCATACGCTCTAGCCTACTGAGCTATATGGGCATTATCCTTCGACTTTATCTTCAGCTATACACTCTAAATATGAATTTATAAGAGTATTCATCTTTTTTTCAATAGCCAACTCTACGTCTTCTTGTGTTATACCTAGTGATTTTACTAACTCATCATCATACTCAACAGAGTACATCAAACTATCCCCTTGTTCAAAAATATCCATAATTGTTACAGACATTTTTATTTCCTCAACATATAGACTTATAGGTAATTTCTGTCCCATGATGTACTCCTTTATTTGTGTTTAGTTTGTGTCCGTCCATTATAACTACAAGCAATTTTAAAACCTTTTGAAACTGATCCCAATCTTTAATTCTAAGAACCTCTGTCTTATCAAATAACATATCTATGCCTTTTATTTGTGCCGGGGGAGGGGTTTGAACCCTCACAAGATTTTACCTCTCTGGGGTTTGAGCCCAGTGTGTCTACCAACTTCACCACCCCGGCATTTTGAGCGGGAAAAGAGAATTGAACTCTTGTCTTCTGGTCGGCAACCAGATTCTCTGCCACTGAGATATTCCCGCTTGGAGGGTCAGTAGGGAATTTAACCCTAATCCACTACTTTGCAGGCAGTGTACCGAAACATCGAACCGACCCTTTACTAATAACTTCCAAATACGTCCTTAACTTTAATCTTTACTTTTTCCAGTAAAGAAGGTTGCTTCTGTACTACATTAGGCTTCTTCACTGAAATAATTTCTTTTAATCCCGAAATTTTTATTTTCATAGCATCTGAAGGAAGACTGGTTTTACCTTGCTTCAATAACTTTCTACAATTAGCACAAACCATAACACAACCATCTGTGTCAACTAATCTGGCTTTGAAGGGGTTCCTGTTCTCACCAACTACTTTAAGATCTTCTATACTATAAAATTCATACACCTCAATAAGATATTTATTCTTACAAACACAACACATGTCACCAAATTCTTTAACAAGTTTAGCTTTTAATTCTAAATTTGTCTTTCCGTTTGACATGGTGTTCCTCCTTTATGAGGTATTATTAATTTTGCTCCAAGGGCAGGATTCGAACCTGCGTACCGTCTTCACGGAATACAATTGATTAACAGTCAACCCACATACCAACTTGTGCACCTTGGATTGTATGGTTCATCACAGAATTGAACTGTAGTTACACGCTTATAAGGCGTGCGTTCTACCACTGAACTAATGAACCCTTTGTTTGGGAATGGGGGGAATCGAACCCAGCCGATATACGGTTTAAAAGACCGTTGCCATACCACTTGGCTACATTCCCAATATTCTAATAGAAAATATTAAAAACCCCTTTCCCTAAATCAGGAAACACATCTCCTCCTTCCTTGCCCACCAATCTATAAACTGTATTTAGTGTTTCAACTAGTTTTCTTTTCTTATTCCGCTTTATAACAAGTGAAGACCTCATATGGAATCCCTTAGGATACTTAGGATGCATTTCACTTGCTATAGTCCCTGTGAAAACTCTTACCGGAACCGGAATGTCTGGGTATAATTTTTTTAGTTCTTTAACAGATGCTTTGTCGAGCTCTATTCTGTGAAATTGCCAATTTTCTATTCTACCACCAAATCTTTTTCTCATATAAACCTCTCTTAGTTGGTGATGTTTAGCGGGATCCGGTGTTGATCCGGAACCATCAGGGATATGAGCCCCAATTGGGTACCGACCCTCCCGCGATAAAATCTAAAAAGTCTTAAAGTAAGCATCAAGCATAGCTCTTGCTTCTTCATTAAAAAGTCTCTTCATCAAGTACTCACTTACAGTGGGTTGTATAGGTTTGGTCTTTAATGCAAGTCCAGCCTCCCTAGGAGTTTTATCTGCCTTCTTAGCATTACATGTACCACAACAACATACAGTGTTCTCCCAAACACCCTTACCCCCTCTGGAGGTTGGTATAATATGATCCACTGTCATTTTACCTTGTACAGAACCACAATACATACAGGTGTTGTTGTCTCTTATTAAGACTCTTTTCTTTGCCCAACGAACACCATGCTTAAACATACGTCTTACAAATTTAATAAATCTAACAACTAAAGGAGTTGGTATAGTACCAGAAACAGTCTTAATAAGTTCCTCTGTTGTTCTTTCAACAACAACCTTACCTGCCTGAATAAATCTAAGCGCCTTCTTAATATTAATTATATTCAAGAAGGTATAATCAGCATTTAGAACTAGTACTCGCATATAACCCCCAATAATTATTGGAACTCCAGGAGGGACTCAAACCCCCAACCATCAGATTCGTATTCTGGTGCTCTATCCATTGAGCTACTGGAGCTTTAATAATAAACTCCTTTAATTTGGAGCGCCATGGAGGATTTGAACCTCTAGCTCCACCCAACTTATCAATGCTTCGAGTTTAGAAGACTCGTGTTAGGAACATGGCGCTGTTTATGGTCACGACCGGGGTCGAACCGGCAAATTCCCAGATTGAAAGTCTGGTGGCTTAACCTTTTGCCTACGTGACCTCACATAAGCTACTCTATAACTGTAACGTAGGAATGATTTATGATATATGACATTGTTCCTTTAGAGGTTATACCATACTCTAACATTAACTCTTTATATGTATAGCCTATACTATGCTTTATTCTTATAGCATGTATTGTTTTATCATCAAATTTACGTATATGTGTAGCAGCCTTTATAGCATGAGTTACTCTATCTACTTTATTTCTATCGTAAGCATTATCTTTTGCTGTACCTACTTCTATATTATGAAAACTATCATCCGTGCATATACCATTGATATGTCTAACTTGTATTTTTTCATTAAAAACTATGTCCCCGAATTTAATGTATGCCGCTAGTCTACAAACCTTAATTGGATAGCTTTTCCCATTTTTATACCTTATTGATACAGTTCTATACCCCTTATCATCCTTGCCCCCATTTATAACACCATTATAGGGGCTAATAATTTTACCATCATGGGCAACTGTGTAGCCTAATTTAACTGCATAATCTATAACTTGATTTCTTATAATATTGTTTTCCATAAATACCTTATACTGAACATCTGTTATATATAACCGGTAACTACTACACATAACACTTCCTGGTAGTTAGTACCTAGAGTGTATGACCAATTTGGGAAGTGATGGATTTGAACCACCGCTCTCGTGAGACTTGCGGGTTACAGCCGCATGCGTTACCACTCCGCCAACTTCCCTTTTACGTCTTCAAAAACAAAAACCCCAAAGAACAGCACTCCTTGGGGTTTTTCAATCATTTGTAAACTAATGTTAGCTCACAAACTATCCCCCACCCCAACACGGCATACTGCCGGTATTGCGTTCAATAAACAAATGATAAAGATGTTGTTTTATTTTTTTTACCTTTATAATAAACATAATATTATTAATTTAGCAGCCTTTCCTTTTACTGTTCTTACTTTTAGTCACAATAATTTTTTTCACCGTTTTATATTTTATAAACATAACTAAAGAGAAGTTACATAATTAATTACCTCTAGTATAATAAGTATCAAAATAAAAGTCAAGAAAAAAAGTATACTATATGTATGATATACTAGAGTATAATATTATATATACTTCCAAAGTAGAAAATGTCTTGCCGCGCAAGGATGTATTCTGGAGTCATAGTAACTTGCCCCATTGTACCCACAAACAAAACAAGGAGCTTTATTCATAGCACCGTGCTCAAAAAGCATATCCTCAAGTTCATGAATTCTAGTATGTAATACATTTAGTTGGGTAATTGTTTCCTTATTAATCATCAATTCTCCAGTAGCTATTTCAATTCCTGCCATAGTTTACTCCATTAAAACTTTTTTTATAAAAAAATATTCCTACATATAGAAGTACAGTGAGCAGGATTCGAACCTGCGACCAAATTTAACTGCGTATCTTTACCAGCATCCGGTACCTGGTTTTGGCTGGGACTCTTTGCCTCTTTTTATAGAGGGAACACGGAAACCCTTAGTAGAAACCACTCTACCACCACTGTACTTTTAAGTTTATTGTAATTTGTCTTTTACTTTTATTTGCTGAGAAGAATTAAGAAAATTCATTATTTCGTCATATTCCTTTTTATTATTAAATTCAAGAATTCGAAAATTATGACAGCCGGGACAATAAAAATTACCTTGCCACGGAAAATATATTTGGTCTTTAATTTTACCACCACAAAACGAGCAATATTTAAGATTTTCCATTTATATAACCCTATCTGTAAATGTAAATCATAGTTTCTGAAACATTTTACACAGAAAAGCGTTAGATAACAATGTTACCAACCTTCCACCTCTTCAGCTTCATCAGGACTTGCTATTCTAGCGCCACGTGATAATAACCAATCTTTCAGGCTGGTCGTACACTGGTTTGGTGGAAACATGGACAAAAGCTCTTTCTTCTCGGCTTCTATATCCATCCATTCAGGTACTACTAAGGCACCGAGGAAAAAGTCTATGTTCCAATCACTCTCACCTCTTATAATTATTATCTTCTGCATAAATCCCCTGTAAATAAATATAAACATGATTGGCAAAGAATAGATGAATTTAATACCACTCTTACAAGTCTCAACATTTTAATGCCTCCTTGATCCTTTTGGCTATCTCATCAAAAACCATGTATTGTGGTTGAGACGATAGATTATGGTTTCTGCTGAGGTTTTCTATCTCCCGCAGTACCTCATTCTTCCTCTTCAGCTCGGCTTCGAGCTGCTGGATGCGGGCAGATTGTATCCGTTCGTGCAGGTCTGGAAGATCCTTTGCCATCTCGTCATCCCATTCTTTTGTCAACATATCCACTCCTTAAAGTATACGGCGGGCAGGAAACCCTATGCCTATAAGCTTTGTGGCTTCACCTCTCAACCCCTTTGTATCTGACTGTGCCATTCGGAGATTTTGTGTCAAGGTGTTTGAGTGAGGGACTGTTTCTGAACCAAAACACTTCATTTTGAAAATACGCATTTGTAATACTCCCTTATGGTTAGGACTGCCAGCCTCAAGTTTGCACCTACACGGGAGCGAGGAATCCCCGCAAATTGAGCACGGTAACGGTTTTACTGGCGGTACGTTGTTCATTTCAGCGCCTCCCTGGCCTTGTCGGCTACCCGCCCAATTCTTACCCAGACTGCATGAGGATTCTCGTCATACTCAAGAGCAATGGATTCAATCCCCCTCAGCGCTTCATCCTTCCTCTTCAACTCAGCTTCGAGCTGCTGGATGCGGTCTGCTGCGTCATTTAATAAGTACCCTCCTGTTGTCCCTTTAGGCTGACTATCCTTGAGACGGGAAACTAATGATCTATCCGAGGCATCTCCGCTCATATCCCCTCCCTCATTAATAGCTTTTCTATCGTCGCGGGACTGC
>Ga0209706_10000386_pt1 | contig 24986 bp, 21 predicted proteins | sample PPLLaktember2015_6_FD_187263 | JGI IMG/M metagenome (GOLD analysis project Ga0209706, IMG submission 187263) | Freshwater sediment microbial communities from Prairie Pothole Lake near Jamestown, North Dakota, USA - PPLs Lake P8 Core (1) Depth... | ecosystem: Environmental > Aquatic > Freshwater...
TGCGCCACGTCGCCAACATTCCCGCCGGTGCGTTGCAGGTGATGTTCGAGGTAGGCCTTTTCGAAATGGTCGCGCGCCTCACGCAGCGGCAGATCGAAAAGCGCAGCGGGAATCGATTCCGCTGAAACCGTCGTCACCTGCGCGCTGAGCGCGGCGGCCACCTCGACCTCGGAAATGTCTTCATCCTGACTCAGGATCAACAGGCGTTGCACCAGATTCTTGAGCTCGCGGATATTGCCCGGCCAAGCGTGGTTGCGCAGCGCATTGAGCGCGCCGGTGGTGAAGCGTCGGTAGGGCAGACGTTCCTTTTCCACCATCCAGTCCACGTAGAAACTGATCAGTACCGGCACGTCTTCGCGGTGATCACGCAGGCTGGGGACGGCAAGCGGCACGACGTTCAGCCGGTAATACAGATCCTCACGGAAGCGCCCCGCGGCGATCGCCCGAGCCAGATCCTGGTTGGTGGCGGCGAGGATGCGCACATCGAGCGTCACGGGCGCATTGCCACCGACGCGCAGGAAGCGCTTCTCTCCAAGCACATTGAGCAGGCGCGACTGGGTTGCCATGTCCAGATCGCCGATGTGGTCGAGAAACAGCGTGCCGCCCGCCGCCTGTTCGAACACCCCGGCCGTGATCTCGCCACCTTGTTCGGTGCCGAACAACTGCATCGCCATGTTCTGTGCCGGTACGGCGGCCAGATTCATCTCCACGAATGCCCGATCCTTGCGCGGACTCATGCTGTGCAGATAGCGCGCCGCGACCTCCTTGCCGCTGCCCGGCTCGCCGGTGATCAGCACCCAGGTGTCGTGTGCGGCAATGCGCTCGATGGTGGCGCGCAGCTGCTTCATCGTCTTGCTCTTGCCGACCGGTACGCTGACCATGTCGCTGCGTCGCTTGAGGCTCAGGTTTTCCTGGCGCAGGCGCGCGTTCTGCAGCGCGTGCTCGATGGTGACCAGCAACTTGGCGGTGGTCAGCGGCTTCTCGATGAAGTCGTAGGCGCCGAGACGGATGGCCTCGACCGCGGTTTCGACCGTGCCGTGCCCGGACATCATCACCACCGGCACCGGCAGCGCGCGGTCGCGCGACCATTCCTTGAGCAAGGTGATGCCGTCGGTATCCGGCATCCAGATGTCGAGCAACACCAGATCGGGGCGGTGCGCGTCGTAGGCGGCGCGCGCGGCCGCCGCGTTTTCCGCGGTGGTGATGGTGTAGTCCTCGTCCTCGAGGATCTCCTGCACGATTTGCCGGATGTCCGGCTCGTCGTCCACCACCAGAATGTTGCCGCTGTTCATGCGTTTTTCCCCCGTGCCAGCGCGGCCCGGGCCACATCCGCCGGCAGGCGGATGGTGAAGGCCGCGCCGCCGTCCTTAAGCGTGCCGGCCCAGAGCGTGCCGTTATGCTCCTCGACGACCTTCTTGACGATCGCCAGCCCGAGGCCGGTGCCCTTGTCCTTGGTGGTGACGTACGGTTCGAACAGGTGGTCCAGGACGCTCGGCGCGAAGCCCGGGCCGTTGTCGCGCACGTACAGTTCGACGAAGCGGCCGTGCGGTTCGTCCACGGTGCGTGTGGCGATCTCCATGGTCGGATTGTCGGTGGCGGCGAGCGCATCCGTGGCGTTGAGCAGAAGGTTGTGCAGCACCTGGCGCAGCTGACCGGGATCGGCCTGCAGCACCGGCAGCGCGGCATCCAGATTGAGCTGGTAACGCACCGGGTTGGTACGGCCCTTGTACAGCTCGACCACGTCCTGCACCAGCTGGTTGAGGTTCACGGACTGGATATGCAGCTGTGCCGGGCGCGCGTACTCGGAGAAGGCATTCACCATCGCCTTCATCGCCTCGACCTGCTGCACGATGGTATGCGTGGCGCGATCGAGCGTGGCGCGCTCCCGTTCCGGCAGGCCGTCCATGCACTTGTGGCGGATGCGCTCGGCCGACAATTGGATGGGCGTCAACGGGTTTTTGATTTCGTGCGCCAGGCGGCGCGCCACCTCGCCCCAGGCGGCATCGCGCTGCGCCTGGATGAGCGCGGTGATGTCGTCGAACACGACCACGTGCCCGCCGGTGCGTCCATGCAGGCCGGGCAGGCGCGTGCCACGCACCATCAGCACGCGCCGCCCGGCGCCGCCCGGCAGGGTGACCTCGGCCTGCCATTCGGTCTGCGCCTTGCGCAACAGTTCGCGCAGCGCGACCCCAAACGGTGCCAGCCCCGGGTGCATCTCGACCAGCCGGGCGAGCGTCTTGCCCTCGCCGGACAACAGGTCCACGCCGAGGATCTGGTGGGCGGCGGCGTTGTGCGTGCGCAGGTGGCCGCGCGGATCGAACGACAGCACGCCGGACGACAGGTGCGTGAGCACGGTTTCGAGGTAGGTGCGCTGGATCTCGGCCTCGCGCTGGCCGCGCGTGATCTCGCCCTGCGCGCGCCGGATGCGGCGCGTCATGACGTTGAACGACTGCACCAGGATGCCGAGCTCATCGCCGACCGGCACCGGCAGCTGCTGGCTGTAATCGCCGCGCGCCACGGCGCGCGTGCCTTCGGCCAGGTCGCGGATCGGCGTCACCAGTTTACGCGCGGCGTAGATCGCCGCCCACACCGCGAGCAGCAGGGTGGACAGCGCCACCAGGCTCAGGGTGAGCGTGAAGCCGAACTTGAGCGGGCCGCGCAAGTAGAAAAGTTTTTCGTACTCGGCGAACGCCGCCTGCACATTCTGGCCGAGGCGCGCGTAGCGTTCCGGCAGCGGTTCGAGCACCTGCAACACGCGCATCGGTGCACCCACCGAGCGCGGGATCACCGGCACCAGCACGCGCAATTGCAGGCCGGAGTCACCGAGCGGTTCGATGCCGGCGTACACCTCGCCGCGCCGCGCCTGCGTGAACACCGTCTCGCCCGGCCGGTCGGGAATAACACTCTTGCCGCGCACCGCGCCCTGGGTGCTGGACGATACAACCTTGCCATCCTGGTTGAAGAGCGTGAGTTCGAACACGCCGTGCTGTTCGCGCAGCGCGTTGAGCGTCGGCAGCAGTCCGCGCGTACTGTTGTCCAGCTCCGCGGCCATGTCGCGCGCCTTGCGGGTGAGGTCTTCCTTGGTGGTATCGAGCGCCGTGCGCCCGAGGGCGAGCGCGCTGTCGAGCGCCTGTTCGATGCGCACGTCGAACCAGTTGTCGATGCCGCGGTTGAACGCCTGTACCGAGAACAGGTACACGACCGCCACCGGGACCACGCTCAACAGCACGAACAGGCCGAACAGACGCAACGTCAGGCGCGAGCCCATCACGCGCGCGCGGAACTGGCGGACCAGCTTGCTGACGCTGAGCAGGATCAGCGTCAGCAGCAACACCACGCCAAGGATGTTGAGCACCAGCAGCAGCGAGTAGAGATCGCCGAACAGCGCCGAGTTCTGGGTAGCGGCACTCATCATGCCGAGCGAGATGGCGAGCAGCACCGACAGCACCGCCAGCGGTGACACGCGCGTGACGCGGAAAAACCGCCCAGTGAAGGAGGCCTCATTCACTGACGGCTTCGCGCTGCGCACTTCCGCCATTAGTGAATGAGGCTTCATTCCCTGTCGCAGCGGTTTCACGGCTGAACCTGTTCTATCGGCCATTCGGTCCATCCGGTGCTGCGGCGCCACGAGGGCGTGGCGTAGGCAAGTGGGCGCATGAGCATGGGCAGCGCCTCGATGTCGAGGCGCGCGCGCAGCACGAGCAGATAACGCGCGTCCGCCTCGATTTCCTTTTTGGCCGTGAGAATGATCTCGAACTCGTCGAGCGTGCCGGCGTGCTCGAGCGCCTGGCTCAGGGAGCCGAAACTCTCGGATGGGTCGTTCTCGCGCAGGCCGCTGACCAGGTATTGGCGCGACAACGCGTGGAACTGAATGCGCCGGTGCAGGACGTGATCGGTGATCACCCGGTTCCGCCACCACCAGCGGTGTTTCGCCATGTTGACATCAATCACCACGTCGATCGGAATGCCCTTGCTCAGGGCCTCCACGATGCGCGGATTGACCGGCAGATCGAAGCGCGCGTTGACGTGCAGCACGCGATCGTTGAGATAGGCCTCGGCGGCCTTCACGCTGAAGTTGGCCGCGTCGGCGCGCGGCGCGGGCAGCAGGGCCAGGGCGAGCAGGACAGCTCCGAGAGGCCGAATGTGCATGTCAGGAGGACGCCAGGATTTTAGTGAGGCCGGCATAATAAAAACCGTCCATATCGCCGGCCCCGGGCAGGACCTGAAAGCCGGTACCGGCAGGCCGCGCAGTGCATTCGAACGCCGGATGTCCCAGTGCCCACGCCTGCGCATCCGGCCGGCGTGCGCGGAACGCCGCCATCTGCTGCGCGTTTTCTTCCGGGAGGATTGAGCAGGTCACATACAGAAGCTTACCCCCGGGCGCGAGCAACGGCCACAGGGCATCGAGCAGGCGCGCCTGGCTGGCGGCCAGACGCCCGATGTCCGCCGGGGTGCGGTGCAGGCGGATGTCCGGATGGCGGCGGATGACGCCGGTCGCCGAACACGGTGCATCCAGCAGGATTTGGTCGAAGGGCCGGCCGTCCCACCAGCCGGAGGGATCGGCGGCATCGCCCTGTACGATCGTCCCGGCGAGCCCGAGACGCGCGAAATTTTCACGCACCCGCTCGAGGCGTCGTGTGTCCAGATCGAGCGCGACCAGCGCCACCTGCGGCGTGCGCTCCAGGATATGCGCGGCCTTGCCGCCGGGCGCGGCACAGGCGTCGAGCACGCGCTCGCCCGGCCGGGCATCGAGCAGCGCGGCGGCCAGCTGCGCGGCCGCATCCTGCACCGACACCTCGCCGGCGGCAAAGCCCGGCAAGGACTCAACCGCAACCGGCGACTCGAGAGTGAGCGCACTGTCCACGTCCGGTACCGCATGCGCCGCAATACCGGCCCCGGTGAGCCGTTCGAGATACGCGGCGCGCGTGACTTTGCCGAGATGCACGCGCAACGTGAGCGGCGGGCGCGCGTTGTTCGCCGCGGCGATCGCACGCCAATCATCCGGCCAGGCGGTTTTGATGCGCGTGAGCAGCCAGGCCGGATGGGCGAGCGCGAGATGTTCATCGGCGGCGATGCGCGCGCGGATAGGCAGTTCCTCGCGCAGCAGCCGGCGCAGCACGGCATTGGTCATGCCCTTTGCCCAGTCCTTCTTCAACACGACGGCGGCCTCGACCGTTTCCTTCACCGCGGCATGTGGCGCCACGCGCATGTGCAGGAGCTGGTAGAAACCGACCATCAACAGCGCCTTCAGATCGGCGTCGCTCTCCTTGATCGGTTTGTCGAGGAAGCTGCTCACCAATGGCAAGAGCTGGAAGTGCCAGCGCAGCGTGCCGTAGGTCATTTCCTGGATCAGGGCGCGTTCGCCGGCGAGCGCCGGCGGCAGCGCGGAGACAATCTCCGCGAGCGCGGCATCCAGCGAACGTCCTTGCTGCACCGCCGCCACTGCCCGTGCGGCTGCCGCGCGCGCCGCCGCCGGTGTGCGACCGCCAGGGATGGCGGAAGTGCCGGGCGCGCAGCCGTCCCTACGGGGACAAACGCTGGAGCGGTTTTCCGGCTTCACGGGCCGAGGCGCGTGCCGGCCGGCAGCGGCCGGCCGTTGAGGAAGGCGTGCGCGTCGAGTACCTTGCCGCCTTCCAGCTGCAACCGGGTGATGCGCAGCGTGCCGCTCGCGCACTGCACGCGTACGCCATCGGCATCCGCCGCCAGCACGGTGCCGGGCGGCGCACCGGCCGCCGTCCCGTTCTCCGCCTGCGCGTGCCACAGGCGCAGGGTCTGGCCGTCGAGCGTGGTGTGCGCCACCGGCCAGGGATTGAAGGCGCGCACGCGGCGCGCGAGCAGCCCGGCATCCGCATTCCAGTCGAGGCGCGCCTCTTCCTTTTTGAGTTTCGCCGCGTAGCTGGCGCGTGCATTGTCCTGTGCCTGCGGAGCAAGGTCACCGCGCGCGAGTCGCGCGAGCGTCTCGACCAGCAGGCGCCCGCCCAACTCCGCGAGCCGGTCATGCAGTGTGGCGGCCGTGTCGTCCACGCCGATCGGTGTCTCCGCGGTTGCCAGCATGGCGCCGGTGTCCAGGCCTTCGTCCATCTGCATGATGGTGACGCCGGTTTTGGCGTCGCCGGCCTCGATGGCGCGTTGAATCGGCGCCGCGCCGCGCCAGCGCGGCAGCAGCGAGGCGTGGACATTGATGCAGCCGTATGGGGGAATAGTAAGAATGGATTTGGGCAAAATCAGCCCGTAGGCGATCACGATCAGCGCATCCGGCTGCAGCGCGCGCAGGGCCGCGGCCGCGTCTTCGGATTTTAGCGTTACCGGCTGATGCACGCGCAGGCCGCGTTCGAGGGCGAATTCCTTCACCGCGCTCATGCCGAGCTTGCGGCCGCGTCCGGCCGGCCGGTCCGGTTGGGTATAAACGGCGAGTAGCGTGTGGCCGGCGTCGAGCAGCGCCCTGAGCGCGGGGACGGCAAACTCCGGTGTGCCGGCGAAGACCAGGTTCATAGGTGGATTATGGTCTGTAATAACAAAGCGGAGAGGCAGATGAACACAGATTTGCGCAAATCGAAAGACGGACCCATTTTTCAATCCGTCATTCGCATTTTGCTGCGTTCATCTGCGGCAAGCAGTCGTTGTCCCGCCGGTTACATCGCCAGGCGTTCCTGCTTTTCGATTTTTTTACGAATGCGGGTTTGCTTCAGGCGCGACAGGTAATCCACGAATACCTTGCCGTCCAGATGGTCGACCTCGTGCTGGATGCAGGTGGCGAGCAGTGCCTCGGCCTCCAGCTCGAAGGGCTGCCCGTTGCGATCGAGGGCGCGCACGCGGATGTGTCGGGCGCGTTCGACTTCATCGTAAACGCCGGGCACCGACAGGCAGCCCTCTTCGAAAACCTGCTTGCCGTCGCGCTCTATGATTTCCGGGTTAATGAACACCTGCAGGGCGTTGCGGGTCTCGGACAGGTCGATCACCACCACGCGCTGCGCGACATTGATTTGCACGGCGGCCAGGCCGATGCCGGGCGCGGCGTACATGGTCTCGGCCATGTCGTCCACGAGTCGGCGGATCTCGTCATCCACCGTGGTGACGGGTCGGGCGACCTGGCGCAGGCGCGGGTCGGGATAGTGCAGGATGGTGCGAATAGCCATACGGTACTTTACTTTATGACAGGACGAACGAAGTAGACTGTTCAGTTAGAGCTTCATTAATGGGGACGGCCCCGAAGCGTTTCCATTCCTCTTAAAGTGGATTATTATCGATTCAAATCATCCTGAATAACAAGATAATTTCAGCGCATTGCCGCTTTGCGCACCGTGTCGGGGTGGACTAGACTCCGACCAACACCACAGGGAAATCATGCCCATGCCCGTGAAAAACCTGTTGTCCCTCGGGGCCATTCTCGCCCTGCTCGTCCTCGCTGCCCCGGTCTACGCCGACACGGTGGCGCTCAAATCCGATCACCCGGACCGTTACGTGGTGCAGAAGGGGGACACCCTGTGGGACATTTCCGCACGCTTTCTCAAGGATCCGTGGCGCTGGGCGAGCGTCTGGACGATCAATGAGCAGATCAAAAACCCGCACCTCATCTACCCCGGCGACGTCATCCTGCTGACCTATGTGGACGGCAAACCACAACTGAGTGTGGTGCGCGACGAAAAGCCTGCCCCGGTGCCGGAGACTGTACCGCAGGCCGTGGCAGAAGAGGCGATAACCACGCCTACGTCCGCCATTGAAGAACCGGCGGGTGAGACCCCGACCGGGATGAAGGTGGTCCGGCTTCGGCCCAAGGTACACAGCGAGCCTATCGGCGCGGCCATTCCGACGATCAGCCCGGACGCGATCGTACCGTTTCTGACCGAGCCACTGGCGGTGGGACGCAGCGAACTGGACAGGGCCGGGTATGTCACCATTGGCCTGGATGACCGGAGAGCGCTGGGTGATGGCAGTGAGTTCTATGCGCGTGGCCTGAAGAAGAACAGTAGCGCCGAGTATTACCAGGTCTTCCGCCAGGGTCAGGCGCTCAAGAACCCGGACACGGGTGAAACCCTGGCCTACGAAGCCCAGTACCTGGGCGACGCCAAGTTGCTCGTACCCGGTGACCCGACCAAGCTCGTGGTCACGCGCGTCAAGCAGGAGATCCTGCCCACCGATCGCCTGCTTGAGGCACCGGAAAAGGCGGCGCTTCCTTATTACTTTCCGCGCGCGCCGGACAAGAACGTGAAGGGCAGTATCCTCGCGGCGATCAACGGCCTGCGCGAATTCGGCCCGACCACCATCGTCGCCATCAGCCTCGGCAAGCGCGAGGGCATGGAAGAGGGGCATGTGCTGCGCATCATGCGCCACGCGGGCGTGGGCAAGGATCCGGTCACGAGGCGCAAGTACAAGCTGCCGGATGAGGAAACGGGCCTGCTGATGGTGTTCCGGGTGTACGACAAGGTCAGTTACGCGCTGATCATGGACGCCAACCGGCCGGTTCATATTTACGACGTCGTGCGCACGCCCTGATCCGCTGCGCGGCACGGATGCCGAATTGCACCGAAGGATTGGACATGCGGTTTGAAGACGCCGTGCCGTGGTTGCATCTGCATCGCCTGACGGGCGGGGGAGCCGGCCTGCGGCGGCTACTCACGCACTTCGGCGATATCCCGGCCATCTGCGCCGCGCCGCGCTCCGAACTGTTGCCCTTCTTCGATGGCGACCAGAGCCCGGTCGATGCGCTGCGCGCCGGTCCGGATGCCGGCCAGTTCGAGGCCGAACGCGCCTGGCTTGACGATCCCTCCAACCATCTTGTCGCGATCACCGATTCCGCGTATCCGTCGCTGCTGCACGAGATCCCCGATCCGCCGCCGCTGCTGTTCGTGCGCGGCGACGCGACGCTGCTCTGCGCGCCGCAGCTGGCGGTGGTGGGTTCGCGCAATCCGTCGCGCGGCGGCAGCGACAATGCGCGCGCTTTCAGCGATTACCTGGCGCGTGCCGGACTCCTGGTCACGAGCGGACTGGCGCTCGGTATCGACGCTTGCGCGCACGAAGCGGCGCTCGCCGCCGGCGGCGAGACCATCGCGATCGCCGCCACCGGTCTCGATCGGGTCTACCCGGCGGCGCACCGCGATTTGGCGCATCGCATCGTCGCCCAGGGCGCGTTGGTTTCGGAATTCGCGCTTGGCACGCCGCCGCGTCGTGAAAACTTTCCGCGCCGCAACCGGCTGATCAGCGGCCTTTCGCTCGGGGTGCTGGTGGTGGAAGCAGCGCTCAAGAGCGGCTCGCTCATCACCGCGCGCCTCGCTGCCGAGCAGGGACGCGAGGTGTTCGCGATCCCGGGTTCCATCCACTCGCCGCTCGCGCGCGGCTGTCACGCGCTCATCCGTCAGGGCGCGAAGCTGGTCGAGACCGCGCCGGATATCCTCGAGGAGCTGGGGGCGCTTGCCCGATTTGTCGCCGCGCCGCCGGGCAGCAACGCAACGGTTCCCGGCACGCCGCCGGATCCGGCGCAGCAGGAATTGCTCGAACTCATGGGCTACGATCCGGTTGAAGTCGACATGCTCATCGAACGCAGCGGATTGACGCCGGGTAGTGTTTCCTCCATGCTGTTGCACATGGAGTTATGCGGGCTGATCGAAGCCCGCCCGGGCGGGAGAGTTCAGCGAACGTCCTGACGGCCCTGAAAAGCACGGGTGGACGAGACGAGACGACACGACGCGCACGGCGGGGTGATGAGAGAATGATGAAAGAAAACGTGCTTGATGTGTTGATGTATCTGTTCGAGAACTACATGGACGACGGTCCCGAATTCAATCCCGACCAGGAAGCGCTTGCCGTCGAGCTGGCGCAGGCCGGTTTTCCCCGCAGTGAAGTGAACAAGGCCTTCGACTGGCTCGAGGGCCTGGCCTCGCTGCGCGACCGCGGTGTGCTGCCTGCTGGCGGGCGGTCGCAGTCCATGCGCGTGTTTTCCGCCCAGGAGCAGCAGAAGATCAACATCGAGGCGCGCGGTTTTATCCTGTTTTTGGCGCGCAGCGGTGTGCTCGATTCGCACACCCGCGAGCTGGTCATCGATCGCGTCATGGCGCTCGATACCGACGAAATCGACAGCGAACAGCTCAAGTGGGTGATCCTCATGGTGCTGTTCAACCAGCCCGGTCAGGAACAGGCCTACGCCTGGATGGAAGACCTGGTGTTCGACGGCGTACAGGAGCACCTGCACTGATTTTCCAGCGGTTTTTCCTTCCGGCTTGACAAGTCACACCGCTTGTCGCACACAATCACGCCCCACGACCCCACATTATCCACTGTGTTGACGGCAGGCGAGTGTCTGCCGCGAAGCTGAACTGGTTCTCTGAACGATGTCGAAAAACCTGATCATTGTCGAATCGCCGGCCAAGGCGAAAACCATGTCCAAGTACCTGGGCAAGGAGTTCAGCGCGCTGGCCTCTTACGGGCACGTGCGCGACCTGCTGCCGAAGAAGGGCGCGGTCGACCCGGAACACGACTTCGCCATGAAGTACGTGCTCATCGAGAAGAACAAGAAACACGTCGACGCCATCGTCAAGGCGATGAAAAAGGCCGACGCGCTGTATCTTGCGACTGACCCGGATCGCGAAGGCGAGGCGATCTCCTGGCACCTGTACGAGATCCTCAAGGAAGAGGGCGTGCTCAAGGACAAGCCGGTGCACCGCGTCGAGTTTCATGAAATCACCAAGACCGCCATTCAGCGCGCCATCCAGGAACCGCGCGAGCTGTCGACCAATCTGGTGAATGCCCAGCAGGCGCGGCGCGCGCTCGATTACCTGGTCGGCTTCAACCTGTCGCCGCTGCTGTGGAAGAAAGTGCGCCGCGGGCTTTCCGCCGGGCGCGTACAGAGTCCGGCGCTGCGCCTGATCGTCGAGCGCGAACAGGAGATCGAACGCTTCAAGGCGCGCGAGTACTGGACCATCGAGTCCGATCTCAGCACCAAGGGCCAGAATTTCAGCGCCAAGCTCACCCAGTACCAGGGCGAGAAACTCGACCAGTTCGCGATCGGCGACGAGAACCGCGCCGCCGAGGTCGAGGCCGAATTGCTCAAGCAGGCCCAGGGCCGCTATCTCGTCACGGCGGTCGAGAAAAAGCAGCGCAAGCGCAATCCGTCGCCGCCGTTCACCACCTCGACCCTGCAGCAGGAGGCGTCGCGCAAGCTCGGCTTTACCGCGCAACGCACCATGCGCACCGCTCAGCAACTCTATGAAGGTGTCGATATTGGCGGCGAAACCGTCGGTCTCATCAGCTACATGCGTACCGACTCGGTGAACCTGGCGAAGGAAGCGATCGAGGAGATTCGCGCGCTCATCGCCAAGCGCTACGGCGACGATAACCTTCCGGAAACGCCGCACGTCTACAAGACCAAATCCAAGAACGCGCAGGAAGCGCACGAGGCGATCCGCCCTACCTCGGCCGAGCGTATCCCCGAGCAGCTCAAGGAGCGCCTGACGCCGGAGCAATACAAACTGTATGAACTCATCTGGAAGCGCACCGTCGCCTGCCAGATGGTGCATGCGGTGCTGGACACCGTGGCCGTCGACCTCGAGGCCGGCAGCGGCAACGTGTCGCGCGCCAACGGCTCGACCCTGGTGAAGCCGGGTTTCATGGCCGTCTACCAGGAAGGCACGGACGAAAAGAAGGAAGGCGAAGAGGACGAAGCGATCCTGCCGGTCATGCTCAAGGGCGAATACGTGGACCTGCGCGTGATCCGCAAGGAGCAGCACTTCACCGAGCCGCCGCCGCGCTTCACGGAGGCCTCGCTGGTGAAGGCGCTCGAGGCCTTCGGTATCGGCCGGCCGTCCACCTATGCGTCGATCATCTCGACGCTCGAATCGCGCGAGTACGTCACGCTCGACAAGCGCCGCTTCCAGCCGACCGACGTCGGCCGGGTGGTGAACAAGTTCCTGTCAGAGCATTTTTTCAAATACGTGGATTACGACTTCACCGCGCGCATGGAAGACGACCTCGACGCCGTGTCGCGCGGCGAGAAGGAATGGCGGCCGTTGCTGCAGGAGTTTTGGGGCGAGTTCAAGGTTCAGGTCGACGAGAAAGAGACCGCCGATCGCCCCGGTACCGAAATTCTTGAAGAGCTTTGCCCGAAGTGCCAGAAACCGTTGTCCAAGCGCCTCGGCCGCAACGGTTATTTCATCGGCTGCACCGGCTACCCGGAGTGCGACTACACGCGCAACGTGGACGAAGAGGCCGGCGCCTCGAACGAGCCGCAGTATGTCGAGGACCGCGTCTGTCCGAAGTGCGAATCGAAACTGGTCATCAAGCGCGGCCGCTACGGCAAGTTCATTGGCTGCAGCAATTACCCGAACTGCAAGCACATGGAGCCGCTCGAGAAACCGGCCGACACCGGCGTGCAGTGCCCGGAGTGCAAGCAGGCGAACATGCTCAAGCGCAAGTCGCGCTACGGCAAGATCTTCTACTCGTGCGCGCGTTATCCGGATTGCAAGTACGCGGTCTGGAACCTGCCGCTCAACGAGCCGTGCCCGAAGTGCGGTTGGCCGATCCTGACCATCAAGACCACCAAGCGCCGCGGCACCGAGAAGGTCTGTCCGGTGAAGGAATGTGGTTTCGCCGAGCCGTACGAGGGCGAGCTCGACATGCCGGAAGCCGCGCCACAGATCGGGACCGGCTGATAAGGTTTGTTGCGACTACGAAGAGGTAACAACGGGGCGCCGAGAGGCGCCCCGGTTTTTTATGTGCGCGAGCGAAGCCCAAGGGACCGGTCCTGGCCGTTGTCCTATAAATACAGACTCAGGCGGAGAACAGCAGCTTGGCACCGGCGATCACCAGCACCACACCCAACACCCGCCGCAACGTCACCGGTGCCAGCCGGCGCACGGCCAGTTCCGATCCGATCACGGCACCGGCCAGCGCCGCGAGCATGAGCGCCGGCAGTTGCGTCGGCCAGGTGGCGGCGACGGCGGCATGCCCGGCGAGTCCGGCGATCGAGTTCACCAGGATGAAGGCGGCTGACACCGCCGCGGTGGTACGCATGTTGGCCCAACGCAGCAGGAGCAACAGCGGGCTCAGAAAAATTCCGCCGCCCACGCCGGTCAGGCCGGACAGCAAGCCGAGACCGGCGCCGCTCACCAGTGCAATCCAAATATTTGGCGTGGAGGAGGCTTCGTGATCCTGCGTCTTCCACAGCAGGCGCGCGGCGGCAACCAACAGGGCGACGGCGACCAGGATCTTGTAGATACCGCCCGGCAGGGTGAGTGCGCCGCCGACAAAGGCGAGCGGGATCGAGCCGAGTGCAAACGGCCAGAACAGGCGTGCGTCGAAATAACCGGCACGCCGCAGGCGGTAGAAGACCAGGCCTGCGACGGCGATGTTCATGGTCAGCGCCGCCGGCTTCATGAACATCGGCGCCAGCCCAAACAGCGCCATGGCCGCCAGATAGCCGGAGGCACCGCCGTGACCGACCGAGGAATAGAGCAGCGCTGCGAACGCGATCAACGCGAACAGCGCGGCCAGCTCGGGGGTAGTCAGGATTTCCATGGGGTGCCGCCGGTCATCGCTGAACCCGGTGTAATTCCGGGTCAGCGCTGCGACAGGAACCCATCACTCGTGCTGATGCCCGCCCGGGCCGTGCACATGGCCATGCGCGAGTTCTTCGCTGCTGGCGTCGCGCACTTCCACGATGGTGACGGCGAAATTGAGTGGCACGCCGGCGAGCGGGTGGTTGCCATCCACGGTCACGCTCGCGGCGTCGGTGCCGACCACGGTCACAATGCGGGTATTGCCATCGGGGTCGCCGGACTGGAACTGCATGCCGACCTCGATGCCGTCGCTGTCCTCGAACATCTCGCGCGGCACGCTTTGAACCAGACCGTCGTCGCGCTCACCATAGGCTTCGGCCGGCGCAATGCGCACGCTCAGCGAGTCGCCGGCGCGTTTTCCCTCCAGCGCCGTCTCGAGGCCGGGAATGATATTGCCGCTGCCATGCAGGTAGGTGAGCGGCTCGCCGCCCGCGGAGCTGTCCAGGACGTGGGCGGTGTCATCGGTCAGGGTATAGTCGAAACGCACGACCTTGTTGCGGCTGATCAACATGGGAAAATCTCGTAGTGAAAAAGGCAACTTTACGCCAGTTGCCGACATGCGCCAAGCCGCACACGCGCTGGGCGCCGTGATTCCAGGCAGAAATCCAGGACGCGCGCACCGTCCGGCAGGGCCATTGTGGCGAGCCGGACGCGTACGGCACAATCCGTTGCATATCATCTTCGGGACATTCATTACATGACTGGACGTCGCCATCATTTACCTCAGTGCCGTGGCCGCACGTGGACGGGCTTCGCGCTTCTTTGCGTGTTCGGACTCAGCGGCTGCGCCGGCTGGTTCGCGCCACCGCCGCCCGGGATCGGTCAGGAAGTGGCATGGTCGAAACTACCCGGCTGGGAAAAGGATCGCCACGCCGATGCCTGGCCGGCGCTGCGCAAAGGCTGCGAGAAGTTCGCAGCCCGCAACGCACAAGGGCGTGCGAGTGCGGCTGACGCCGCCTGGGAAAACATCTGCCTTGTTGCGCGCACACTGGAATCGCCGGACGACGCGGCGGCGCGTGTATTCTTCGAGACCCATTTCCGCGCGCACCGGGTGAATGCCGAGAACGGGCGCGATGGACTCATTACCGGTTATTACGAGCCGGTGTTGAACGGCGACACGGCGCGCAGCGAGCGATTCCGCTGGCCGCTGTACAAGCGGCCGGACAATCTGCTCATTGTGGATCTCGCCAGTCTTTACCCGGAGCTGAAGGGCCGGCCCGTGCGCGGCCGGCTGGAGGGCAACCGCGTGGTGCCGTACTACAGTCGGAGCGAGATCGGCAATGGCAGGAATCCGCTCGCCGGACACGAGCTGCTGTGGGTGGAAGATCCGGTCGAACTTTTTATTCTGCAGGTGCAGGGTTCCGGGCGCGTGCGCCTGCCGGATGGCCGCGAGCTGGCGGTCGGTTATGCCGACCAGAACGGTCACCCCTATCGCTCTCTCGGCGGGCGTCTGATCGAACTGGGTGCGCTGACCCGCGAGGAAGTCACGCTGACGCGCATCCGCGACTGGCTGGCCGCGCATCCGGAGGAAACCGGAGCGCTGCTCAACAGCAACCCGAGTTATATTTTTTTCACGCAGCGCGACGCGGCACTCGATGGCCCGCTCGGTTCGCTCGGCGTCGCGCTGACGCCGGAGCGTTCGGTCGCCGTGGACCCGGCCTACATTCCGCTCGGTCTTCCGGTCTGGCTGGATGCGGCGCTGCCGGATGGCACGCCGCTGCAGCGTCTCGTGTTTGCCCAGGACACGGGCGGTGCCATCAAGGGTGCGGTGCGCGCCGACCTGTTCTTCGGCCAAGGTGTCGAGGCCGGCCGGCTGGCGGGCGAAATGAAGCAGCGCGGCCGGCTGTACGTGTTGTTGCCGAGGCCGCCGGAGCCGGTCACCACGCTTTCACGGCAGTGATGCCGGAAGTCGCCGTTACGGTGCCACCGGTCGTTGGCACGAAGGCCTCCGTGCAGGCCGTGAGGTTGTCGAGCGGATAAAGCGCGAGCACCCCGCCGGCAAGCAGTGAACCGGTGGCGGCACGTCCGACGCTTACGGCCTGCTCGATGGCCGGCGGGCCCAGTGGATCCAGCGGCATGCCCTTCAATACCAGCACATGCGCCGGCAGGTCGAGGCCGCCATCCGGACGGCGCGCGAACAGGTTCGCATAGAGCACGTTGCCGCTGGGCATGGCGCGCGGGTGAGCCGCGATACCGACCAGAACCGACCAGACGTTCGGAAGATTCTCCATCGCCTGGGTGTAGTAGTGCACGGTGTGCTCGGAAATCGGCAGGCCCTCGATCGGTGGCCGCGCGATCGCATAGCGACGCAGTTCCTGCCATTGCACGGTGCCGCTCACCAGCACCCCGTCCGGGTAGCGCGCGGCCAGCTGGCGCCACAGGCTGTCGAGCGGCGTACCGGGTTCCACGCGCACTGTGTCGCGCGCCCGCGCGGCAAGCGGGACGTATACCAGGTTGCTGGTCTGGAAGATGCGGTCGTTCACCAGCGTCTGGTATACCGGCGTGCCTGGCCGGGTGGAATGCACGAAGGCATGGCCCGGCACCACCAGCGCATCGCCGAGACCCTCCCAGCCACCGACTGCGGCGGTCCCCACGCCGGCCAGCAGGCCCCCGGCGTCGAGTTGCCGGTTGCGCAGTTCCTCGGGGACGCGCGCCGCGAGACGCGCGCGGACATCGCCGACCACACAGGCGCCGGGCAGCGGTTGGGGTTTGATCAGGTTGAGCAGGAACACGAAACCGGCGAAGGCGATGGTGACCCAGAACGCGCGTGCTGCTGCCAGTTGTCGAACCGTCGGCCTCATGCCGTTTAGTGTAGCTGTTGAATCCGCCGTCTGCCGGTCAGGGGGAAAGAAGCGTGCCGAGCTTCGCGCCGAGCAGCTCGGCGCGCCAGCCGCGCAAGACACTCGCCGGGTCGGCACCGCGCACGAGTTTTTCGATATCGCGGCGCGTGGCCAGCACTCCCGGCGCGAGTTCATGCTCGCGCGCCACGTTGCGCACCGTTTCCATGAGGCGCTTGCCGAGCGCGTTCTGCTCCGGGGTGGGCGGCAACTGCCGCTCCCAGAGCGGCACCGGCTCGGCGTGCTGTCCCTCCTGGACGCTGGCCAGCAGGCCATCACTCCAGCGCTGGCGCGCTCCGTCCTCGAGCCCGCGGATCGAAACCAGCTCGGCGTGTGTCTGGGGCGCGTGGCGCGCGAGTTCGAACAGCACCTCGTCGCGCAGCACCCAGGCACGCGGCAGGTTGCGTGCCTGCGCGGTCTGCTCGCGAAAGGCGGCGAGCGCGCGCAGGATCTGCTGGTTCGCCGCCGGCAGCTCGGCCGCGCCGCGCAGCCGGCGCCAGGCCTCGGCCGGATTGTTCGCGTACAGCGCCGGCTCGGTGAGACGCGCGCAGTCGTCCGCCACCCACGCGAGCCGGCCGGCGGCGGCGAGCCGCTCGTGCAGCGCCTCGTACACCGGCATCAGGTAGCGCACATCGTCCTCGGCGTACTGGTGTTGCGCGGCACTCAGCGGCCGCTTCGACCAATCGGTGCGGGTGTGCGTTTTGTCGAGCGTCACGCCGGTGACCGCCGTCACCAGCGTGGCGTAGCCGATCTGGTCGTCGTAGCCGAGATAGGCGGCGGCGATCTGGGTGTCGAACAGCGGCGCCGGCACGATCCCGCGAAGGTCGTTGAAGACCTCGAGGTCCTGACGCGCGGCGTGCAGCACTTTGCGCTGACGCGCGTTTTCCAGCAGGGCGTGCAGCGGTTCAAGCTGGTCGAGCGCCAGCGGATCGATGCAGGCCACGAGTCCGGGAACACCGATCTGAATGAGGCACAGGCGCGCATAATAGGTGCGCTCGCGCAGAAACTCGGTATCCAGCGCAATCCACGCACTGCCTTCGAGCGCGCGGCACAGGTCGGCGAGCGCCGCGTCGGTGGTAATCAATTCGCTGGTCATGGTGGCAGTCTATGGAACAAGCGTGCACAAAATTAGCCTTTTTACGGAAAGCAGGCTGGCACAAGAATAGCCATTCTAGCAGAGCGGCCCGCAGCGGTTGCTGGTCATGGGCACGGCATGGCGTGTTATTATTAAATAATGAATGCAGGCAGGCACGGCGTCGCCCGGTGCACCGGTTGGGTCCTGGTCGGGCTGCTGTGCGGCGCTGCACCTGCTGCTTGCAATACCCGGCCGAGCGCGCCGGAAAGCCGCGCCGAATATTTCGTCGAAAAGCTCATCCGTGAACCACAGGCCGTTGAGGAACTGCGCAGCGTGGCGCGGCTCGCCGAGGGTGAAAGCCCCGATGCGCTCGCCAATGACTTGCCGACGCGCGCCGCGCTGGTCTACCTGCGTGCCCGCCAGCGGCTCGGCGCGGAACTTGGGTTCCATGTGGCCGGCAGCCGCCGCCCCGCGCCCGACAGCCGGGTGGTGAGCGTGGTAGTCAGCGAGGTCGTGGCGGCACTCAACGAGGGTGCGCCGGTGCGTTTCCAGGTGGAGTTGCAAAAACAGGAAGGCGCCTGGCTCATCACGCGTCTGCGTTCCGACTGACGTTTAACACTGTGTCCCTTATGCAGATCCTTAAGATCATTCTCGATATTTGCCTGTTGCGCGGACGCGCGCAGGACTTGCCGGCGTCCATGAACCTGGTGTGGCTCACGGCCGCCGCCAGTGTGTTGGTGAATGCCTTGGGTATGCCCGAGCGGGCCCTGGATCTGGCGCAGCTGCTGTTCATTGCCTCGCAGGCCGTGCTGTTCGGTGCGGTAGTGTGGCTTGTGCTCCGCCTGCGCGGTTTCGCGGCGCGCTGGATGCAGACGGTTACCGCACTGTATGCCGTGGACGCCGTGTTCAGCCTGTTGCTGTTGCCGTTTCTGCCGGCGCTGATGGAGATGATCAAGCAGGGGCCGGAGGCCATGCCCAGCTGGCAGGCCTACGTGCTGCTCGCGCTCAGCGCCTGGCTGCTCCTGATCATCGCGCGCGTGTTGCGCGAAGCCACCGAGTGGCCATTGCCGCTCGCCTTTGTGGTTGGGTTTGCTTCGCTCCTGACGGTGCGCATCCTCGGTCACTTGCTCGCACCGCTGTTCGGACTGATGGTGCAGGCCTGATTAATTAATATGGATATTTTTGTGCAGGCGTGCTTTCCCAAGATGGATATTTTTGTGCAGGCGTGCTTTCCCAAGATGGATATTTTTGTGCAGGCGTGCTTTCCCCAGCTGAATATTCTTGTGCAGGCATGCCGCCCTTAATGATCCATATTCTCGGTATCGGCGGCACCTTCATGGGCGGTGTGGCGGTGCTGGCGCGCGCGCTCGGGCACAGCGTGACCGGCTCGGACGCCAAGGTCTATCCGCCCATGAGCACGCAGCTCGAGGCCGAGGGAATTACGCTGCGCGAAGGCTACGATCCGACGCATCTCGAACCCGCGCCGGACCTGGTCATCATCGGCAATGCCTTGTCGCGCGGCAACCCGGCGGTCGAACACGTGCTCGACCGCGGCATTCCCTACACTTCGGGCGCGCAGTGGGTGGCGGAAAATATACTCCAGGGCCGCTGGGTGCTGGCAGTCGCCGGCACGCACGGCAAGACCACCGTCACCAGCATGCTCGCCTGGATTCTGGAGTACGCCAACCTCAAGCCGGGTTTCCTGGTCGGCGGTGTGCCGGAAAACTTCGGCGTGTCGGCGCGCCTCGGTGACGAGCCGTTCTTCGTGATCGAGGCGGACGAATACGACACCGCGTTCTTCGACAAGCGCTCCAAGTTCGTGCACTACCGGCCGCGCACCGCGATCCTCAACAATCTCGAATACGACCACGCCGACATTTTTCCGGACATCGCCGCCATCCGTCGCCAGTTCCATCACCTGGTGCGCAGCGTGCCGGGCAGCGGCTTGCTGGTGGTGAACGGGGCGGATGCACAGCTGGCGGAAACCTTGGCGATAGGTTGCTGGACGCCGGTGGAGAAGTTTGATGATGCCCGTGGCTGGCAGGCCGATCCGCTGCTGCCGGATGGCAGCCGCTTCCGCGTGTTGTTCCAGGGCCAGGAGCAGGGCAGCGTGGAGTGGGACCTGATCGGCACGCACAACGTGCTCAATGCACTCGCCGCGCTCGCGGCCGCGCGCCACGCCGGTGTGCCGGTGAAGGCCGGTTGCGCGGCGCTCAAGGAATTCCGCAACGTCAAACGCCGCATGGAAGTGCGCGGCACGGTGCGCGGCGTCACGGTGTACGACGACTTCGCGCATCACCCGACCGCGATTCACACGACACTGGAAGCACTGCGCGCGCGCGTCGGTAACAAGCGCATCATCGCGGTGCTGGAGGCACGCTCCAACACCATGCGCATGGGCGTGCACCGCGCCGAGCTCGGTCCGGCGCTGGCGGTTGCCGATCAGGTGATTCTGTTCCAGCCGGCCGAGTTCCCCTGGGACATCCGGATTGTGACCGCGGCGCTCAACGGCCGCGCGCGCGTGTTTCGTTCGGTGGACGAGATCGTGGCGATGCTCGGTGAAGAGCTGCGGCCCGACGACCAGGTGCTGGTCATGAGCAACGGCGGCTTCGACGGCATCCACGCCAAGCTGCTCGCAAGGTTGGCGGCATGAGCCGCGAGGCGATTGCGCTCGCCATGACCGGCGCCTCGGGCGCGGCCTACGGCCTGCGCCTGCTCGAGTGCCTGCTGGAAGCGCAGAAAACCGTTTATCTCATGCTCTCGCCGGCGGCGCAGATCGTGCTCGCGCAGGAAACCGACCTGAAGGTGCCGGGCGCACCGGCCGAGCAGGAGAAATATTTCAGTGCGCGCTATCGCGCGCGCGAGGGACAGTTGAAGGCGTTCGGCCCGAACGCCTGGTTCTCGCCACCGGCGAGCGGCTCGAATGCCCCGCGGGCGATGGTGGTCTGCCCGTGCACCAGCGGCGCGCTGGCGGCGATCGCGCAGGGCAGCGCCGACAACCTCATCGAGCGCGCCGCCGACGTGGCGATCAAGGAGGGCCGGAAGCTGATTCTGGTGCCGCGCGAAATGCCGCTGTCCGCGATCCATCTCGAAAACATGCTGAAGCTCGCACGCCTCGGGGTGGTGATCATGCCGCCCAATCCCGGCTTCTATCATCACCCGAAACGCATCGAAGACCTGGTGGATTTCGTGGTGGCGCGCCTGCTCGATCACCTCGACATCGAACACCACCTCGTGCCGCGGTGGGCGGACGATGTACCGGAAAGCTAACGAAGCCCTGCTTTTGTTCGTTCTTACAGATTCTTTTCCGGCCGCCGTTGTCCTACACAGAGACCGGCAGTCCGCCAAGGTTGCGCATGGCGCCGGGTATGCCTTACGCTTCTTTAAGATGCACAAAAGACAGCCGTTGGAGGAAAGCGAGCCTGCGGAATATTGCTGTTTTTAGAATGCTTCATCGGAGAATTGAAAAATGAGAAAGCTGATCGGCTTGTCCTTGTTTGCCCTGCTGCTCCTGCCGCTGGTCGGCCAGGCGCAGTTTATCGAAGGTGTCGAGTACACGCGCGTTCGCCCGCAGCCGGTCGAGACCGGCAGAAAGATCGAGGTGCGCGAGTTCTTCTGGTATGGTTGCCCGCACTGCTTCTCGCTGGAGCCGTCGGTCGAGAAATGGCTCAAGACCATGCCGAAGAACGCCCAGTTCGTGCGCACGCCGGCGGTGTTCAACGAACGCTGGGCCGTGCATGCACGCGCCTATTACGCCTTTGAAGCGCTCGGCATCACCGCGAAAATGCACCATCCGCTGTTTCGCGCGTTGCACGTCGACAAGCGCTCGCTGTTCGACGCCGACAGCATCGCGGCGTTCGTGGCCGAAAAGGGCGGCGATCGCCAGGCGTTTCTCGATGCCTACAATTCCTTTGGCATGCAGGCAAGCGTGAATCGCGCGACCCAGGCCGGGCGTGCCTACAACATTGAATCGGTGCCGACGCTGATTGTGGACGGCAAGTACATGACCAACGCCAATATCGCCGGCGGTTTCGATCGCGCCATGCAGGTGGTGGACTTTCTGGTCAAGAAGGCCGCCGCCGAGCGTAACGCGCCGAAGAAGTAACGGCCGGCGGCGCCCGTGAGCGGCCTGTTTCTCGTCAAGGTCGTGGTGTCGGCGCTGGTGATCGCATTCGCGAGCGAGCTGGCCAAACGCGACTCGTTTTGGGGTGCGCTGCTGGTGGCTTTGCCGCTGACCTCGGTGCTCGCGGTCAGCTGGCTGTATGTCGAAACCCGCGACAACGTGCTGGTCACGCGTTTTGCACGCGATATCTTCCTGCTGGTCCCGGGGTCGCTGGTGTTCTTCCTGCCGTTCCTGCTCGAAACCAAAACCCGCCTGGGGTTCGTGCCCAATCTGCTCGCCGGACTGGTGCTGCTCGCGCTCGCCGTCTGGGGGATGCGCCGGATTCTGTCCTGAGCGCGTTCAGCCGGCGCCGGCGCGCCGTTTGAGGCGCAACAGTTCGGCAAACTGTTCCGGCGGAACCGGCCGGCTGAAATAGTAGCCCTGCATGCTGTCGCAGCGATACTGGCGCAGGAACGCAAGCTGCTCCGCGGTTTCCACGCCCTCGGCGACCACCTTGATGCCCAGGCTGTGGGCCATGGCGATGATCGCCTGCACAATGGCCGCGTCATCCGGGTCGACGCCGATGTCGCGCACGAACGACTGGTCGATCTTGAGCACGTCGATCGGCAGGCGCTTGAGGTAGCTCAGGCTGGAATAGCCGGTGCCGAAGTCGTCCATGGAAACGGTGACACCGAGCGCGACCAGCGCCTCGAGCGTGTCGGCGGTCTGTTCCAGGTCCTGCATCAGCAGGCTCTCGGTGATCTCGAGTTCAAGCGTGCCCCGCACCACGCCGCAGCGTTTGAGCGTGGACGCCACGATCCCCGGCAGATCCTTCTGCGACAACTGCCGGCCGGACAGATTCACCGCGATACGCAACCCGGCATGGCCGGCGTCGTGCCAGGCGCGCGCCTGGGCACAGGCCTCGGCCAGCACCCACTCGCCGATGGGCAGGATCAGGCCGGTTTCCTCGGCGAGCGGAATGAATTCCGCCGGCGATACCAGCCCCCAGTCGGGATGTTGCCAGCGGATGAGCGCCTCGGCACCGAGGATCTGGCTGGACACCAGATCCACCTGTGGTTGATAGTGAAGCTCGAACTCGCCGCGATCGAGCGCATGTCGCAGGCTGGTCTCGAGCGTCAGACGACGTTCGGCGCGCGCGTTCAGCTCGGTGGTGTAGAAGCGGAAGGTGTTGCCGCCCTGTTCCTTGGCGTGGAACATGGCGGAGTCGGCATTGCGCAGCAGCTCCTCACCCGTGCGGTCGTCGAACGGATACAGGGTAATGCCGATACTCGGCGTCACGAACAGTTCGCGTCCGCCAATGGTAATGGCCGGCGACAGCCGGCCGAGAATCTTGTGCACCACCCGGGTGACATCGTCGATGTGCGCGACGTGCGCCAACACGATCACGAACTCGTCGCCGCCGTAACGCGCCACGGTGTCGCCCGGACGCACCGCCTCATTGAGCCGCCGTGCCACGACCTTGAGGAGTTCATCGCCGCTGTCGTGCCCAAGCGTGTCGTTGATCACCTTGAAGCGATCGAGGTCGATAAACAGCACCGCAACCAGGCGTTCGTTGTATTCCGCCTCCTCGAGAGCCTTGGTCAGGCGCTGGCCGAGCAGCACGCGGTTCGGCAGATCGGTGAGCGTGTCGTAATTCGCAAGGTACACGAGGCGCGCCTCGGCATGTTTGCGTGCCGTAATGTCCTGGATGATGGCCACGAACACCGGCGGATTTTCGGTGCGCGACAACTGCAGGCGCACCTCCACCGGGTAGAGCGAGCCGTCTTTGCGGCGGTGCGCGGCCTCGAACGCGACCATCTCCCGCTCGCCGCTGCGCAATGGCTGGATGAGGGTGTTGAACTGCTCGCGGGTCATGCCCGGCTTGATGTCGACCGGCGTCAGGGCGAGCAGTTCGTCCATGCTGAAACCGAGATTGGCGAGCGCGCCCTCGCTCACTTGCACGAAGCGCAGCGTGTGCGCGTCGAAGATGTAGATCTCGTTCGAGGAGTGTTCGAGGATGCGGCCGAGGCGCGATGACATCTGCTCGAGGCGCCTGATGTTGCTCAGGTCGCGCACGGTCGCCGTGTACAGGCGCTGATTGCCCACCCACATCACCGCCAGGCTGAGTTCGAGGGGCAGTACGCCGCCATCGGCGCGCTGCCCTTTGAGTTCGTGGCGCTGGCCAGGCCGGACATTCCGCCAGTCCGGGATGATCAGTTCGGCGCTGCGTCCCTGCATGTCCTCGCAGTTGCAGCCGAATATTTTTTCCGCCGCCGGGTTGCAGGATTCGATAATGCCGCGCTCGCTCAGCGTGATGAGACCGTCGGCGGTGTAGGTGAGCACCGCCTGCAACCGCTCGGCGGACTCCGTCATCGCCCGATGTTCCTGCCAGAGCTGTTGCGAGGCAAAGTTGAGCGAGCGCTGCAACTGTCCGATTTCCTCGGTCTCGGCATTCACGGCAATCTCGTCGCCGCGCCGGGTATTAAGCGTGGCCGAAAATTCCGTGGCGAGTTGGATCGCGCGCAGCGGTCGCCGCAGATACAGGAGCAGCAGGCACAGGTTGACCAGAATGGCCGCGGTCGCCGCCAGCACCGCCTCTTTCAGGATGCGCGCGCGAACGGCACGCGCCTCGGCGAGACTGTAGGCAATGTTGGCCCAACCGACCACGCCGCCGTTCATGACCGGCGCCCAGGCATCGATATCCCCGTCCGGGCGGGAGGCAAGAAAGGCGTTGACCTGCATGGGGGGCGTGAGCATCGCGTGCGTGTAAACCGGGTGCAGCGTTCCGTCGGCCGCGCGCACCACCTCGCTCAGGATTCGCTGATCCGGGCCGCTGACGCGGATGCCCAGCACGTCGGGGAGCGCGGCGCTGCGCAGCAGCTGATCCTCGAGCGAGGCCAGGTCGTCCACCACGATCAGCGGCGCACTGCCGGCCGCCACGGAATCCACCAGAGTGGCCGCTTCCTTGCGCATCGAGTCCTGCAGGTGTTGCGTTTGTCGATCCGCCGTCAGCCAGGCGTGCGTGAGGAGCGTGGCGGCGATCAGCAGCGACAGCAGCAGCGACAGCTGTACCGACAGCCGGCGCGGCAGATGTTTGAGGGGCGAAAGTGTCGCAAACAGCTTCATCGCTTTCCCAGCTGGGTCTGCACGACGTATTTCTGCAGCCCCAGTTTTTCCAATGAGCGGTAATCGCGCGCATAGATGGCACGTACCGGTTGGGTGAGATCGACCCGCTTGAGCAGGGCGCGGCCGTCCTCGTTCCTGGCCATTTCCAGGATCGTCTGGACCACGGCCTCCCGCAGCGCGGCCGGAACACGCGGATGGACGCACAGCGGATGCGGAGCGGTGCCCGGCGTTTCATACAGCACGCGCAATTCAGCGCGTGTTTCCGGGCGTTCGCGCGCCAGCGTCACGTTCACACCGGC
>Ga0209706_10000388_pt1 | contig 24896 bp, 30 predicted proteins | sample PPLLaktember2015_6_FD_187263 | JGI IMG/M metagenome (GOLD analysis project Ga0209706, IMG submission 187263) | Freshwater sediment microbial communities from Prairie Pothole Lake near Jamestown, North Dakota, USA - PPLs Lake P8 Core (1) Depth... | ecosystem: Environmental > Aquatic > Freshwater...
GTAGTTGGCAACAACATCTATCCCGCTCGGTTGCTTAGCGTGTGGGCGCGCGCCTGGGCAACCCGGTACTGATGATCGCTGGCCTGATGTGCGGCATCTGAGCGGCGTTGCAGATCAATCCACCAGGCGCCGAAGTACCGCCGACCAGGCTCTGCCGATACGGAGGTTATGACTGGGTAGGGATTCGCCAAGGTGGCGAAAAATGGATGGTGCCACAGAAGGCGCCGGATTCGATATCCGGCGCCGACGTCAGGCTGCGCTTATCCCTGAAGGTGAAACGCCGTCATTCCCGGTAATCGGAGTCTGGCGGCTGCAGTCTGTCCACTTGAACTGTCGATAGGTTTTTTGCCGCACCTGTGAAAAGACGCTTAGGCGGCAGGATCACTCCAGCACGAAACTGATGTTGGCGTTGACCCGGTACATTACGATCTTGTTGTTCTCAACTTTCGCCTGCAGATCTTTGATGTATATTGATTTTATGCCTTTCAGCGTTTTCCCCGCACGGGCAACTGCAATGCCCGCCGCATCTTCCCAACTCTTGTTGGACTCGGCAATCACTTCAATTACTTTAAGCATGCTGGTCATAAAAGTCTCCTTGGAGATTGGTGTTTCTGAACATTGGTGAACCGCAACCGCAGCCCATGGTCGCGGGCTTTGGTTGACTGCCTTGGGCAGGCTGGTCGATCACGGCTTACGACTGCCCGAATCGCGCCTTTGCTTCCGCAACACAACGACTCTTGGCGTCGGCGGCGAACTTGTCGCATTTCTCCTTGGCCACCGCGTAGTCGGCATCACGCTTGTCGCTGGCGGCATCCTCCCGCGCCGCTGAGGTTTTCTCGCTCGCTTTGGTGAGCGCTGCCGTCGTCTTTTCCTTGGCAACCTCGTTCGCATCTGTTGTTTTCATCTGTGCTTTGGCATCCGCGACGGCCGCGGTCTCGGCGGCCTTGGCCTCTTTCACGCAAATGTCTTTTTTGTTGCCGGACATGTCGTCGCACTTCTCCTTGGCCACCGCGTAGGCTGCGTCGGCCTTGGCAAGACTAACCTTGTAGGTCGCATCACTGGACGGTTTGTACTTTGCTTCCAGCACAGCTTTTGCGACTTTCTGGGCACCGCCGGCCTCCGCCGTGCAGATGTCATTTGCGTTGCCGGAGAGTGAACCACAGGCCGACTTGGCCGTCTTGAACTCGGCAGCAATGCTGTCCTTTCCTGCGTTGTACTGATCTTTGCTCATGGTTTGCGCCAGTGCACCGGCACTGAATGCAAGGCTGATCGCAAAAACGACCGTGTTGATTCTGAATTTGTTCACAATTATTCCTTTATGTGCTGCGTGTCTCGGCGCCGCATGGGCGAAATTGCCCGCTTTTGCGCCCGTTCCGAGTCCGCCGTGGACTCATCGGTCAGCGTGCTCCGCTGTTCCTTTGCGTAGCCTTCAAATTGTTTCCAATGACCTCCAATTTGATCCGGCTTCACTTCAATTCTTCTCTTGTGATAGCAGCATCTTGGCCGCGTGCTAGTCTCCGGTCCGTACGCTATCGCACGTACGGCCAGATATACCCGGTCGCGGTCGTAGGTGGCGTCGACCGCGCAAACAATTCGTCAACGAGTTCGAGCATTCTCTGCAAACGCCGTCTGCTTTGTACGCCAGCCCACGTTGTGAGAGGGCGTTTCCCGTGTTCCGTCACCACATCAGGCAACAATCCTGCCTTGGGGTATTATTAAATGCAGGCATACTTTTTTGCGCAATGCCACGGCCTGCGCAGGTAACTCCATGCGAATGAACCACCTTGCAACTATCGTGATGGCCTGCAGCCTGTTGATCACGGCCGGTTGTGCGGCGTTGCCCGACACCGAGTTTCTGACCGATCGCTACGTCACGCAGGCGGCGCGGTTTGAAAGCGCTCGCGGACCGCTATCGGTAAAGCAAAACGCCGCCATCGTGGCGGCCCTCAAGCGCGGGTCCGGTGACCTGGACATGCTGGACAAGCAGATTGCACTGGAACAGGAAATTGTCGGCAGTCCGCTCGTGGTCGGCAACAAGGTCACGTTGCTGGAAGACGGTCCGGCCACCTACCAGGCCATGTTCGCTGCCATTCGCAGTGCCCGGGACCATATCAATATCGAGTCCTACATTATCGAAGACGATGAGGTGGGGCGCCAATTCGCGGACCTGCTGCTCGAGCGACAGGCACAGGGCGTCCAGGTCAACCTCATTTATGACAGCGTCGGCGCACTGGGCACGCCGCGAACCTACTTCGATCGCCTGGCCCAGGGCGGCATCGCGGTGCTCGAATTCAATCCGGTCAATCCGCTGACCGTGAAGAATCCGTGGACGCTCAATCACCGCGATCACCGCAAACTGCTGGTAGTGGATGGGCGCACGGCATTCATTGGCGGCATCAATATCAGCAGCGTATATTCGAGCGGATCTGCCATCGGCGGCAGTAAGGGGCCGGTGAACCCGAACACCGGCTGGCGCGATACCGATATTCAGATCGATGGGCCGGTAGTCGGTGAATTCCAGAAGCTGTTCATGCAGACCTGGGAGACGCAGCAGGGCAAGCCGCTCGCCCGGATGAACTATTTTCCGGAGGTCGCGCCGCAGGGCAAGGATATCGTTCGCGCGATCGGCAGCACGCCGGACGATCCCTACAGCCTGATCTATCTGACGCTGATCTCGGCGATTACCAACGCTGACAAGCAGGTGTACATTGCCAACGCCTACTTTGTGCCTGACCCGCAGTTGATCAAGGCATTGATCGATGCCGCCGCCCGCGGTGTCGACGTCCGGCTGATCCTGCCTGGCTTTTCGGATTCGGCGGTGGTTTTTCACGCGGGCCGCTCATATTACTCGGAGTTGCTGGAGGGCGGCGTGAAGATTTATGAGCGGCGCGGCGCGCTGCTGCATGTAAAAACCGCGATCATCGACGACGTCTGGTCCTGTGTCGGCTCCAGCAACCTCGATTGGCGCAGTGCACTGGACAATGATGAAATCAACGCGGTGATCCTGGGGCGCGACTTCGCGCAGCAGATGAAGGCGGCGTTTGCGCGGGACATCGCGGCGTCGGATGCGATCGAACTCGCGAGCTGGGAGCGCCGCTCGCTGCTGCTCCGGTTCAAGGAGTTGACGGCTAGGGTGTGGGGGCGGCTGCTTTAGAGCGGCTCGCTGCCGGCCTGAAGTGGTCTTCGCTGCGCCCGGGCGCCCAGTCTGCCGTTGTCTTGGTACAGTAGGCGGCGAGTTCTTCAAGCACGGTGCGCACTGCCTGGTTCGCGGCGACCACGCCGCCGTAGGGATCGTCGCTCGGCGCTGTTACCACTGCGCTGAAGTCGCGCGACGCGATTACCCGGCGCGAGGTGCCTTCCACGAGAGAGGCGCGCAGCACAAACCGCACACGGCTCGGCCGCAAACCGAATTCGTGCTGCAGTTGCAGAACCTCGGTGTCCAGACGCAGGTCGCCGCTTGCCGAACCCGACGCCAGTACCACGGCGCCGAAGGCGCCGCTTTCCTCGATGGCTGTGACGATCAAGGGCGAGAGCATGCGCGCCGGCGTGTCTATCCATTCGCTGCGCGCAAAATATTCCAGCTGGTGGGCCTGGCGCACGTAAATGATGTGCTGGCTGTCAAAGCCGGCTGCGGCCCGCGGCGCGCTGACCACCAGGGTCGGTGCCCCGGTTGGCAATGTGTGTCGGACAACATCAGCGGCGGGAGCGGCGCGGCGTGCATTGTCGAGTGCATAGAAAGCAGGCGATTGCGGCGCGGCCGCCGGGCCCAGTGACCCGCAACCGCCGACGAGGATGAGACACAAACTGCCGGCTCCCAGCCTGCGCCAATGTGCTGACAATATAATATAACTAATTGTTTTCATTTTGTTTTCTCTCTACGGGTCGTTCCCCTGGCCCATCCGGCGCAGCACTGCGGCCGAACAGGAAGCCACGCGGATTGCGCTCGGTTTCCTCGATCAGGCGGCGCAGCGATCCGCTGAGGACGGTCATTTCGCCGAGCAGCTGCTGCAGTTCCGGCAGGGTATCGGCGGTGAACCGTTTGATGTCCGCGCCCACCGAGTCGACCGTTTTTTCGGCGCTGGCGCTGGCCCGCGCAGCCTCGTCGCCCATCTTGCGCACCGCGTCTGCGCTGCGGCCAATGCGGTCCAGGACCGGACCGAGTTCGGCGGTCACGCGGGCGCTGTTCTCGAAAGTGCGCGTGGCGCTTGCGATGCCGGCATCGATCGAGTCCTTGCGCGCGGCGAGCGTGTGTGCCACGGCGGCGATGTCGGCCAGCGCGCTTTTGATTGCCTTCCTGTTTTCATCGCTGAGCAAATCGTTGATGCTGCCCGAAGTACTGTCGAGCTTGGCGAGCAACGTGGTGAGCAGGTTTTCCAGCCGGGCGGAAAGCGATGGCTTGGTATTGATCTCGGGCAGTTCGCCAGCCACAGTGGCACGCAGCGGCGGTGAATCGCGGCTGCCGCCGCTCAGTTCCACATAAGCGATACCGGTCAGCCCCTGCGTTTTCAGTACCGCCACGGTATCCTCCTTGATCGGGGTGCCGTGTTCGATCGCGAAAACGAGCCGCACCTGCTCGGGGTTGCCGGGGGCGAGCTGCATGTCCTGAACCTTGCCGACATCGACGCCAGTGTATTTGACCGGCGCGTTGAGCGTGAGACCGGCCACCGATTCATTGGCGATTGCCAGGTAAAAGTCGTATTTTTTCTGGAAGGCTCCGCCACTGACCAACCAGAGCAACCCGACGACGAAGGCGACGCCCAGCACCACTACGAACGCGCCGACTGCAGCGTAGTTCACTTTGGTTTCCATGCCTGCTCCTGCTGGTTTTCGTGCGGCTGCTGTTGTCTCGCCCTGCCGCGTGGCCCCTCAAAAAACTGCCGTACCAGAGGCAGGTCGAGATGCGACAGTTCGTCCATGGAACCCACGCCCTGTATCGTGCCGTCGCCAAGCACAGCGACACGGTCGGCGACCCGCCACAGCAAGTCGACGTCGTGCGTGACCATGACAATGGTCAGGCCGAATTGGTCGCGCAGTTTGATCACCAGTTCGTCGACACCGCTTGCGCTGGCGGGATCGAGTCCGGTAGTCGGCTCATCGAGAAACAGCAATTCGGGATCGAGCGCCAGCGCACGGGCGAGTGATGCGCGCTTGAGCATGCCTCCGCTCAACTCGGCCGGATACTTTGTTGCGATCCCGGGCTCGAGTCCGGTCAGGGCGATTTTCAACGTCGCGATTTCGTCGATCATCGCATCGCTGAGGCGGGTGTGCTCACGCAGCGGCAGGCCGATATTCTCCAGCACATTGAGCGAACCGAACAGGCCGCCGTGCTGGAACATCACGCCCCAGCGGCGGCGTAGTGCGCGGGCCCCGTCTTCCCCAAGTGCATGAATGTCGGCGCCGAGCACCTGTATCGTGCCGGAGTCGGGTTGATGGAGCAGGATCATTTCGCGCAGCAGCACCGACTTGCCGGAGCCGCTGCCACCGACGATGGCGAAAATTTCCGCCCGCCGCACTTCAAGATCGATGTTGGCATGTACAACGTGCTCGCCAAATCGCGTTGATACACCGCGGAGCGAGATCACTGTGGCATCGGACGGCATGTCAAATGCCCAGAATGCTGAACGCGACCGAAAACAGGGCGTCGGCGACGATTACCAGGAAGATCGCCTGCACGACACTGCGCGTGGTCTGGCGACCGACGCTGGCGGCGCTACCCTGGGTGCGAAAACCCTGGAAACAGCCAGTCACCGCGATGATCAGCGCAAACACCGGCGCCTTGCTGATGCCGACCAGATAGGTGGAGAGGTCGGCGGCATAGGTCAGGCGGTCGAAAAAAACGCCGAAATCGACCCCGAGCTGCGCTCTCGCCATGATCATCCCGCCAAACACGCCGAGCATGTCGGCGTACACCGTCAGCAACGGCATGGCGATCAGCAGCGCAATGATTTTCGGCAGCACCAGCAGCTCCAGGGGCGCGATGCCGATGGTGCGCATGGCGTCAATCTCCTCGGTGACCTGCATGGTGCCGATCTGGGCCGCGTAGGCCGAGCCCGAGCGTCCGGCCACGATAATGGCGGTGATCAGCGGCGCAAATTCCCGCAGCATCGACAGGCCGACCAGATCGGCCACGTAAATGTTCGCGCCGTAGCGGCGGAGGGTGTCTGCACCCTGGTAGGCGACGACGATGCCCAGCAGAAAGGACAGCAGGCCGACAATCGGCAGTGCTCTGAAGCCAGCGCTCTGGATGTTGTACAGGACAGGGCGCCAGCGGATGCGCGCGGGGCGTGCGATGCTGCCGGCCAGCGCGGCCGCACTCTCGCCGATGAAGGCGAGGAGTGCGCGCGCCTCTTCGCCGACCGCTGCGCTGTCCCGCCCGATTCTGGCCAGTGCGCCGGGACGAGACGTCGCCGGTGGCGGTGCGTTGCGCTGCGCAGCGCCAAGGGCCAGCAATCGGGAAAAACGCGGAGGCCAGCCCAGAAATTGCACGGCATGCCCGTCATTACGCAGGCGTTGCAGCAGTTTCTGCAATATCCAGATGCCGGCCGTGTCGAGGCCCTCGATGCCGCTGCCGTCGAGGACGATCGCAGTGTTCGGGGGCACGACAAGCGCATCCAGTGTTCGGTCAATAGCGTCGATGCCCAGCGCAGTCCAATGTCCTGACAACGCGACGGTCCCAGGGGTCGGCTGAGCAATTGCAGCGGGTGCCAACGACAAGGGATTCATAGATAAAGCACACACTGGATCAGATCCGATACCCGGTATGTACGCGAGCGTACAGAGACTGGTGAGGCGAACAATGATAATTGCTGCAACGATCCTGCTTTCTGGGCGCAGTGCGCTGCGCCGGCAGCATCGATCCAGGTGAAAGGAGTTCGCATGTCGATAGGCATGATATTACTGATCATCCTCGTGCTTGTCCTGCTCGGTGTGATTCCCGCGTGGCCGCACAGCAGGGGATGGGGTTACGGCCCGAGCGGCGCTCTGGGCCTAATTGTGATCGTGCTGCTGATTCTGCTGCTGTTGGGCCGCATTTAAGCGAGTCCATCCTGCTGACTGCATGGTCGAGCAGGATGTTCCACAACGGCATGATCTGCGGTTATCCGGGCCATGTTTTTGATTATAGAGTCCAAACATGAGACCCCCCAAACGGTTCGTCGCATTGCTGGCCGCCATCCGGGTGCTGGCTGTTGCGAGGAGCACTCCCGCGCTTGCGGCCGACGGGGCCGACGAGTACGCCGATGATGCCGGTATTGCGGCTCGGGTGAAAGCAGCGATTCTCAACGAACCGGGCCCGATAACCTCCAGACTCAAGATCGCAGTGTTTAAGGGAACGGTACAACTGAGCGGCTTCGTCATGTCCGGAGACGAAAAAACGACGGTCGGCGATCTGGCGCGTCGGGTCAAGGGTGTGCAGTTTGTCCAAAACGATATACGGCTGAAATGGCGGCAGGCCACCCCGGACGGGGCGCGGTTGGCGTGACGGCACTTCGAGGTCGGCGGATCCATACGCGACCGAACCCATACAACTGAGGATGGAAATATGTCTATTCCGAGAATACTTGTCGTTAGCCTATTTTGCATCTCGTCGCTGGCCATGCTCGCCGGGTGCGAGACGACGACCTCGGGCGGTGCGGTCGGCGGCGACCGCAGGCAGTTGCTGCTGGTGTCGGCCCAGGAACTCGACCAGCTGGCCGCGCAAAGCTATGCCAAGCTGAAAGCGGAGGCTGCCGCGAAGGGGACTCTGAATCAGGATCGGGCCCTGCTGCAACGCGTAAATGCGATCGCGAGCCGCCTCGAACCGCAGACGCGGGTTTTCCGTGCCGATGCGCCGGGCTGGAACTGGGAGGTCAACGTCATCACTGATGATCAAGTCAATGCGTTTTGCATGCCCGGCGGCAAGATCATGGTTTACACCGGACTGGCCAAACAGCTCAATCTGACCGACGACGAGCTCGCCGTTGTCATCGGTCATGAGATGTCGCATGCGCTGCGCGAACATTCCCGCGAGCAGGTTTCTCAGGCGATCGCTGCGCAGACGGCAATCGGTGTTGGCACCGCCTTGCTAGGACTCGGGCAGGGCTCGGCTGACATTGCCAACATTGGCTACCAGGCCCTCATCGCCACGCGATTCAGCCGCACCGACGAGAACGAGGCCGACCGCATGGGTCTGGAGCTCACGGCACGCGCCGGTTATGACCCGCGCGCCGGCGTCACCTTGTGGCAGAAAATGCTCAATGCCAATAGTGGTTCGCAACCCCCGGCGTTCCTCAGCAGCCATCCGACGGATAGCAGCCGTGTCCAGACCATCCAATCGTTGCTGCCGACGGTCATGCCGTTCTACACCGCAGCGCAGCGAAGGTGATTGCCGGGGCAGGCGCGGCAGCCACGCCGTCGTCGCGGGGCCGGTTCGTTGCAGACAGTCGGCCACCCTGCAATCCTGTTATTGCACGCCGGTTATCCGGCGTGCTGTGTTTGCCCACGTACAGAGCCGGTCCGCAGTTGCAGGGACGATGCCTGCAGTGGCCTTGTTGCGGCGGTCATAGTCTGCTGTGCCAACGGTATCGATTGATTTCGCCAACAGCAGATTCCGCCAACGAGGCCTGCTCTGCAACCCGCCAAAACTCCGCATCATAGCGATACCGATCCCGTTCCCGCGACGGTAGTGGCGACTGCCGTTGCGGGCGCGGATCTGGCGACCGCTTTGCAACGCACATCCGGCTACGCGCGCATCAATGTCGCCGTTGGAGTGCTCGTGGTCATCGCGGTTGTCGCCGCGCTTTATTTTGCCCGCGCGTTTTTCGTGCCGTTGCTGATCGGCATTCTCGGCAGCTATACGCTGCGGCCGGTAGTCGACTGGCTGCAGGACTTACACATACCCCGGGCCGTTGCAGCGGCGCTGGTCCTGGCGGTGCTGATCGGAGGTGGATTCTGGATGACCTATGCCCTGAGCGACGAAGCCTCGGCAATGATCGAGAGACTGCCGGACGCCGCGCGCAAGCTGCGCCAGCACCTGAGCTCCCCGCGGACGGCCACGCCGACTGCATTACAGAATGTGCAGGAAGCCGCCAACGAGCTGCAGGGCGCTGCCAGCGATGCGGGCCAGAAGCCGGGTACGCGTGCATCGCGCCCACCGGTAGCGGACTCCACCGCGTGGTTACGCGACTATGCGCTCGAACAGTCGGCGCTGCTGATATTGGTGGTCGCACAAACGCCGATCGTGCTGCTGCTCACCTACTTTCTGCTGGCGTCGGGCGATCACTTCCGGCGCAAGCTGGTGCAGTTTGTCGGCCCTTCGCTGTCGCACAAGAAAGACGCCCTGCACATACTCGGGGAAATAGACGTTCAGGTGCAGCGCTACCTGTTCGCGACCCTGGCCTCGAACGCGCTGATTGGGGTCTGCACCTGGCTCGCATTCGAGGCGTTGGGGCTGGAGGATGCGGGCATCTGGGGCGTATTCGCCGGCGTACTGCACTTCATTCCCTACCTGGGTGCGGTAGTGGTGGCGATTGCCGCGGGTGTGGCCGGATTCCTCCAGTTTGGCACTTTGCCTCATGCGTTGGCCGTCGCGGGCGTGGCGCTGCTGGTGGCGAGTGCAATCGGGCTGGTGTTGATGACCTGGCTGCAAAGCCGCTACGCGGGGGTGAACGCTGCGGTATTGTTCATCGCGCTGCTGTTGTTCGGTTGGCTGTGGGGTGTCGCGGGCCTGCTGCTGGGCGCCCCCATAGTGGCGATTGCCAAGGTGATCTGTGATCGGGTCGAGTCGCTCAGGTCGGTCGGGGAATTGCTCGGCAAGTAGTTCCGGGCGGCGGCACGGAGACAGGATCAGTCCAATACCCGCGCCTATGTGCGTAAGCGTACAGATTGTGGGTGGCAATGCGGTGATAATTTGCACATCGCGCAGCGGCCTTCACCGGTGCCATTGCCGTTTCGCCGCGAAATCGCCAACGCACAACAGGAGAAAATTCCCATGAGCATCCGTCTCTATCGTCTGGCCCTCGGCATGACGCTCATGGCGAGCATGACCGTTCTCGTGACCGGCTGTAATCGCCAGGAAGCAGTTCCTGCAAAAGCCCAGGCACCTGCCTCGACCACTGTAGGCACTGAAATCGACGACACCGTGTTGACGACAAAGGTGAAATCCGCGCTGCTCGCCGACGAGTTCGTCAAAGGATTCGATATCAAGGTCGAAACACGAAAGGGCATGGTTCAGCTCAGCGGCTTTGTCGACAATCAGGCCCAGGTTGATCGTGCCATCGAGGTTGCGCGTGCGGTGGAGGGGGTCAAAGGCACGGAAAACGGCATGACTCTCAAGGACGGTGCGACTACGGTCGGCAATAAAGTAGACGACAGTATTGTCACCACCAGGGTTAAATCCGCCTTGTTGTCCGATCCAAGTGTCAAAAGTGCGGATGTTGCCGTGGTGACCAGCAAGGGTGTGGTCCAGCTGAGCGGCTTCGTTGACAGTCAGGCGCAGATCGAGCGCGTGATTGAAGTCACCCGCACAGTCGAGGGCGTGCAGGGCGTCGCCAGTGAAATGAGCATCAAGAAGTAGCGTTGCGCCGGTTCTCGGCCATCTAATCTGGATCACTGATGGCTAAAATTCCTGTGTTTATGTACGGTATCGTACGGAGCGAAAGTTTTTACCGAAGCAATATTATGGCAGGCGCTCATTCCCACCTCCCTGATGGGTGCCCGCAGTGATTGGCCCGGAACGGCAACGTCGTTACCGGGCTTTTTTTGGAAGATCGGTCAATGTGCAAATCGCCGGGATATTCGGTCATAGCCAGACACGGTAGTATTCCCGGGGGCAGGTTTTTTTGTACATGACGGCACAGGGAATCGTTGCGGGAGCCGTCATGGCTAATGTCAATCGTCGCCGGGCGGCTGCCCGTCTTCCGCGAAAACTGAAGTCGGCACTTCGTGCCGCATCCCTGAACGCGCATGTGACTTGCCGCGCCCCCGATCTTCGGTACAAACTTTCCTTTGAAACCGCCGGCTCGGTAAAAGGCCCGGACATTCTGTCCGTGTTCCAGGCAATCGACCAGGCAGGACAGCGAGGCGCGAGATGGTGAGGATGAAGTTTCATATTGAGTTGAATTATGAAGTCGCTGACTATCCGGCCGATTTCATATTCAACATCCACGCCGCGCAAACACCCCGTCAAACAGTGGTTAGCGAGCGACTGGATCTCAGCCAGAATCTGCTGCCAGTCATTTATGCCGATCCGGCATCCGGCAGTCGTTATATGCGGCTGCAAGCCAATGTCGGAACACTGGTTCTGCGCTATGACGCGACCGTAGACATTGCACATCACTTCGAGTCGCCCGGGCGCCTCGAAGAAGTGCCGATCGCACAATTGCCGCCCGAGGTGCTGCCATACATTTATCCGAGCCGCTATTGTCAATCCGATCGGTTGTACAAGTTCGCGACCCGGGAATTTGGCCACTTGCGGCAGGGCTACTGGAGGGTGCAGGCGATCCAGGACTGGGTGCGCCAGCGAACGACATTCCTGTCGGGCAGTTCGAACAGCAGCACCTCGGCGGTGGACACCATTACCGAGCAGGCCGGCGTTTGCCGGGATTTTGCCCATCTGATGATTGCGCTGTGCCGCGCGGTCAATATCCCGGCGCGTTTCGTCACCGGTCTGGATTACGGTGCGGATCCGGCAATGGGGCCGCCTGATTTTCACGCTTATGTCGAGGTTTTTCTTGGCGACCGTTGGTATTTGTTCGAGCCCACCGGCGTCTCCCCGCCAATGGGTCTCGTCCGGCTGGGCACTGGACGGGACGCTGCCGACGTTTCATTTGCCACGATATTCGGAGCAGTCAGATCGTCAGCGCCGGTAATCGTGGTGGACGCTATTGATGACCCCGCAAACGGCTACACGCTGCCATGGCGCTGTCCCGAAGCGTTGTCCACGCACGGCGGGGCGTTGGGGCCACAGTAGTCCTGGATTTCGCTGCGAGCTGCTTGCCAATCTCAAAGCTGGTTTTGAACGCGGCGGTTCGCTCATTCCGTTAGGCCGCCTTAAGCGCGTCAACGCACAGACCCGGCTCCGCGAACGGGGGACGATGAGCTTATTGCCGGACTGTCCCTGAATCCGGTTTTTCCCGGGAATGGTTTGCTGGCTGCCAGTGCTGATTGCAGACAGTGGTGCATCCCCGTCATGAGCTGCCGGTCGTTGCGACCGGCAACAGCGGCCAATCAACCAAGAGGAGATTGCAATGAACTGGGATCGCATCGAAGGCAACTGGAAGCAATTCAAGGGCAACGCCAAGCAGCAATGGGGCAAGCTGACCGACGATCAGCAGGACGTGGTTGCGGGAAAGCGTGATCACCTTGCCGGCAGGATTCAGGAAGCGTACGGAATTACCAAGGACGAAGCGGAAAAGCAACTGGCCGACTGGCAGGGTAAGCAGAAGGATTGATTATCCAGCGCGATGGATATGCCTGACACCCGCCAGTGTCGCGCGGCGACAGTGTTTTATAACTGAATTCTGATTAAGAGGGCTCCAATGAAAACGATGCAGAAATTAGCAGCCAGTACGGTTGCCGTGGCACTGTTGCTCGGCTTGGGCGGTTGCAGCGGCATGTCGTCTCGCGACCAGAGCACCGCCATCGGCGCTGGCGTTGGTGCTGTTGGTGGCGCGGTGCTCACCGGCGGTAGCGCTGTTGGAACGATTGGTGGCGCAGCCGTCGGCGGTGTCATCGGCAACCAGGTTGGCAAGGACTAGGTAACGGCGTCAGCCGTGACCTGCGGCGCCCGAGACAGTGGCCCAGGTCGATTATTTGGCCCGGATGCGGTGACCCCGATCCGGGTTTTTCTTTGGTTTCCGTGCCGTTCCGGTCGGTTTGCCACACGTTCGTGCATGTCTCTGACCATCTCGTAACACGAGCAGGAGGCCGCTTCGAGGCCTTTTCGATCAAGGATTCGAATGTTGCCGCGACTGTAGCTGATCAGTTGGTGACGTTGCAGGGCGCTGGCGGCCTTGGTCACGCCAACCCGCCGCACGCCCAGCATGTGTGCCAGGAATTCCTGGGTAAGGTGAAATTCGTTTGACGACAGGCGGTCGCTGGTCATCAGCAGCCAGCGGGCAAGGCGCGCTTCAACGACATGAAACCGGTTGCACGCTGCCGTCTGTGTCACCTGGGCCATCAGGACATGGGTATAGCGGTAGATCTCGCGTTGCAGGGGCAGACTGCGTCGGAAGTCCTGCAGAAAGCGCGCCGAGGTCATCCGCAGCGCGGTGCCGGACCCCTGCACCAAGGCACGTACCGGGGAAGTATTGACGCCGAGTGCCAGGGAAATGCCAAGCATGCCTTCCCGGCCGACGAGGCCGACTTCCAGTGCCAAGTGGCCCTCGACCAGAGTCAACAGCGACACCAGCGAGTCGTTGGGAAAGTAAACATGCCGGATTGGCGCACCGGGCTCATAGAGTATTTCGCCGAATGTGAGCTCGACGGGCTTGAGGCCGGGGAGCAGAAGTTTATAGTCCTTGTGCGGCAGGGTGGCCAGCAGATTGTTTGCAATCGTGATTCGATTCGTGGCCATGGCTGTCAGATGCTCCTGATTATGGCGTGCCGCGCCATGTCGGAAATCCGACACACGGCAATGCAAAGCCATCATCCCGTTCGTCGAAGCTAGGCGGGGGATGTCATTGCACGACGTTTTCCTCAGAGTTGGATCGCGTCGTTGCGCCAGAACAACCAGTCTGCTCCATGGATCCTGTGCTGTATGTACGCTGGAGCACGGAATGTCCTCGCAGGGTGAAGATAATTGCGGCAACGGCCTGCAATGCCCCCTGCCGTTGGCGGAGGGAGCGTTGCTTGACGCGGCACAACCTAAGAGGAAATCACCATGACGGCGCAAGTGATCAAAAACAGTAATTCCACTCCCGTGCTGTTATGGGCCGCGGGTATAGCGGTAATCCTGTTTAGTGTCGCCGGCATTGCCGCGATCATGGGCTGGATCCCGACCTCGATCGGTGGCTCTGCCGAAAAAGCTACACTCGCTCAGACAAAAAAGCCTTCCTTAAAGCCTGCGCAATCGACTGCCGCGGGAGCGAAATCTGCTCCGGCGAAGGTCGCAAGCAACGCCCCTGTCAGCGTGAAGTGCGCGGAATGCGGCGTGATCGAATCGACCCGGGAGATCGCAACGAGCGGCGAAGGCACTGGACTTGGCGCCGCCGGCGGTGCCGTGGTCGGCGGCCTGCTGGGCCACCAGGTCGGCGGCGGCAGCGGCAAGCAGATTGCGACCGTGGTCGGTGCGGTGGGCGGTGCGGTGGCGGGCAACGAGGTCGAAAAGCGGGTGAAATCGACGAAGAGCTATGAAATCACCGTCCGTCTCGACGACGGTTCAATCCGCGTGATCGGCGCGGCGGATCCACCGACATGGCGAACCGGTGACCACGTCAAAGTCGTCGACGGCGTGATTCGCGCGAATTGATCAAGTTAATCCGCGGACCCATGATGGAACGAATTGTTTTGAACATGAATCGCGCATCGACGCTGATGCTCGTTGGCATGCTGACCGTGGGTCAGGCCGTCGCGGACAAGCCGTCGTGGGCCGGTAACGGCAAGGACGGTAAGGGCGAAAACAGCGAGCACCGGGAGCAGGCCGAAAACGGGAAGGGTGGCCATCGTGACGGCGACGACCGGTCATTGCATGGCAATACGCGGCCCCAGGTCAGGACGGGTGAGTATTTCGTCGACCGAGCCGGATAGTCGTCCATGAATACTACGGCGAGCAGTTTCGTCGCGGCCATTGCCCGCCCGGCCTGGCCAGGAAACACAACGGTTGCATGCCGCCCGGCCATGCGCGGAAGTGGACTGTCGGCCGGCCGTTGCCGCGCGACGTGATTTATCACGATGTGCCGCAGGCGCTGGTCATGCAGCTCGGCCAACCGTCCGGGTATCGCTACGTGCGCGTGGCCAGTGACATCCTGCTGATCGCACTCGGCACTGGAATGGTCATCGACGGCATTCAGGATCTGGGCAGTATGTAACGCAGCGTCTTTTTGTGTTCAGGTTGTCAGCAGTTCAGGAAAGCGCCATGCGCAGTTACCACATGCCCTCATCGTTGAAGGCATTTTTTTGCGGGCAGAGCAGGATCAGATGTGGTGTCTTGCTGTATTCATCAAGGCGGCGTCAGGTAAGCAAGCGGCTGGCAGGCATGCGCAGAATCAGTAGAGGAGAAATCATCAGACATTCAATGCTGTTGGAGACGGTTATGAAACGCCCGCTGTTGCTCGCGGTCATTGCAACGTTCGCCGCTGGTTGCGCGATGCCGGACCCGGTTGCCCCGTCGCGCTCGGCAGAACCTGTCAGTTGGGTCGGCCCTGCCGGTATACAAGGCGTGGCGGGCAGCACGGGGGCTGAAGGTATGACAAGCATGGGTCCGACGGGCCCGGCCGGTCCTGCCGGTGTTACCGGCGTGCCAGGTGCTACGGGCTCTGCCGGTGCACAGGGCCGGACGGAAATGGCGGGTATCGCCGGTGCAGCGGGTGATGTCGGTGCCGCGGGTCCGCAAGGTGCAACTGGCCAGACCGGCGCCCGCGGGCCGATGATTGGTGGCGGCGGCTGGAGCCCGTACCGGGACTACACGTTCAATGCCAACAGTGATGCCGTGCTGAACTCTGACGGCAACACGGCGTGGGAGATCGCAGAATACCTGAAGCAGAATCCGTCGGCCCGGGTTGCGATCGACGGTTTCAACCAGAATCGTGTCAGCAGCGTTCGTGATGCACTGATCAGTGCCGGCGTGCCGCCGTCCAAGATCCAGGCCGGCGCATTCGGCGATCCGCCACTCAGGCGTAACGGCTTGGTTGCAGTGCTGGTTCGTTCCTGACCGGAGTCGCTGCACGGAGGGTAATGCGTGATGCCGGCGTCGCGTCTGTCCCTTCCAATGGCCGGGTCTGCCGTGCAATTACTCGCGGCAGGACCGGCTATTTTGATTGGGCAAGGACAGCGGGCAAGGGATACTCCGAGTACGGTGCGAGCGGAGATCAATGCAGTAACTTATTGATTATATTTATAAAAATAAATTGTTGCGTCTCGTGGGATTCGTTGCAAAGGCCCAGCCAGACTTGAACCCGTGCCCAGTTCGCCGTCAGTGGCGACGGCAGTGCCACTTAAATGGCCGGATGGCCTTTGTCCCACAGGACATTGCAGTCCTGCCTGGCCGCGGCGGACAGCAGCTGAATCAGCGGGTAGGCGCGCAGCCGGAGTCCCACCGGGGTTGCAGCGGCTACGTCTTCGGTGTCCACCGGCGTGCGCGACACGCCTTTCGCATCGGGTTCAACGGCGGCCAGTTCGCGGTTGAGACGGGCCAGCGCGGCAGGGATGTCGGCGGCGAGCAGCGCGCCAGGTACTGTTTCGCTGAGCCCCATCATTCTCAGCAGCGTCAACGCGACATCGCCAAACATGGTGATGCTGCTCGACGCTTTGCTCTGAAACGTCACCAGCATTGCGGGGTTGGCGTCGGAACGGGGATCAAGGATCCGCGCATGCAGGCGGTCGCGCGGTGATCAGAAACGAAAGTTGCCGCCACCGAAGAGGCCGATCAGCCCGATGATGATCAGATAAATGGCGACGATATAGTTCAGCAGTCGCGGTACCACCAGTATCAGGATCCCGGCGATCAGCGATATCAGCGGGCCAATACTCAAGGTCATGTTCATGGGAGCATCCTTTGTTCAGGTAATGCAGTTATTTTTTTGACCGTATGCCAAAAACGAGAGCAGCCGCGCCTGCGGCCACCAGCAACCAGCCGAGGACCGGCGGCAGGGAGACCGTGTGCGTCTCTTCGGCAGTCGCCGTGAGCGGTCCGATCTTGAGCACTTCCTCGGTCGTGGTGTAGCTGTAGTGGTCATAGCCGAGCACGGCCGCGCCCATGACGATCAGTATGATGCCGAGAATGAGGCTGGTTTTCATGGTTAGGTACCTCTGTGATCGTGGTAATTGATCGGGACATGTTGCCAAACGTTCAACGCTGCCTTTTTACACCAAAACGGATATCTGCTCGGTATGCTACCAGACATAGTGCTGTCGGTACCCCGGTGTGCGCGATATCGCACCGGGTAATCGTGCGCATTGCGCGGCGGTTTGTCAGGCTATGCCGACTGGTCGGCACAGGCAGCGTAACCTTCCTGATTTTTCCCGGCATGGACTTCATGCCAGTTGGCATTCTTGCGCCAGCGCGTTTATTCTCGCCTGCAACCGTTGATAACGAGCAGGAATACCGATGGCTCTCAAGCGTCCCAAAGGCCCCGCCGGCACGCTGGTCGTGCTCGAGCACACTTCGAAGATCCTCAGCGACAATCCGCTGGGCGACCCGCATGTGCGCAAGGTCGGCGCGTGGCTGCCGCCGCAATACGACAGTACAGGCGGGCGTCGTTTCCCGGTCCTGTATGACCTGGTCGGCTTCACCGGCACCGGGCTGTCGCATGTCAACTGGAAGCCGTTCAGCGACAATGTCCCGGAGCGCGCGGCGCGGTTGATCCACGAGCGGAAGATGGGACCGGTTATCATCGTCTTCCCCGACTGTTACACGGCGCTGGGCGGCAACCAGTACGTGAATTCATCGGCGATCGGCAACTATGCCGATTATCTGACGCGCGAAATCATCCCTTTTGTCGATCGCGAGTTCCGCACGCTGGCGAGCCGCGAGCATCGCGGGTGTTTCGGCAAGTCCTCCGGCGGCTACGGTGCCATGCTCCACGGCATGAAGTACGCGAAATACTGGGGTGCCATCGCCAACCATTCCGGCGATGCGTATTTCGACTTTGTCTACTGGCACGACTGGCCGAACACGATCAGCGAGCTGGCGAAGCACCGGTCACCCAGGCGCAGGCCCGGCGTGTACAACGCGCGCCGCGAAGCCGGCCGCAAGGGTCTCGCCGCGGGCCTGGATGACGGCCGCATCAAACGCTTTCTCGCGCAGGTGTGGGACAGGGAAAAGGTCTCGAGCGCGGAAGGGCACTGCCTGATGAATCTTTGCATGGCGGCGACTTACGATGCCGACCCCCGGGCGCCCAACGGCTTCCGGGTGCCGTTCAACCTCGAATCGGGCGAGGTGATCGCGGCGCGCTGGCGGCAGTGGCGTAAACACGACCCGGTGAACCTGGTCGCGAAATACCGCAACAACCTCAAGTCGCTCGCCGGCATCTACATCGATTGCGGCTGGCGCGACCAGTATCATATTCATTACGGCACGCGCATCCTCGCCGCTCGCCTCGCAGCGGCCGGCATCCGCCACCGCTACGAAGAGTTTGACGACAATCATTCCGATATCGATTACCGGATGGATGTGAGTCTGCCGTTTCTGTACCGGGCGCTCAAGCCCTGAGCGGCTGCGATACCAGCAGGTTGTCCGGATCAACAGGGCGGCGCTGAATCGCGGATGCTAGTCGCCGAACAGTGCCCGAAGTCCGTCGATGACGATCAGTTTCAATGCCAGTGCGATCAGCATGATGTTGAATACGATCAGGAAGGTTTTTTCGTCGAAGCCGGACAATACGCGCTTGCCCACCGAAGTGCCGATGATCACGGCTGCGGTCATCAGCAGCAGCAACAGACCATATTCGGCAAAGCTCAAGCCGATCATCGTGAAGGCGGTGATTTTCAGCAGGTTGCCGATGAAGCCGAAAAAGCCCAGTGTGCCGACGATGTCCTCTTTTTTGAGGTCCTTGCGGATGATCAGCACGCCCAGCACCGGCGCGATGACGCCGACGATCATGTTCAGCGCGCCGGTGACGAAGCCCAGCGGCACGAAGGCCCACAACGGGGATTCCTTCGGCGCAAAACGTTTGAGGTGGCGCAGAAACAGCGTGAGCAGCACGAAAAATCCGATCAGCACCTGCACCAGCTCCTTGGGCATTTCCTGGAACAGCCACAGCCCGAGCGCGACGCCGAATGGCATCAGCAGGCTGAAACGGATGATCAGCGGCCACGCCAGGTGCCTGCGGAACAGCCAGAGGCGCCAGGTGTTGGAGGCCAGCTGCACGACGCCGTGCGCGGGGATTGCTGCTGCGGGCGGCATGAACAGCAGCATCAGTGCGATCAATATCGTACCGCCGCCCGCGCCGGCGACCGAGGTCAGGGCCAAGGTGAACAAGGCGGTACCGACCAGCAGTGCGATGTCGGTCCAGGGAATTTTATAAGTTATTGAATTTATTGATAAATTAGTGCAAAGCTGGCGCGAGGCGGGTCGCAGGATACGGCACGGACGCTGCGGTGCCTTACACTTTTACCGGTTCGGGGGCCGGTTCTTCCGGCAGCAGCATCACGATCGCCGCCTTGATGGCGGCGATGCCCGCCATGATCCACAGTGCGTTGGAAAAGCCGATCGCTTTGACCAGCGGCCCGAGCATCCACACCGCCAGCGAACTGAAACCGAAAGCCACGGTCAGCCGCATGCCGGCGACGCGCGAGCGCAGACGGTCATCAACGTAGCGCACGATCATGGCATCGGTGAACGGGATGGCACCGAATACGAACACCATCACCGTCAGCAGCGCGATGAACAGCCACCAGTCCTGGGTATGCGCAGCCCAGATCAACAGCGGAATCTGAATGATCGATATCCAGACCTGAAGCGGCTTGAACGGCACCTTGTCGATCAGCCGGCCGACGACGATTTGCGCGAACGACGCGATAGTGTAGATGATGGCGAGCAGCGTGCCGATCACGGCCGGGTCGTCGATGACGCCGCTGAACCCCTGGGCCAGCAGTTGTGAATTACCGTTGGTGGTGAAATTGAAGAGGATGGTGCTGACGGCTGCCGCCGAAGTCATCACGGCGAAGGCGCGCACCAGCATTTTCGGACTCAGCGCCACTTGCGCTTTGCCGCCCTTGCGTTTCGAGGGCGCTTCGGTTTCCCGCGGGCAGGTCAGTGCGAAAATGACGCCACAGGCGATCGCGAGCAGGCCGGGGATCACGAACGCCGCCCGCCAGCCTATCCATTTGACCAGAAAACCGGTGACCAGCGCAGCCACCGCGATGCCCAGGTTGCCGGCGAGACCGTTCAGCCCGATCACCGCGCCGGGGTTAGGCACATTCTGCACCAGCATCGGGATGCCGACCGGATGGTAGATCGCGGCGAAGGCGCCGAGCAGCGTCAGCGCGGCGGCGAGTTGCCAGGCATTCTGCGTCAGCGCCACCAGCATGGCCGAGACGCCCATGCCGATATAAAAAATGATCATCATGCTGCGCCGGCCCCACAGGTCGCCCAGGCGTCCGGCGGGCAGCGCGCCAAGGCCGAACAGCGCAAAGGCGCCGACGCTGTACGGCATCAGCTCGGTCCAGCTCGTGTGGCCGAACTCGACGGCGATCGCGGCGACCGCGGTCGCGAAGATCAGCAGGAACATGTGGTCGATGGCGTGGCCAACGTTGAGCAGCAGGCGCACGACGGTGGGGAAACCCTCGGGATGGGCGGTATTGGGCATGATGGTCGCAGTCATGGGCAGCCAGTGTGCTTGAGTTAGAATCGTCTGTCTTTCGAATATTTACGTTAAACATTCGTAAAATGGACAAACGGGGCGCGCGGGGAACGGCAACGGCGGGCCGGGCGGACAACGGGACGCGTCCGCGCGGCAGTGGTTTTGCCGACGCACCGGAGAGCCCGGTGCGGGGCGACCTGTCGCGCGCGGTGGTCGCGCGGCGCACATCCTATCCACGGGGCCATCACATCAAGCCGCACTGGCACGGCCGTGCGCAGTTCGTGTTTGCGGTTGCGGGCACGATGCGCGTGCGCACTGCGCGCCATGCCTGGATTGTGCCGCCGTCGCGGGCGCTGTGGGTGCCGGCGCGCACGGTGCACGAAATCCAGATGCACGGCGTGGTCGATATGCACAGCCTGTACTTCAGTGAATCCGCGGTGGCCGGCATGCCATCCGCCTGCGTGGTGCTGGAAGTCACGCCGTTGCTGCGCGAACTCATCGTGCGTGCCGCGGCGCTGCCCGCGACCTACGACGAGAGCGGCGACGACGGCCTGCTGATGCGGCTGCTGACCGCGGAAATCCGCGGTCTCATGCCTTGTGCGCTCGACCTGCCGCTGCCGGACAGCGCGGATCTCGCGCGACTGTGCGAGCGCATTCTCGCCGACCTCTCGACGCGGCGGCCCTGTGATTTCGATGCCGGCGAACTCAGCATCAGCACGCGCACGCTGTACCGGCGTTTCCTGCGGGAGACCGGCATCACCTTTGCGCGCTGGAAGCAGCAGGCGCGGCTGCTCGAATCGATACGCAGGCTCGCTGAAGGTGCGCCGGTGACCACGGTGGCGATCGACCTCGGCTACGAAAGTCCCGGCGCATTCTCGACGATGTTCCGCCGCGCGCTGGGCGTGGCGCCACGGGCATTTACCGCTGGCGGTCAGGGGGCGCGGCGCAGCGGCCACGCGACGGCCCGGGCGGCTTACCTGAGATAGCGCGCGTAGAACGCGGCGATTGCCTGTGCCGCATCCTGTGCTGTGCGTTCGACGTTGTCGTTGTTGCGAAAGTCGCGGCCGAACTCGAGCTGCATGGCGTCGATGCCGTCGGCGCGGTGGCTGCCGTAGCGTGCGACCGTGTAGCCGCCAATGTAGTTTTTCGCCTCGACACGATCGGTGAGGGCAGTGTCGTTCGACGGTACGATGGCGTAGCCCATTGCGGCAAACCGGCCGAAGACACTGTCCGGACCGGTTACGGCCGCGGCGCCGGCGCGGGCGAGTAACCGGGTGACCGTTTCGCCGTGACGCGTGCCGCGCAGGATGGCGTCGCGGTACGCCGACTGACCGTGGATGTCAAACAACATGGCTTGCGGATGTTTGGCACGGATGTCATCGACGTTGCGGCGCAGTACTGCGTGGTAATCGTCGTAATCGGCGGCGCAGCCCTCAGCACCGTAAGCTTCTTCGGGACTGCGGTTGGCATCGATGAATTTGCGGTGGAAGCGTGCGATCACCAGGTATGGTGCCTGACCGGTCAGTCGCTTCAGTTCTGCGGCGATAACCTGCGCGAGCCGGTCGGTATTGTGGTCGGGACGATTGACGAAGCGTTTGCCCGTCGCAGTGCGCACCTCACATCCGGGCACGTCGGCACGGCCGCCGTGCGGCGCGGCAATGATGACGGGCAGTTCGCCGGCCTCGGCATGGACCAGGTCGCGCGCCAGCGCGCCGCCCGCAGGGAGCAGTGCTGCGAGCCACAGCGCGAGCAGCACCCGGCGTATCGGGCGCGCTCCGGCCGGGCGGGGCAGGGGCGATAAAAAACGCCGCGCAATGCGCGGCGTTGCTGGAAATTGCACCGGGTCGTCCGTTATTTTGCCTTGGCGCCGGATACCTTGACCAGTTCGCTGATGCGCTTGTGCTCGCTCGCGCGCCATGCATCCAGCACCTTGCGGTCGCCGGCGACGATTTCGATGCCCAGGCTTTTCAGCCGCTCGCCGAACGCCGGTTCCTTTGCCGCCTTCACCACTTCGGCGCTGACCTGATCGATGATCGCGGACGGCGTGCCGGTGGGGGCGACGATGCTGTACCAGCCGTACATCGCGTAGCCGGGAACGGCTTCGCCGATTGACGGCACGTCGGGAGTCAGCGGCGAGCGTTTCGGCGGCGTGACGCCCAGCGCGCGCAGGCGGCCGCTCTTGATATGCGGCAGTGCCGCGGGCATCACGGCGTAGGTAATCTGCACTTCGTTGGCGATCGCGTCGGTGATGGACTGCGCGACGCCCTTGTATGGCACATGCAGCATGTCAGTGCCGGTCAGCTGGGTCAGCAGCACGCCCGACAGATGCTCGGAGGCGCCGGTGCCCGCCGAACCGTAGCGAATCTTGCCCGGTGATTTTTTCGCGAGGTCGATCAGTTCCTTTAATGACTTCGCCGGCAGCGTCGGATTCGCCAGCAGCACGAAGGGCACGGTGCCGATCAGCGCGATGGACTGGAAATCCTTCGCGAGGTCGAACTTGAGGCCTGGCAGCACCTGGGAGGCGACGAACAGTTGCGAGGTCAGCATCATCCAGGTGTAGCCGTCGGGTATTGCCTGCAGCGTCAGGTCGGCGCTGATCGCGCCCGCAGCGCCGGGGCGGGCATCGACGATGATCCGCTGTTTCCAGGTTTCGTAGAGGCGGTCCGCTGTCATCCGACCGATGATGTCGGGGCCAGATCCCGGCGCGCTGCCGACGATCAGCCGGATCGGTTTTTCCGGATACTTGCCCTGCGCCTGTGCCGCAGGTGCGGCCAGCAGCGCCGGGATGGCGAGTGCCGCCAGGATTTTCAATGTGCGCATCTTGATGCTCCTCCTTCGGATGTGTTTTTGTGGCCGATGTGCTGCGTTTGCAGGGGGTCTATCATGCGGACGATGCGCCGGTTTGTCCATACCCGCATCAGGGTTGCCGGGGTGTGGCGCGGGTCTTGCCGCAAAAAAACGCCGCGTTGCCGCGGCGTTTTCTATCAGCAACGGCTCGCATGTCGTTACATGCGCTCGAACACCGCCGCGATGCCCTGACCACCGCCGATGCACATGGTCACCAGCGCGTACTTGCCACCGGTGCGCTGCAGTTCGTACATCGCCTTGACGGTGAGGATCGCGCCGGTGGCGCCGATGGGGTGGCCGAGGCCGACTGCGCCGCCGTTGGGATTGGTCTTCTGCGGATCGAGCTTGAGGTCGCAGGACACTGCCAGTGCCTGCACCGCGAAGGCTTCGTTGGATTCGATGACGTCCATGTCTTCGATCCGGAGTCCGGCGCGTTTCAGTGCGTTCCGCACCGCAGGCACTGGACCGATGCCCATGATTTTCGGATCAACACCGGCAAGCCCGTAGGAAACCAGACGTGCCATCGGCTTGAGGCCCGCCTTCTGCGCGGCTTCCTTTTCCATCAGCACCACTGCGGCAGCGCCGTCGTTGATGCCGGAGGCATTGCCGGCGGTGACCGAGCCGCCTTCCTTCTTGAACGCCGCACGCAGTTTGGCGAGGCCTTCCAGCGTCACATCGGCACGCGGATGCTCGTCGCGTTCGAACAGTGTCGTGCCTTTGCGGGTCTTGAGTTCGATCGGCAGAATCTGGTCTTTGAAATGACCCTTGTCGATCGCGTTGATTGCGCGACGATGACTCTCGACCGAAAACTCGTCCTGCTGTTCGCGGGTGATTTTCCATTGCGCGGCGATGTTCTCGGCGGTGATGCCCATATGCACGGCTTCAAACGGGTCGGTCACCGCGCCGACCATCATGTCGATGGCGCCGCTGTCATTCATGCGCTGACCCCAGCGCAGGCTGGGCATCAGGTAGCCGCCGCGGCTCATCGATTCGGCGCCGCCACCGACAGCGGCATCGCAATCACCGAGCATGATGCCCTGTGCTGCGGAAACGATGGCCTGCATGCCGCTGCCGCAGAGGCGGTTGACGGTCAGTGCAGTCGTCTCCTGCGGCAATCCGCCCTTGATGCAGGCGACGCGCGAGAAATACATGTCTTTTGCTTCGCCGTGAATCACATTGCCGAAGACCAGTTGCCCGACCTGCTTGGGGTCGATCTTCGCGCGCTTGACGGCTTCCTTGACGATCTGCCCGGCGAGTTCGGTGGGCGCGATGTCTTTCAGTCCGCCGCCGTAATCACCGATGGCTGTACGCACTCCGCTCAGCACGACCACTTCGCGTCCGTTACCCATAGCACTCTCCATAACTTATTGATTTTACAACAAAAGTTGCCACACGCTGGGTGGGCAATCAGGGGGAAGCCAAAGTTTACGCTCCCCCCAAGACAGTGTCGAGGTGATGATGCGCCACAGCAATTCGGGTTAGTGCCGGGTGTTTTCGGCGGGCGCGGCGATCATGGCAGCGAAGATCTCCTCGCTGTCGACGGCATCAAAGGCGTAGCGCCGGTTGCAGAACTCGCAATGCACTTCGACTTCGCCGCGCTCGGCAACGACG
>Ga0209706_10000390_pt1 | contig 24879 bp, 19 predicted proteins | sample PPLLaktember2015_6_FD_187263 | JGI IMG/M metagenome (GOLD analysis project Ga0209706, IMG submission 187263) | Freshwater sediment microbial communities from Prairie Pothole Lake near Jamestown, North Dakota, USA - PPLs Lake P8 Core (1) Depth... | ecosystem: Environmental > Aquatic > Freshwater...
TTCCACGGGCGTTCCATACGCCGTCGCGGGCGTGACGCCGCCCGGCCGGCCGACGACCCCCGCGCCGGCGGCCAAGCCCGGCCAGATCAACGAGCGCGCCCAGAGGGAGGTCGAAGCGCAGCTCGCGGCCACCCTGGCCGATCAGGAGGCGCTGGCCAAGAGGATCGCGCGCAACTACGACCGGAGCGCCGGCGCCTACAGCCAGTTCTTCGGGGACAGCCAGAAAGCCCGCGAGGAGAAAGAGAAGAAGATCGCCGGCATGAAGCGCCTCTCCGGGTCGACCTCGGGCCTCGAGGTCGAGGAGGAGGACAACGTCGTCCAGATCAACACCCAGTCCTGGAAGGCGGCGACCGACCTCGTCATCCAGGTGCCGGTCGCTTCGTCGCTCGAGATCCAATCCTCCATGGACGGCGCGGTCGTCGTCGAGGGCGTCAACGGCGAGATCGACATCAATAACATCAACGGCCCGGTGACGCTGAGGAGCGTCTCGGGGAACACCCTCGTCCACACCGTCAACGGCGACATCGACGTCGTGCTGGCGCGCGTCGCGGCGGACAAGCCCATGTCCTTCAGCACCATGAACGGCGACATCGACGTCACCCTCCCCGGCGACGTCAAGGCCAACCTCAAGATGAAGACCGAGCAGGGCGAGGTCTACAGCGACTTCGACATCGACATGACCCGCCAGCCGGCCCGGTCGGAAGCGTCCGAGAAGACCGAGCAGGGCAAGTACCGCATCACCTTCGACAAGTCCCTCTATGGCGTCATCAACGGCGGCGGACAGGAGATGGGTTTCAACACCTTCAGCGGCGACATCTACATCCGGAAGAAGAAATAACGCCCGGATCGGACACGGTCATCGGGGGCGGCCCGGCCGCCCCCTTTTTTTACCTCGCAGCCTCGAGAGGGATTCCCGGAAATGGGAGATGATCCTATCAAAGGGAGCAGACGGAAGAACGCCGCTCAGGTCGCCCGCGCCCGCTTCCGGTTCCAGACGAGATAGACCGGGATGCCCAGGGCGATGAAGCCAAGGACGGCGAAGGCGGTCCAGAAGCTCTTGATGAGCTCGTTGACGATCACGAAGAGCGCCATGAGGACGAAGACCGCCGGGGTCACCGGATAGCCCCACGTCTTGTAGGGCCGCGGCAGGTCGGGTCGCTTCTTCCTCAGGATGAAAACGCCGAATACGGCCAGGGCCAGGAAGATCCAGGCCCCGAAGACGGAGTATTTGAGGAGCTCCTCGAATTTCCCGCCGGGGCCGAGGCTGAGGGCGATGCTCCAGGCCCCGACGAACAGGAGCGAGATGTGGGGGGTGTGGAACTTCGGATGCACCGAGGCCATTTTGCGGAAAAAGAGGCCGTCCTTGGCCATGGCGTAATAGACCCGGGGACCGGTCAGGACGTGGCCGTTGGCGGCGCCCATGATCGAGAACAGGATGACGAAGGCGACGACGGACGCCCCGACCGGGCCGACGGCCGCGTTCATGGCCGTGGCGGCGATCCTGTCGGACTTGGCCATCTCCGCGGCCGGCACCGCGTAGAGATAGGCGACGTTGGTGAGGACATATAGGAGCGTGACCACCCCGCAGCCGGCGATGAGGGCGATGGGCAGGGTCCGGGACGGATTTTTGGTCTCGCCGGCGTTGTAGGTGGAGCACTCGAACCCCTTGTAGGCCCAAAGCACGGCAACCAAAGCCAGCCCGAATTGCCCGATGAAGTCGCCCCCGACGCCGGACACGCCGGGGGTCACGAGGTTCCTCCAATTGCCGCGGGCGAAGAGAAAGACGCAGATGACGATCCCCGACAGGGCGGTGAACTTCAGGACCGTCAGGAGGTTCTGGACGAAGGCCCCGCGCTTGACGCCGAAATAATTGATCACGACAAGAACAAGGATGAACAGGACCGCCGCCGCCTTCTGGGCGACCGGCGACATCGGGAGGAAGTGGGGCAGGTACTTGGTCGAGAAGGCCAGGGACAACGTGGCGATGGTCCCCGTGTCGATGACGAGCAGGAGCGCCCAGCCGAAGAGGAATCCGACGAGCGGCCCGTAAGCCTCGCGGAGGTAGACATAGATGCCGCCGGTCTCCGAAAATGCGGCGGCCAGCTCGGCCAGCGACAGGGCGCCAAACATGCAGGCGATCCCGCCCACGACCCAGGCGGCGAGCATGACGATCGGCGACGGGACCAAAGCGGCCACGGTCGCCGGGACGATGAAGATGCCCGAGCCGATCATCGTACCGACGACGATCCCGACGATGCTTCCGACGCCGAGGACGCGGAGGAGGGAGCCGGAGGCGGGGGCGGCCCGGGCGGCCTGTTGTTCGATGGGGGGAGTTTCGCAGTGCAGCATGGCGGTATCTTATTCAGCGGCCACCGCGAAAGCAATCCCCAAATTGACAGGGGGGGCGATCTGGACTATGTATTCTGCGTATTTTCCGTCCTGATACGATCGCGCCCGGGAGGTTCCGCCATGGCCGCAAAACATCGCCGTCTGGGATTCGTCGCCGTCCTCATCGTCATCTTCGCGGTCCTCTTCATCGTCAACCGCCGCCAGAAGCTGGCCGCCGAGACGGCCGATCTCGTCCTTGTCAACGGCAAGATCGTGACCGTCGACGACCGCTTCCCGGCGGCGACATGGATCGCCCTCCGCGGCGACCGCATCTCCGCGCTGGGCTCGGACCCGAAGGGATTCAACCGCCACGTCGGCAGCGGGACCGAGATCATCGATCTCGGCGGGGCCCTGGCCGTCCCCGGGCTCATCGAGAGCCACGGCCACTTCACCGGCCTCGGCCAATCCCAGACGGTCCTCGACCTGACCAAGGCCCGCTCCTGGGACGACATCGTCGCCCTCGTGGCCGGCGCGGCCAAGAAGGCCAAGCCGGGCGAGTGGATCCTCGGCCGCGGCTGGCACCAGGACAAGTGGGACCGGGTGCCCGAGCCCAACGTCGACGGCTTGCCGGTCCACGACGGCTTGAGCCAGGTCACCCCCGAGAACCCGGTCCTCCTCACGCACGCGAGCGGCCACTCGTCGCTCGCCAACGCCAAGGCCATGGAGCTGTCCAGGATCGCGGCGGCGACGGCGAACCCCGACGGCGGCGAGATCGTCCGCGATGCCAAGGGCCACGCCATCGGCGCCTTCCTCGAAACGGCCCAGAGCCTGGTCCGCTATGAGGCCGGGCATGACACGCCCGAAGAGGGCACGGCGCGGACGCGCGAGCTCATTGGGCTGGCCTCCCAGGAATGCCTCGCCAACGGCATCACGACCTTCCACGATGCCGGCGCGTCTCTGTCCACGGTCGACCTCTACAAGGCGATGGCCGAGGAAGGGGCCCTCCCCGTCCGCCTCTACGTCATGCTCGGCGCCGGGAGCAAGACCCTGGCGGAGAAGGGCCTGGCCTACAGGATGATCGGGGCCGCCGGCAATCACCTCACCGTCCGGGCCATCAAGCGGCTGATCGACGGGGCGCTCGGCTCCCACGGCGCCTGGCTGCTCGAGCCCTATGCCGACCTCCCCGGTTCGACGGGGCTCAATACCGAATCGATCGAGGAGATGAAAGCCACGGCGAAGTTCGCCATCGAGAACGGCTTCCAGGTGGCCACGCACGCCATCGGCGACCGCGGCAACCGGGAGACGCTCGACATCTACGAAGAGGCCTTCAAGGCCCATCCCGACAAGACCGATCTGCGCTGGCGGATCGAGCATGCCCAGCACCTCAGCGCCGCCGACATCCCGCGCTTCGCCGCGCTCGGCGTCATCCCGGCCATGCAGGCCATCCACTGCACCTCCGACGCACCCTGGGTCCTGAAGCGCCTGGGCGAGAAGCGGGCCGAGGAAGGCGCTTACGTCTGGCGGAAGCTCATCGACGCCGGCTCGAGGATTCCCATCGGCACCGATGTCCCGGTCGAGTCCGTCGACCCGATGGCCAACTTCTTCGCCGCGGTCACCCGCAGGCTCAAGGACGGGACGACGTTCTTCCCGGGCCAGAAGATGACCCGCGAGGAGGCCCTGCGCGCCTACACCATCAACGGCGCCTACGCCGCGTTCGAGACGGGACTCAAGGGCTCGCTCGTGCCGGGCAAGCTGGCCGACATCACCGTCCTTTCGCGCGACATCCTGACCTGCCCCGAGGACGACATCCTCACGACCGAGGTCATCTACACGATCATCGGCGGCAAAGTCACCTACCACCGGTAAGCGGGGCGGCGGCAAAAAAGTCCTTGACAATCGCCCTCGCTTATCGTATATTTACGATATACGATTAGAGAGGCAGGAGACACCATGGCCCAAGCCAAGACGGCGCCCTTTGATCCGGAGCTCGTCCGCACGGCCGCGCTGGCCAAGGCCCTGGCCCACCCGGTCCGCATCCGTATCCTCGAGATCCTGGCCGGGGACCGGGGCTGCGTCTGCGGCGGGCTCGTCCACCTCCTGCCGCTCGCCCAATCGACGGTCTCGCAACACCTCAAGGAGCTCCGGGACGCCGGGCTCATCCGGGGCGAGATCGACGGACCGCGCACCTGCTATTGCCTCGACCGGAAGGCGCTCAGCGCGGCCGGGCGGACTTTCGCCGGCGTTTTTCACCGGCTTTTGGCGCCCACAAGATCGCCGGCCACAAAAAAGGAGAAGTCATGAAGCGTATCAACAACGAGGACCAGGAAGCCGAGCGCCTCAAGGAGCTCGTCCGCGACAAGTACGGCCGGATCGCCAAGGACGCGCCCGCGCCGGGGGCCAAGCCCGCCAAGCCGGCGGCGGCTTCGAGCTGCTGCTGCTCCCCAAAGGGGGCCCCGTGTTGCGCTCCGGCCCCGGACCCCTCCGCCGCCACCTATTACGGCGAGGACATCATCGGGATCAAGGACGCTTACGCCAAGCTCGACGGACACGTCGACGAAGCCGACCTCGGCCTCGGCTGCGGCCTGCCGACCCAGTATGCCGGGCTCGCCCCCGGCCAGACCGTCGTCGACCTCGGCTCGGGCGCCGGCAATGACGTCTTCATCGCCCGCGCGGCCGTGGGCGAAGCGGGCCGGGTCATCGGCGTCGATATGACGCCGGAGATGATCGCCAAGGCCCGGGAGAACGCCGGCCGGCGCGGCTTCGGCAATGTCGAGTTCCGCCTCGGGGACATCGAATCGCTGCCCGTCGAGGACGCTTCCGCCGATGTCGTCGTCAGCAACTGCGTCCTCAACCTGGTCCCCGACAAGAAGCTGGCCTTCGCCGAGATCTTCCGGATCCTCAAGCCGGGCGGCCATTTCTGCATCTCCGACATCGTCCTCGAAGGGACGCTGCCGGCCAAGCTCCAGAATCTCGCCGAGCTCTACGTGGGCTGCGTCGCCGGGGCCCTGGCCTATGAGGATTACATGGGCATCATCCGGGACACGGGCTTCGACGCCATCGAGGTCAAGTCCTCGCACAGGCTCGATCTCCCCGAGGAGTTCCTGCTCGAGAATATCGGCGCCGACGGCCTGGCCGCCTACCGCGCCTCGGGCGCCTCCGTCCTGAGCATCACGGTCGTCGCCGAGCGGCCCCGCGCCTAGGGGGCCCTTGTGGGGCTCCCCCGCCGCAACGGACCGTCGACGCCTGGGGTATAATAGCTGGGCAGAACCCGCGGAATACGGAGCGTTGAACATGACTCGAAGAACGGCGGCACTCCTGATGGCGGCGATGATCATCTTCACGGCCTCGGCGGCGCCGGGCTGGGCCCAGCGCGGTTACGACACGAGGCCCGTCCGGCTCTACGTCGATCTCGGCTACGTCAATCTCTTCAGCTACCCCAAATGGCTCAACCTCGGTCCCGAGCTGGAGATCCGTCTCGGCCGGAGCTTCACCTTCAATCCGGACGTCTCGCTCTGGATCCGGCAGTCGGGCGGAGGGACCGTCCGGGTCGTGCCGGGCGCGACCGTGAATTTCAGGGCCAAGCGTTTCTTCGTCGGGGGCGGCGCCGTCGGCCGGGTCTCGGACTGGACCCAGAACGCCGGCGGGTGGCTCGTCCCTAAGGCCCAGGTCGGCTATCTCGCGGGCCCGACGCGGCTGACGCTCTACGGGCTCTATTTGAGCACGACGAAGGATGTCGTCATGGGGTTGACCATCGGCATGGGGATCGGGCGCCCGTCCCGAGATTGAGCCCGTACCGCCGCGAGGACTAGAGCGCGGCCAGCCGCCTGCGGGCGTCGGCCAGCTCCGGGTGGGCCGGGTCGGCCTCCTTCCAATATTCGAGGAATTTCCGGTACTCGACCGCCGCTCCGGCCTTTTCGCCTTTCTCCTCGAGGACGCAGCCCAGCCGGTAATGATAGAGCGGCGAGATCAGCCAGCGGACCTGGTTCGACGGATCGATCGTCGTCAGCTTCCGGTATTCCGCGGCCGCCGCATCCAGGTCCCCCTTCTTCCAGTAGGCCCGGGCGAGAACGTCCTTGACGTAAGGCTGATTATATCTGGCGAGGCGGGGCAGGGCCATGTTCGGGAAATCCAGCGGGACGATCTCCCTTCCGAGCGCGACCGCCCGGTCGGCATCTCCTTCGGCCAAGGCGACCTCCGCCCGTAGAAGGCGAAAAAGGAAGATCATGGTCACTTCGCTGCCGGAATCGATCCGTGAAAGGAGCGGCTCGATCTCGGAGAGCCGGACCTTGGCTTCCGCGGTCTGCCCGCTCCCGACGGCCACCCAACCGGCGGCAAAGGCCAGCGCCGCGGTATCGAGGGCTTCGGAGTCGGCCGAAGCCTTGGCTTGATAATCGCGCCAGTTCTTGATGGCCCCGAGCGCCCCTTCGCTCCGGCCGAGGTCCCTGAGGATAAAGGTCGTGATCCAGTCCACGGTCGCCACAAGATAGTCCACGCCGGCAGCTTCGGCCTGCTTGCGGATCTCGGCGTAGCGGGCCAGGGACATCTCCCACCGGCCGAGGAGGTAATCCATAAAGGCCCTGATCCAGATCCCCTGGATCCTGGCGGAGGGCGTCGGAGACCGTCGATCGGATTCGTCGAGCCAGCGATAGGCTTCGGCATAATCTTCGCGGAGAGAGGCGACGTACGAGAGGCTCGAACAGGTCCCGAAAAAGTCCGGTTTCATTTCCAGGGCCTCGCGGTACTTGGCCTCGGCCAGATCGAGCTGACCCATCCGCACATAGAGCTCGCCGGTGGAATCGATGGGATTGGCATCGCCGGGACTGAGCGCCGCGTAGCGCTCGAAGAGACGGAGGGCCTCGTCGTACTGTCCCAGGCTGGCGTGGACATAAGCCAGTTGGTTGATGGCGAAACCGAATTCCGGGTCCAGGGCGATGGCTTTTCCGAAGGCGGCCACGGCTTCGGGGTAATCCCGGCGGACCTCGTAATGCCGCCCCAGCTCGAAGTGGGCGTATTTCTCGTCCGGGTATTTCCGGACGAGCGCCCGAAGAAGCCCGAAGCGCTTATCCTCGTCTTGCTCGATCACATTCGCATACGCGGCGGCAATGTAGAGCCTCTCCTTCTCGCTGCCCTTGGCCGAGTGACGGAAAGCGCTCCTCAGGGCCTCGTCCCGGCCGTTGAAATCGAGGAGATTGAAGTCCACCTCGGACAGAACCTGATACGCGATGGCGAATTCCGGATCGAGGGCGATGGCCTTCTCCAGGAATTTCCGGGCATCGGTGAAATAGAACTTCTCATAATCCGCCCGGCCCCGGAGAAAATAATTGTAGGCTTCCAGGGAGCTTGTCGTCAGGTCGATGATGGGCCGGGAGGGCGCCTCGATCTTGAGCAGGGGCTTGCCGATGCCCCGTCCGACCTGCCGGCTGACCTCGTCGATCTGGGTCTTCAGGATGCTCGAAACGCCCTCGCCCCTGGCCGAGGCGCTCCGAAGGGACTCGCGCGTCGCCGCGTCGTAAACCTTGACGTCGGTGGTGAAAGTCTCACCGGCCTTGATGTAGGAGCCGACAACGAGGGCCTCGATGCCGCCTTTGCGGCACGCCTCGAACCCCGCCTCTTCGTCAAACGTCGCAGCCGAGGGATCGCGGCCGGCCTGCTTGAGGAGGTCCTTGAGGCGCTCCCACGACGTGACCCGGAGGTGCTTCGATTGCTCGAGGCTGGTAATGAGCAGGTTGGGGATGGCCTCGCGGAGATAGTCGAGGCCGGCATCGCCGGTCTGGTTCTTGAAGCCCAGGACGGCGACGGTGCGTCTCGTGCCCTCTCTCTCCGGGAGGAATTGCCAGACGAGGAGCGCGGTCAGGACGACGAGCACCGCGGCCGCCGGGATCCAGATCCTTTTCGACGGCAGGCGGACCGTGATCTGTTTCGAGGTCTGGGGTTTTCGGATCGGCAGGACAGGCGTCGTCGCCGGCAGGGACTTTTCGAGCCGCGCGAGTTCCAAGCCGAGGTCGTCCGCGTTTTGAAAGCGCTCGTTCTTATCCTTTTTCAGGCACTTCAGCACGAGCTTTCCGAGCTCTTCCGGGATCTGGGCGTTGAGCTTGCGCGGATCGGGCGGCTCCTCGCTTTTCTGTTTGACGGCAACGGCGAGAGCCGTGTCCCCCTCGAACGGCAGGCGCCCCGTCAGCATCTCGAAGAGGACGACGCCGAACGAGTAGATGTCCGAGCGCGCGTCGGCCTCCTTCCCGTCGACCTGCTCGGGCGACATGTATTCGGGAGTGCCGATCATCACGCCGGCGCCTGTGATCCCCTTGGCCATGACCGAGCGGGCGATGCCGAAGTCCATGATCCGGGCCCCGCCCTCGCGGTCGATCATGATGTTCTGGGGTTTGAGGTCGCGGTGGACGACGCCGCGCCGATGGGCCTCGGCCAGGCCCTCGGCGGTCTGACGCGCGATCGTCACGGCCTTGCCCAGCGGAAGCGCCCCGATGCTGTGGATGAGGCTCTTGAGGTCCTCGCCCGGGATATACTCCATAGTGATGTAGTAGGTCCCCGTTCCCTCCTCGCGCCCGAGGTCGTGCATGCGACAGACGTAACGGTGGGAGACGGTCCGGGCCAGGCGGAGCTCGCTTCGGAAGCGCTCGATCGTGGCGGCGTCCGTGGCGATCTCGGGCTTGAGGAGCTTGAGGGCCAGCTTCTCCCGGACCTCGGTGTCGAAGACCTTGTAAACCCGTCCCATGCCGCCCTTGCCCAGCTCCTCGATGACTTGGTAGCGGCGGGCGAAGGTCGTTCCGGTCTCGAGCTCGCGGATGGGGGCGATCAGGGTCTCGGTCATGACCGGGGGAGCGCCTTCAGAGGCAAGAGGCGCCGCACAACGGCCGCAGAACCGCGTATCGGAAGGATTTTCGAATCCGCAACGCGAGCACTTCACGGCGGAATCCCCTATGACTGCTTGAAGGACTGGCTCAGAGGATAACAGAGCCGCGGGGGAGAGTCAACGGCGGCACCGTCAGGCAAAAGGACAGTCCGCGGCGGGGCAGTCCCCTTCTAGAGGGCTTCGAGGGCCTTGAGGGCCAGGCCGTAGAGCCAGCGGTGGGCCTTGTTGCCGTTGGTGAGGATGGTCACGCCCGTTTTCCGGTCGAGGTTCCCCGCGAAGAAGGCCGTGTAGCCGTTGACGCTGCCGCTGTGGGCGATGACCGTCTGCCCGTTGAGCTTCGAGACCCACCAGGCCAGTCCGTAGCCGGAGGTCTCATTGAGCCAGCCGCCGTTGATGGGGCCGGCGAACCTGTCGAACTGCCGCCGCGTCATCTCTTTGAAGGTCGATTCGGCGACGATGCGCCGTCCCTTGTAGACCCCGCCGTTGATGTTGGCGATGAGCCAGCGGGCCTGGTCCGCGGCCGTGCTGTATACGACGCCGGCGGGCCAGGCGTCGGCCTTGACCCAGTCCACGGGCCGGAAGACGCCGGCCCGGCGACGGACGGGCATATAGGGGATGGCCAGGCGCTCCGCCATGTCGGCCCGGGGCTCGAAGGCCGTGTCACGCATCTCGATCGGGGCGAAGACGTTCTTCCGCATGTACTCCTTGAACGGCATCCCCGAGAATTTCTCGACGAGGTGAGCGATGAGCGTGAAGGCGATGTTCGAATAGAGGACCCGCGTCCCGGGGCGCCGGGCCAGCCGGGTGTGGCCGCGCATGTAGTCGACGAGCGGGGGCGGGCTCTGATCCTCCCAGACGGCGTGCCGTCCGAAATCGGTCGGCAGGCCGGAGGTATGGGTGAGTAGGTGGCGGAAGGTCACGGGGTAGCGCTTGTTCTCGCCTTCGATCTTGAAATCCGTGAGATAGTCGTTGACCCGGTCGTCGAGCTTGAACTTGCCCTGCTCCATCAGCTGGAGCAGTGCGGTCGCGGACATCGTCTTGAAGGTCGAGGCGATGAGGTAAACGGTGTCGCAGGCGGCCGGCGTCTTGACGCGGACGTTGGCCAGGCCCGCCGAGCGCGTCCAGACGATGCGGTCCCCGGAGACGCACACGACGGCCATCGAGGGGATGCGGCCGATCTTGAGCGCCCGCTCGATCTCGGGATCGAGGCGGGCGGCCAGGCGCGCGTCGTCGACGGGGGCGAAGGGGCGCGCCGCGTACGGATCGGAGACGATGGCCGGGCCGGCCATGGGCTCTCCGCCGTCCTCGCCTTCGAACTCGTCGGGCCCCGGCTCGAGGTCGTCGAATTCTCCGGGCAGGCCCGAGCCGTACTCCGGGCCCATCGAGGTCGAGGGAGTGCCGGCGCCGTTCCCGTTCTTGGCCTTCGTCCCGTTCGCCGCTTGGGGAACGTCCGGCCGGCCGCCGATGATCTTGGTGGCCACGAAGAGCCCGATCGCGCCGATGGCCAGGACGATGAGGGCGATGTCGGCGGCCCGTCGAAGGCGCGAGGAATGTTTCCCCGGCTTCGTATGTTTTCGCGCGGGCCTGGCCATGGCGTTCATGGGATGATCATCCGGCCAAGGATTATACCATGACTTGCCGGCGGGTCAGGCGATCAATCTTCGGAGAGGCCGGCGAGCTTGTCCTGGACGCGGTGCAGCTCGTCCTGGGCTTCCTTGAAAAGCTTCGCTTTAAAGGCCAGCGTGTCGAGGGCCTTGGTTTCACTCATCGTGCTCTTGAGGCGGTCGATACGGATCAGGATCTCGGACTCGCGCCGGCGCAGCCGGGCGATGTCGTCCTCGGTCAGGGGCGTCTTGTCCATGGGTCCCCTATTCTAATCCCAACGCCCGGCCCCGGCAAGCCGAGATCCGGCCAGCGCAAAAAAGAAGGGACCAGGTCTTCACAATGTCCGCATATTTCGGCTCGCCGGAGTTAATGGCGAATGTTACGTTGCGAAGACCTGGTCCCTTCCTTTTTCATTTAGCCAGCCGGACGGCCTGCATCTCGAAGGGCCGGAGCCGGACGGATGCCGCGCCGCCCGGGACCAGGGCGCCCGTGAGCCTCGCGTCAGCGGCCTCGCCGGCGATCTCGCGGAGGCGGACGACCGGCACCCCGTCCTCGTCAAGCCAAAGGGCCTGGACGATCACGTTCGGCCGGTCCACTGACAAGAACGACTCCTGGACGGACTTGACCGGGCCCTTGTTCCCGGCCGGGAGCCAGGCCGCGACGAGCGGCGTGTGGACCTCCCAACCGAAGCGGGTCGAGGAAACCCGGTCGGATCTCGGGCCGGCCCCGGCACCGCCGGCGGGCGGCGCGCTCGTCAGGCTATAGCGGAATTCGACCAGTCCTGCCTGGCTGGCCTTGAAGTTCGTCATCCAATAGTTGTTCATGGCATAGGAAAAGACCCAGGCGTTGGCCGGAGCGAAGGTCCTTTGCCATTTCCCCGTGTTGATGTCGCCGAACTGGACGAGCGGCGCTTCGACCGGAGACCAGACGATCCGGGCATCCTGCCCGGAGAACTCGACCCAGTGCTGGGCGGTCTGCCAATCGAGCGTCGTGCCCGGGAGCTGCTCCGCGCCCGGGGCCATGTCGGCGCCGGCGATCTCGAAACGGACGCCCGGGACGGACGCGCCGGGCCCGACGGCGAACGGAAAGGCGAAATAGACCGCCTCGGGATCGAAGGTCTCTTCCTTATTCAGGACGTTGACGAGATCGACGCGCTTGATGTCGTCATAGAGGATGATGCGCTGCTCGAGCGACGGGCACATCCTGGGCGCGCTTTTGACGACGAGACTGGACGTGACCGGGCCACGTTCCCCCGCTTCGGCCTTCGACGTTTCGGCAGACCAGCGGTGGAATACCGCCCGCTTGGTCATGTCGTCGACGGCCTTCCGCCCGCCCTCGGGCTGCTCATAGATGTAGGTGTTGAGCGGCCAGGGGCAGGTCCGATCGACAAGCTCGCGGCCGATCTCCTTGTCGAAGAGGCTCGAGAGGCCGCCCGTCTTGGGATCGACCGTGATCCGATAGAATCGGTTCTCGATCGTGCCTTGGCGATCCCCGGTTCCCGGCTTATTGATCGTGCCGGCACCTTCGGCTGCCGCTCCTGTCTCGACGGCGAAGACGGCGTATCCCATGGCCGGGACGTCTTTGGCGAGAATGAGAAGGGCATCGTCGCCCTGAAGCTGGAACTTGGCCGCGGTCCCCGAGCGCCGGTCGATGACGCGGAGCTTTCCTTTGGCCTCGCGCAATGGGCCCGCGGGGAGAGTCAGGCGAACGATATCGGTCCGCGGCCAGGAGAGCGGGTTAAAGACGGCGAACTCGTGGGCGCCGCCGGCTTCGATGAGCCCGGCCAGCGCTTCGGTGCCGCGCCGCAGGAGCGTCCGCGACGTCTCCCGCGCCTCATACGCGAAGCCGCTCTTCGCGGCCCACTGGCCGCGGGCCAGCTCCGACCAGGGCGCATCGATCGAGTTCCAGGCGCCCCAGGTGTGCTCGTCGTAGAGCATCGACGACGCATGCCCGGCCCGGATCTCGCCGGCCGGGAAGGCGAACGCTCCGGCCGGGCTGATCTTCGCTGCGATCGCCGACATCTTTTCAGCCGTCAGGATCTCATTATGGGCGATCCGGTTGAGCCCCGTCTCGAAGGCCGTCGAGGCGACGCCGTCGGTCCAGTAGTCCGGCCAGCCGAGCTTGTGGACCGGAAGGGTCGCGCCGTATCTCTTCTCCATCTGCTCGAAGAACTCGCGCATCGTGGCCAGCCTCAGCTTCGGCGAGACGAAGCGGGCGTTCCATTCCCTGACCCGGTCGGAAAGCTGGCGGCCGGGCGGGCAATTGTCGGTCGTCCACGCCCCGACGTTGAAGGCGATGATGTCTTGGGGATAGTCGCCGCGGGCCTCGAGCTTGGCCAGGTACTCGCCGACCTTGGGGGCGCTGCGGTCGACCGCCTCGTGCAGGGCCAGGTCGTAATTGGCGAAGAGATAGTGCTCGCCGTTCCAGTGCAGGATGCGGCTGCCGTCGGGCGATTCCCACCAGAAGGCGTTGGGCCGGCGAAGGGGGGCGCGGGAGCGGGTCTCGTTGATGCCGCTGGCGAAATAACGAACGCCGGCCTGGCGGAAGATCTGCGGCAGCGACCAGGCGAACCCGTTGACGTCGTTGTTCATGGCCGACCGGATGTCAAAGCCGTAGCGGCGGGCAAGCTCCCGGGCCGCGTCCACGGTCCGGACGATCTCCTCGTGGGCGAAGCAGTCGGAGACCTGGAGATAGAGGGCGGACAGCTCGACCCGGCCGGCCTTGATCAGGTCCACGAGGGCCTTGATATCGGCGTCGGGTCGCGTCCGGATGAAGTTCTCCAGGGGCCAGCTGATCTCGATGTTCCAGCGGAACTTGGCGTCGTCGGGGTAGCCCTCGGTCTCGCGGCAATACTTGATCACGGAATCGAGATACTCGACGTGATCGCGGGTGACGCGCGACTGGAGCTCGGTGTAGCCGATGTCGGTGTGGGAATGATGGAAGAGATAGACGCTCCAATGGCGCGCCGGGGCCAGCACGATCTCGCGGCTGAGCGAGACGGGGGTGCCCGCCGCGGTCCAGCGGACCTCGAACCGCGCCGTGACCGGCTTGGCGGGCTCGGGGAGGCGGAGGTCGAAGCTGTTCACCCCGGGGACGAGACGGAGAACGGCGGGGTCCGGGGCCTGGGGATCGCCGTCGATAAAGGCCTTGGCCGCGGCCTCGGCTGGGACATCGCCGGGCAAATCCACGGTGAGGCGGACGATCCGCTTCACCTCTGTCCCGTCTCGGACGATGAGCGCGGTCGGAAAGACCTCGAGACGGGGGCTCTTTATGGCGGCCTGGACGGGGGCGGGCGGCTCCGGGAAGCCGGCGAGGGCGGGGGCGACGCCCGATAGGAACGCGGCGGCGATCAGCGCTGCCGGGACCGCGGCCTTGATCCCCGAAGGGACAGCGTTTTCTTTGGTCATGCGTCGTTCTCCTTCCTTGTCCGCGCGGCAGCCTCGGCATACCGCCGGGTCCGCGGAGCCAATTTAACATGCGCGGGAGGGCCGGTAAAGGGCACGAGACCGGCGGTTTGACCGCCCGCGCCCGATATGCCATCATTGTCTTTCGAGGTCCCATGATCGCTCACCGCAAGACCGTAAAGACGCTCACGGCGCTGTTCCTCGCGGCGGCGCTATGGTCCGCGGCGTGCGCCGCTCCGGCCGGGGCCGGGAGCCGTCCCGCCGCCGAGACGCAGAAACAGAAGAAGAAAAAGACGTCGGACGACAAAAGCCCCCAGTACCAGTACGAGATGGGCGTCATCGCCCTGCGCTACGGCCTTCCCGACGAGGCCATCCGCTACGGAAAGCTGGCCGTTGCCCTCGACCCGGGGCACTTCGACGGCTGGAACCTGCTCGGACTGGCCTATTACAACAAGGCCGAGTTCGCCCTGTCCGCCGAGGCTTATGAAAAGGCCGCCGCGATAAAGCCGGGGGCCGCAGACGTCCAGAGGGGATTGGGCCTGGCCTATGCCGAGCTCAAGGAAACGGAAAAGGCCGAGGCGGCCTTTAAGAAGTCGTTCGACATCGACCCCGCGTATGAAACGGCCTACCATATCGGCAAGCTCTACTACGGCGCGGGCCGGTTCGAGGAGGCCCTGGATTACACGCTCAAGTCCATCCAGAAGAACGGGAAGAACGCCGGGGCCTACAATCTCAAGGGCGTCATCCTGAACCAGCTAGGCCGCTACGCGGAGGCCGCCGGGAGCTTCCAGGCCGGTCTCGTTCTCGCGCCCGAGGACATCAACCTGCAGGTCAACCTGGGCATCGCCTTGCTCAACAGCGGCGAACCGACGAAGGCCCGAGCCGTGTTCGAGGCCGTCCTGCCCAAGATCGAGCAGGACGTGCTGAAAAAGCGCGTCGAGGAATACATCCAGGCCATCAAGGACGCCGGGAAGTAGAGCCCGGGAAGCGGCGCTCGAGCCCGCGCAGGAAAGCCAGCCCTTTTTCAACGAAGGCGCGGCCGTCCGGGCAGAGGTCCTGGAAGATGCCGCGCTCGAAGGCGAAATCCCCCAGCCGCGTATTGTATGTCTCGAGGCCGATCGTGCCCTCGAAGCCGACCTCGGCCAGCGTCCGGAAGACCGTCTCCCACGGGATGAGCCCGCCGCCCGGGACGCCGCGGTCGTTCTCGCAGGCATGGACGAGGGCGAGTCGCGGGCCGAGCGCGCGCAACCCCTCGGCGTAATCGCGGACCTCGGTGACGGCGTGGTAGGTGTCGAACGTGGCCTTGAGGCCCGGATGATCGGCGAGCGCGATGAGGCGCATGAGCTGGCCGGGGGTGTTGACGAGGTGGGTCCGGAAGCGGCTCATGGGCTCGAGGACGAGTGTGACGCCGCGCGGGGCGGCGTATTCGGCCAGGGCGTGGAGGCCGGCGGCGGCGCGCGGGAGCTCGCCGGCGGGAGGGCGGCGGCGCTTGACGACACCCGGGTGCCCGTAGAGGCAGCCGGCGTAGGCCCAGGCGCCGAGCTCGGCGGCGAGATCGACCTGTCGCTTGTGCCAGGCAAGACCGCGGGCCCGGCCGGCGGCGTCGTCGGAGGAGAGATCGGCATCGAGCGGCCAAGCCCCGCCGGGGCCGATGACAAGGTCGAGACCGAGCGAAGCGGCGCGGCGCGCGGTCAGCCGGGGATCGAAGATGACGTCGTCCCCGACCGAAAGCTCGAACATGTCGAGACCCAGCTCGCGGGCCAAATCGAGGAAGCGGACGTCGCCGTCGGTCCAGCTCCGGGTGAAGAGATACGCGTGGGCCCCGTACTTCACGGGGGAAACATACCCCAGCGGCGCGGGCAGTTCAAGCCGGCCGGCCAAAGTGCTATGATGAAGGCATGAACTGGGTCATCGTCCACAGATCCAACGGAGTCACGGAGGCGGAGATCCTCAAGAACATGCTCGAGTCCTTCGGCATCCCCGCACGGGTGAGCGCCGAAGCCGTCGGCAAGGTTCTCGGGATGACCGTCGACGGGATGGGCGTCGCGTCCCTCCTCGTCCCCGCGAACCGGGCTGCGGAAGCCCAGGACATCCTGGCCGAGCATTTCACCGCCGAGGCCTAAGGGGGCCGCCTTCGTGAGCCGTGCCGAGGGGTTCAGTCCCCTGTGGGGAGAAGTTTGTATCTGATCGACAGCGCAAGTCCCGGCCGGTCCTATCGTTCCGATCTCGAAAGCCGGAAGGATGACGGCAGGCGCGGCGGGATCACTCATTACGGGGTCGTTCGGGATGGTGATAAAATGCTCGACGGCCGCAAGCGTGATGCCTACGTTGCTGCGAGGATGAATTGACAGCTAAGAAGCCCGTGAAAAAGACAGGCGGGATCCACCGCAAGAAGGCCGTCACTCGGCCTGAAGAGAAGGCGGGCAGGGCGAACGCCCCTGGCGATCCCGCAAAGTGCCCGTCGTGTGGCAGGCCGGTCGGGGGCCGGTCGAAGACCTGTCCGGCCTGCGGCGCGATCCTCGATCCCGGCTCCGTCCGCCAGGCCTAAGAAGGATCAAGAAAAAAGAAAGGACCAGGCCTTCGCAAGGCCCCAAACGGGGGACACGTACAAAGAGTACATGTCCCCTTGCGAAGACCTGGTCCTTTCTTTTTTCCCCTTCTTTATTTAAAGACTTCGCGGCGGAGCGAGGCCAGGGCGATGCGGGATTCGATGGGATTGACGCCGATGCCCGGTCCGTCGGGGACGCGGATCGTGCCCGGACCGCTCAGCTCGATGAACGGATCGATGAGGTCCTCTTTATAATAGCGCCGGCTGGCGCTGAGGTCGTTCGGGTACTTGAAATCCGGCAGCGTGGCGATGTGGAGGTTGTGGGCCCGGCCGATGCCGGACTCGAGCATGCCGCCGCACCAGACCGGGACCCCGTGCGCCTCGCAAAAGTCATGGATCCGGCGGGTCTCGACGACGCCGCCGACGCGGCCGACCTTGATGTTGATGATCCGGCAGCTGCCCATCTCGAGCGCCGCCCGGGCCGTGTCGAACGAAACGACCGACTCGTCGAGGCAGACCGGCGTCTTCATCTCCCGCTGCAGCTTGGCGTGGTCCCATAGGTCGTAGGGCGCGAAAGGCTGTTCGACCATGAGCAGGTCGAAAGCGTCGAGGGCCTTGAGCGTTTCCATGTCCTTCAGATCGTAGGCCCCGTTGGCGTCGACCTGAAGCATGATATCGGGGAACTTGTTCCGGACGGCGGCGCAGGCCGCGACGTCCCAGCCCGGCTTGATCTTCATCTTGATCCTCTTGTAGCCCTCGTCGAGGTACTGTCCGACCCGGGCAACGAGGTCCGCCAGGGAATCCTCGATGCCGCAGCTCACCCCGGCGTCGATCTCCGTGCGCACGCCGCCGTAGAGCTTGTGGAGAGGCAGACCCGCCTTCTTCGCCTTGAGGTCCCAGAGGGCCAGCTCGATGCCGGCTTTGGCCATGCGGTTGCCCCGGAAGACCCCGGCCTCACGGGCATAATCCTCGGGCTCAACGATGCCCTTGCGGAAGACGAGCGGGATGAGGAACTCCTTCATGACGTGCCAGGCCGTCTCCGTCGTCTCGCCGCTGTAGAGAGGGGCCTCCTCGGCGACGCACTCCCCCCAGCCGCAAAGGCCGTCTTCGCAGACCTTGATCAGGCTGAAGGCCCTATCGAAGGACCGGCCGAAGCTGGTCTCGAAAAAGTGCACATAGGGGAGCTTGAGGAGATCGATCTCGATCCGTTCGATGGCCATGGACAGTCCTCCGCGGTCGCAATTCCCGCCTAACATAATCCAGGCAGGTCCCTGAGTTCAAGCCGGGCCGAGAGGGAGCCGGCTCAGGGCGGCAAAGATAATTTTTAAAGAACCCTTGACAGCGCCGCTATTCCTGCTATTATACAGACTAGTTTGTAATACAAACCTCAAAGGAGCAAAGTGCATGGTCGACATCGAAAAGATCGAAAAGCGGGCGGTTCGGAGCTTTTACGACGACGGCCTGTTCGAGATCGCCCTCGGGTTCGTCCTCCTCCTTCTCGGCGGCTATTTCTTCGCTCAGACGTCGGTTCCCAAGGACTCCGCCATCGGCTCCGCGCTGAGCGTTCTTTTCGTCCTCGTCATCTTCTCCGGGGGCTTCCTCGTCAACCTCATCCTGCGCTTTCTCAAGCGCCGTATCACGTACCCGCGGACCGGTTACGTGGCCTTCAAGAAGAAGCCGGTCAGCGGCAAGCGGCGCGCCGCGACCGCCATTGTCGGCGCCCTCATGGGCGGGTTCATCGCCGCCCTGTACCAGCTCTCGCCCTCGGTCAAGACCCTTCTCCCCGCCCTCAACGGCCTTCTGCTGGCTTTCGTCGTCCTCCTTATCGCCCACCGGGTCGGCCTCGTGCGCACCTACGTCCTGGCCGCCGCGTCGGCTGTGATCGGCTTCTCCGTCACCGCCGCCGGGATCGGGGACATCAAGGGCGTCAGCCTCTATTATGGCCTCTTCGGCGCCGCCGTCATCCTGTCCGGATCGGCCGCGCTCATCGTCTATCTCCGGAGGTCCCCCAAGCCCGCCGCCGACGCCGACGAGGGTCCCGATGCCCACTGACGTCAGCGCCCTCGCCGAGCTCGACCGGCTCATCCACGAACCGGCCCGTCTCGCCCTGACGGCCATCCTATCCGTCGTCGATAGCGCCGACTTCCTCTATCTTCAGCACGAAACGGGCCTGACCAAGGGAAACCTTTCCTCCCACCTGGCCAAGCTCGAGGAAGCCGGCTATGTGGCCATCGAAAAGACCTACCGGGGACGCATCCCACTGACCCTCGTCCGCCTGACCGCCACGGGCGCCGCGGCCTTCAAGGCCTACCGGGCCCGCTTCCGAAAATTCCTGGAGAAAACCTGATGTCCGAAACCGTCATCCGCACCATCAAGCTCGGCCGCGACTTCAAGACGGTCACGGCCCTCGAGGGCCTCGACCTCGAGGTCCCGGCCGGCATCGTCTTCGGCTTCCTCGGCCCGAACGGGGCCGGCAAGACGACGACGATCCGCCTCCTCCTCGGCCTCCTCGAGCCGACCCGGGGCCGGGCCGAGGTCCTGGGCCACGACGTGGCCTCCCACGGCTCTGAGATCCGCGCCCTCTCCGGCGCCCTGCTCGAGCAGAGCGGGCTCTACGAACGCCTCAGCGCCGCCGACAACCTCGAATATTACGGCCGCATCTGGCGCCTGAGCGAGGCCGATCGCCGGGCCCGCACCCGCGAGCTCCTGACCCACTTCGGCCTCTGGGACCGGCGCGCCGAACAGGCCGGCCTCTGGAGCCGGGGCATGAAACAGAAGCTGGCCGTGGCGCGGACCCTCCTCCACCGGCCCCGTCTCGTCTTCCTCGACGAGCCTACGGCCGGGCTCGACCCGGTCGCGGCCGCCTCGCTTCGTGACGACCTTGCCGGCCTGGCCGCCCGCGAAGGGACGACCATCTTCCTCACGACCCACAACCTCGACGAGGCCGAGCGGCTCTGTCACCGGGTGGCCATCATCCGCGCCGGGCGCCTCCTCGCGGAGGGCCCTGTCGAGGAGCTCAAGCGCGGTCCAACGGCGCCCGCGACGGACGTCCGGGGCAGGGGGTTCACACCCGCCGTCATCGGTCGCGTCGGCGCGCTCGCCGGAGTCGACCGCGTGGACTCCGCCGATGGCGCGCTCACCGTCTTCTGGAACAGGACGGCCGACACGTCGGCCCTCCTTCGCGCCCTCGTCGACGGCGGCGCCGTCGTCGACGAGCTCACGGCCCGGAAGGCGACCTTCGAGGACGCCTTCCTCAAGCTGGTCAAGAACGAAACGCAGGAGGATCCCGCATGTTCCGCGATATGAGCACCGTCATCTGGAAAGAGATCAAGGAGATCTTCGGCCAGCGCGGGCGGTTCAAAGGCGGCAAGGTCGGCATCCTCGTCTTCCTGGCCGTCTTCGGCATCTTCCTGCCGCTGCAGAACGGGCCGGACTGGATCCGCTCGCCTCTCGTCATGATCTACTGGGCCTGGATCCCGTTCCTGCTGGCGAGCGGCGTCGTCGCCGACTCCTTCGCCGGCGAGCGGGAGCGCCACACGCTCGAGACGCTGCTGGCCAGCCGCCTGACCGACCGGGCCATCTTGGCCGGCAAGATCGGCGCCGCGGTCCTCTACGCTTGGGGATTGACCCTCATTTGCGTTTTGGCCGGCGCCGTGGCCATCACCGCCGTCCACGGCCAGGGCCGCATCCTCTTCTACGCCGCTCCGATCGCGGCCGGCATCGCCGGCCTGACCTTCCTCGTCGCCCTTCTCGCCTCGGGGCTGGGCGTTCTCGTCTCGCTCCGGGCGGCCACCGTGAGGCAGGCCCAGCAGATGTTCTCCGTCGCCTTCCTGCTCATGTTCATCCCCCTCTTCGTCCTGCCCATGCTCCCGGCGGCGGTCAAGGCCAGGCTGCTTCTCGCCGTATCGGGGCTCAACGCCGCCACGGCCGCCCTCGTCGTCGTCCTCCTCCTCGCGGTCGCGGACGCCGTGATCCTCCTTGTCGCGGACTCGCGCTTCAGAAGGAACCGGCTGATATTGGATTGAGGGGACTGTCAGGCGAGCTTGATGCCCTTGCGATGGGCCCGGCGCTCGTAAACGGCGATGATCCGGCGGGCCATGGCCTCCGCCGAGTACTTCTCGAGGACCGTCTCCTGGCCGCGCCCGGCGATCCGGGCGGCCAGGTTCCTGTCGAAATGGACCTTGAGGATGGCGTCGGCCAGGGCCTTGGCGTTGCGCGGCGGGACGAGGAGGCCGCTCTCCCGGTGGGTGATGAGGTCCCGGGCCATGCCGACGTCCACAGCCGCGGCCGGAAGGCCGCTGGCCATGGCCTCGATGAGGAAACCGCCGAGGCCGTCGAGGTGGGAGAAGACGACAAACATGTTCAGGGAGGACAGGATGCGCGTCTCCTCTTTCCGGAAGCCGAGGAAATACCGGACGTTGTCCATGTCGGGCGCGGTTTCGCCTTCCGGCGCCTCGAGACGGACCGAGCCCTCCCCGAGGACAATGATCCTGACCTTCGGCGCCTGGCCGCGGACGATGGCCGCCGCTTCGAGGAGCGCCTGGTGGCCCCGCTCGTCCTCGAGCGGCAGGACCGCGCCGACAAGAAATTCCTCGGGTCCGAAGCCGAGCTCCTTGCGGACGAAATCGTCCGGCGGCCGGTCGGTGAACCGCGAGAAATCCGTGCCCGGCGGGACGACTTCGATCCGGTCCTCGGGGACGCCGCCGCGCAGCAGGATGGACCGGATGGCGTCCGTCCCGGCGATGACCGCGTCGAGCGACGCGAGCGGCAGCCGTCCCTCGAGCGGCGAGGAGTCGGCCGGGCGCGACAGGATGCGCAGGGGGATCTGGGCCGCGTCCGCCGCCGCAAGGCCCAGGGCCGCGCCGAAGGTCTCGTGGAAGTGGGCCAGCTTGCAGCCGTGTTCGCGCATGTGGCGGGCGAGGCTCTTACGGACGAGAAGCGCCAGGCGGCCGTGCATGGGCAGGCCGATCGTGGACAGCCCTTCTTCGGACGCCCGGCGGAAAAGCTCGCCGCCGGGTTCGAGGACGAGATGATAGGCGGTGGTTTTCTTGCGGAGCTCGCGGGCGACGTAGAGGACCTGGCGCTGGCTCTCGCGCCATTCCCGGCCGGCGTCGACGAGGAAAAGGCTCACCGCGTCATCTTAGCACAGCGAGCGGGCAAGGAAAACATCCCTTCCCCGCGAGAAGTCCTCGATAGCGACCGCTCACCTAATGTAGTCACTCAGCGTGATGTTGCGCATCTCGAGGGTCGTCCCGGTCACCTTGGCGATGTTGGCCACGGCGACGTTGTAGTCGACGAGAGCTCTCATCTCGAACGACCGGGCGCTGGCCAGGGCGTCCTGGTAGGTCAGGACGAAGTAGTTTGTCGACATGCCGACGTTGAGCTTCTTCATCTCGGCCTCGAGCTGCTTTTCGGCCAGCTCGCGGGCGACCCGATAGGCGTCGACGCTCTTGGCCGCCGTCTCGAGCGTCCGGACGGCATCGCTGACCTCCAGGTAGACCTGCTGCTCCTGGGTCTTGAGCCGCGCCTCGGCCTGCTGGAGGCCGAGCTTGGCATAAGTATAGCCGGCCTTGCCGATGACGTCGCCGACGGGGATGGTCAGGGTCACGCCCGCCGTCCAGTTGTTATAGAGGAACTTGAACGCGTCGCGGAAGGCCTCGCTGGCGCTGCCGGACGGGCCCAGGGTGGGCGGGAGCAACGGGTTAACGGGGTCAAAAATGTACAGCTGGCCGGAGAGGCCGGGGCTCATCTTGACCAGCTGGAGGTCGAGCTGGGGGAGACGTTGATTCTTGGCGATGCGAAAATCGATCTGTCTGGCGGCGATCGTCGTCTTGGCCGTTTCGAGGTCGGGACGGCGGATCATTGCCTGGGCATAGGCTTCTTCGAGAGTGATGGCGTAGGGCTTGAACTCGGGCTGATCGGAAGGCACGATGACCTGGCCCGCGGCCGAGGGGTCGGCGCCCAGGTTGAGAAGGGCCCGGAGAAGGTCCTGGCTGCGTTTGACCGAGGCTTCGGACTGGAGGATGTCGGCCTCGCGGCGGGCCACGGTGGCCTCGGCGTTGAGGACCTCGATCGGCGCCTTGGTTCCGACCTCGACCTCCCTCTTGGTCTTGGCCAGGAGATCGCGCCCGCTCTCCAGGGCCTGGACTTGGGTCTTGAGGTTCTCGATGCTGTAGACGAGGTCCCAGTAGGCTTGCTCGACCGAATAGACCGTGTCGATGAGGACTTCCTTGAACTGGCTGCGCGACGACTCGAAGATATTCTCGGCGACGATGATCTCCCGGCGGCTGACCGTCCAGCCGAAGTTCTTGAGCAGGGGCTGGGTCAGGACGAAGTTCAGACGGCCCGAGTAGGAGGGGTTGAAGCTCTGGTAGCGCTGGTTGCTCCGCGAGTAGTCATAGCTCAGGGAGGCCTGCAAGGTGCCGCCGAAGGGGATCCTTTGGGCGATCGACGCGGACGAGCTCGTCGCATTGTTGACGTAGGTTTCGGACGCCTGGAAAGGCCCGGTGGAGGCCTGTTCGTAACGGTTCCCACTCAGGTCGAGTTGGAGGGTCGGCGTGTACATATTCCTGGCTTGCATGACCGAGGCCGAGGCCAGGCTGGGGTTGATGACCTCGGCCGCCACGTTGAGGTTGTTCTTGAGGGCCCTGACGATCGAATCCTCGAGGGTCAGGGTCAGGTCCTTGGTCTCCTGGCCGAGGACCGAGCCGCAGAAGAGCCCAATGAGGGCCAGGGCGAGGAAGGCGCCGGGAATGCGTTTTGTGATCATGGGTTTCCTCCGGTCCGTAGAATCCGCCTGTCTATTATATTACGCTTTCCCGGGAATTTCGTTCCTGACATAACCCCCGAGGGGCCGATCGCGTATATTTTATTGACGCCGGCGGTGAATTTCGGCGGCCGGGGTCGTTTTTCCGTCCGGATTTGGGCTATGATAGACCCCTGTATGGAGGCTCGTTCATGAAAGTCCGCAAGCTTGCCCCTGTCTTGGCGGCGGTCCTCGTCGCCGCCGTCACCCTGGCCGCGCAGACCCAGGAATCCCAGAACATGAAGCTCCTGCGCCTGAAGAGCGCCCAGCTGTCGCTCGAGCTCAAGAAGGCCGATTTCGACCGCTACCTCACGCTCAGGGAGGAGGGGCTCGCCTCCGAGGCCGACTATGCCGCGCGGCAGACGGCCTATCTCCAGGCCCAGGTCGATTACCAGCAGGCCCTCATCAGCTTCATGGGCAGCGAGGCCCGCATCTCGGTGGCGAGCGCCGTCAAGTACCAGGACCGGGCCGGCAAGAAGTTCGTGCGCGTGGCCCTGCGCTACTCGTCCAAAGAGCTCAAGGAGCTGGCCAACCTCAAGATCAACGCCGAGGACCTCTTCCCGCTCGACTTCATGAAGGAGCTCAAGGACGTCTACGTCTCCCTCCTCACGGAAGGGAAGGTCATCTCCGATCCCTACGAGAAGACGGTCGCCACGCTCCCGATCGAGACCGTGCGCGAGGTCACCTTCCAGCTCCTCAAGGACGTCGAGAACCTCGACGTCAGCGTCTCCTATTCGGGCAAGACCGAGATGACCTCCGTCTATCTCCAGAAGGGCGTCAGCGCCAACATGGTCACCGTCAACTCGGCCCAATTCTCGCAGGAGGCCGACCTCGAGAGCACCGCGACCTACGATCTGTCGCTCGAGAAGTTCAGCGGCGAGGCCAACGTCTTCAAGCTCGAGGCCGTCAACCTGCCGACCCAGATCACTTACGAGTTCAGCGACCCGACCACGAACGCCCGGCTGTCGCAGATCAAATTCAGCGAAGGCGTCACCAGCCTCAAGCTCCAGCTCAAGCTCTATCTTCCCAAGAACCCTGACGAGCGGGTCATCCTCGACAAGCCGCTCGAGTTTTTCGTCCTGGCCCTCGACAACGACCAGACGGAGAAGCTCCGCGGGCTCGAGCCGGCGGCCGGAGGCGCGGGCGGGATCGGCGCCGGCGCGATCGAAACTCTCAACGCCGGCTTCGTCAAGCTCGAGCTCATCCCCCGCGGCGTGCCCCGGGTCGAAGTCCAGGCCGTCAATCTCTATCATGAGATCAAGGTCGGCGACACGATCAGCATGGACGTGACCATCCGCAACACGGGAACCCGGAAGCTCAA
>Ga0209706_10000392_pt1 | contig 24833 bp, 35 predicted proteins | sample PPLLaktember2015_6_FD_187263 | JGI IMG/M metagenome (GOLD analysis project Ga0209706, IMG submission 187263) | Freshwater sediment microbial communities from Prairie Pothole Lake near Jamestown, North Dakota, USA - PPLs Lake P8 Core (1) Depth... | ecosystem: Environmental > Aquatic > Freshwater...
TTCTTGGCTATACGGGACTTCCCCGCCGGACAATGAGTATAGGGGGACGTTTCCTGTTCAATGATGCCGGAGATGTTCCGAATACACAGATTATCTGCTATGACTATCCGGAAGCACCGATTCTGTACGTTGTCTACAACCTTCCAAAATCAAAAGAGTATCTGACACCGGAGAAATGGAACACTCAACCCGATTTCAGAGGTGAGAATGGTGTAGGCGTTTGTGTACAATGCGAGGGAGGATATACGATGCGGACTGAAGCTTTTGACCTGGAAGGAAATAAAATCCGTTCTTTTTCAGGCAGGGAAGATCACTTCGCTAACTTTATCGAAGCCCTGCGCAGCGGAAACCGCGAAGACCTGAATTCCGAGATAATCGAAGGTCACCGCTCAACTAATATATGCCACGTAGGGAATATTTCATACCGGATGGGAACAACAGCATCAGTATCGGATCAGAGAAGACAGGTAGCTGATGGCGATATTATAGCATGGCAGGAAATGTACAATACATATATAAAATACCTGAATGGTCTTGGAGTTGATCCAAACACCTCAACATTAGGCCCATGGCTGGAATGTGATTCTGAACGTGAATGCATCAGGAATAATCCAAAAGCTAATGAGATGGTCAGGGGATTCTACCGCAAAGGGTATGAGATACCGGAGATTGCATGGTAGGAGCAGATATTTGAAATTAAAGTGAGACTATATTGTATTGAATGAATGTATTATATTTAATGACTATCGGCAATCATGAATAATAAATTGCAAATTGCTTGAAAATCAATGGGTTTTTATGCATGATTGCCGATACTCATATTATATTTTTAAATAAGAAAAATCATGACTAAAAAATCATTTAAACTGATCTTGTTATTATCCATATTCTTAATCTCTTGTGGTTCAGGATCCGAAAAGCAAGGTAAAAAAGACAAGGATAAAGTGAAAATAGAATTTGTAAGAAACGATTCTGAAAAGAAGATTGATGTTCTGGCTGATGGCAAATTATTCACATCTTACCGCTGGCACGATCCTGTAGTGCTTGATATTAAGAAACCATTACTTTATCCGATCATTGCATCATCCGGGACTGAAGTTACACGCGGCTATCCATTGAATCCAAGACCGGGAGAGCGTGTTGATCATCCCCACCAGATTGGATTGTGTTTTAACTATGGTAGTGTTAACGGGTATGATTTCTGGAACAACTCAACAGCAATTCCGGAAGACAGAAGAGAAAGGTACGGAACGATCAACCATGTGAGTATCGATAGATTACAAGGTGGATCCTCAGGAGAGGGACTACTGGTATCAACCGAAAGCTGGATAGATCCTTCCGGGAAAGAGCTTTTAGCTGAAAAGACTGAATATTATTTTATGATAAAAGGTCAGACACGGATAATCGACCGGATAACAACTTTAACGGCTACAGGTACAGATGTTGCGATGAAAGATACGAAGGAAGGGGGCTTTGGAATTCGGGTTGCCCGCCAGTTGGAAATGCCATCACAGGAGGAGCTTATACTTACTGATGCCCAGGGCAATCCGACTACTGTAAAAGCTATGTCAAACGAAGGAATAACAGGTAATTACAGGAGCAGCGAAGGAATAACCGGAGAGGCAGTATACGGTACACGTGGTAAATGGGTGGACCTTTATGGAACTATTGGTGATGAAGTAATCTCAGTGGTGATGGTTGATCATCCTAAGAATCCCGGTCATCCGACTTATTGGCATGCAAGAGGATACGGATTGCTATTAGCCAATCCGCTTGGTGCAGGTGCCTATACCAATGGGCAGAATGTTATGAACTTCAGCATACCTGCCGGAAAATCTGCAACTTTCAGATTCAGGTTAATTGTTAATTCAGGGGCTGATTTAACTGATGCTGAGATTAATACTTATGCAGAGGATTTTGCAGGGAAATATTAATGCCGTTATTCCAACAGGTAATAAATTTTAAAAATTAACATAAACCTTGAAAAAATGAAAACCAAACGCAGAGATTTTTTAAAAGTAACCGGTGCAGCCGGACTTGGAATAGCTGGAGGTGGTCTCCTTAAAAGTTGTGCATCAGGGCAGAGTTCTGAGAAGGAGCCGGACCTGAAAGCGAAATTCACAGCAATGGAGCAATCGCATGTACAACAATTTAATATGTCTGGTTTTGCTGCTCCGAAAATAGAGGTCGTAGGTGTGGGAATAATCGGATTAGGTAACAGAGGACCAGGTCATTTGAATAATTTAAGCCGGATTGAAGGAGTTGAGATCAGAGCTTTATGTGATATACGCCCTGAGAAAGCTGAAGCTGCAAAAAAGAGGCTTGAAGGTACTTCCCATAATCCAACAATTTACACAGGCGGCGAAGAAGAATGGAAAAAGCTATGCGAACAGAAAGATATTGATCTGGTTATAGTAACTACTCCCTGGTACATGCATGCAAAAATGGCAGTGTATGCCATGGAACAAGGGAAACATGTGGCTTCTGAAGTTGCAATAGCAGCAACGATCGAAGAATGCTGGCAACTTGTAGAAACAGCTGAACGAACCCGTAAACATTGCATGATGATGGCAAATTATGCATACAATGGATTTCAGATGCGAACACTGAATATGGCCAGACAGGGATTTTTTGGTGATATCATCCATGGTGAAGGAGGCTATATAGCCAATAAGCTTAAAAATAATTTTTCGAAAGATATGTATTGGGATATGTGGTGGTTAAAACAATATGCCAACAGGAAGGGAAATATTTATCCGATACATGGTTTTGAGTGGATATGCCTTATGATGAATATTAACAGGGGAGACAAATTTGATTTCCTGGTATCAGTTGAATCCGGAGATTTCAAAATGGGTGAGATAGCCAAAGATTTAGCATCCAGGGATGATTTCTTTAAACCATTTGCTAATAAGGATTTCAGAGGCAATATTAATAACTCCATCATCAAAACATCTCAGGGACGTACTATCATAGCACAGCATGATGCAACGACTGTTCGCCCCTCTACACTTAAAGAAGAGATATGCGGAACTAAAAGATCTGCCCTTGAATATCCCAGGCCGGCAAGAATTTCGGATGAGGAAGGCCGGTGGGTTTCTCCTGAGGAATATAAATCACTTGAAGAGCAATTTACACCGAATCTTTTTAAAAAGTTGGGAGATTTGGGAAAAGAGAGCGGTTCTGAATTTGGTACTGACTTGTTGATGTCATGGCGTTTGATAGATTGCCTTCATAATGGATTGCCTCTTGATATGGATGTTTACGATGGAGTATCCTGGAGTTCTGTACTGCCTTTAAGTGAATGGTCCGTAAATAATAAATCTTATCCTATTGAGGTACCTGATTTTACAAAGGGTGCATGGAAAACCAATAAACAAAACATGGATATTACCCTTGCTGAAGGAGGAAACACGAAGCTGGTTAAGAAAGCCTGATCAGGTTGTTTTAAATTAATCGGGTGATTGTTAACTATGGATATAAAAATAAACCTTCAATGGAGGAAAATAAAAAGTAAAATGGTGCGAAGAATCATATTTCTGCCGGTTTCTGTTCTTGTGTTCTTTATCATTTCAGGGATGAGTACTGAAAATCCTTTGCGGACCATGAAGTACACCAGCCGGTCGAAAAAGAATGCGGTGAAATGGCAAAACAACCTTCGTTCGGAACTTTTTAATATTCTGAAGATGGATGATATTTTATCCAACCGTGAGAAAATAACATTTAACCCGCAAGAGATCCTGATTGAAGATAAAGGGAAATACCTGCAAAAGGAGATTGAAATAAACTCAACCAAAACACGGAAAATAAAAGTAATACTCACTATTCCAAAAGGTGGGAAAGGTCCGTATCCTGCGGTGGTCAGTATCCATGGACACGGTGGTAAAATAAACTCTGTTTACGATAAGACTTCGATTTACAAAGGTTTTGCTGCTGAACTGGCCGAAAGAGATTTTGTAACTATAGCCACTGTAGTTAGTCAGCATGAGATATATGAAAAGGATCGTTTACTTATGGGTGAAAGGCTATGGGATTTAATTAGGTGTGTGGACTATCTTGAGACGCTTCCTGGTGTGGATAAAAAACGAATTGGTTGTGCCGGATTGTCCCTGGGTGGTGAGATGGCTATGTGGCTCGGTGCAATGGATACACGGATAAAAGCTACGGTAAGCTCAGGGTTTCTGACCAGGATGGATCAAATGGAACAGAATCATTGTATGTGCTGGAAGTTCCCCGGATTAAGGGAGCTGGTAGACTATGCCGATATTTATTCATTGATTGCTCCCCGCTCTTTATTATGTCAGAACGGACTGAAAGAGCCTGCAAATGATTTTACGGTTCCTCTTGCCCGTGAAGCACTGAAAGAGATTGAGCTTATTTATAAAGATTATAAAAGACCTGAAAAAGTTCAGCTGGTAGCCCATCAGGGAGCACATGAAATTGATTTGCCAAGCCTCCTGGAATTCTTTATTCCTCTTCCTCTTCTTCGGTGTAGGCCTTGATAACAGCCTCCTGGACATCCCCGGGAACCTGGACATACTCGGCAAATTTCATTGTATACATAGCACGTCCCCCGGTTATTGAACTTAATGCGGTGGAATATTTGTTCATCTCTGCAAGAGGAACCCTTGCTTTTATAACTTCGAATCTCTTTTCACTCGACATACCAAGCACCATTCCCCGGCGACCCTGAAGATCACTTATTACATCTCCCATACGGTCTGAGGGAACCATGATCTCAACATCGTATACCGGTTCAAGGATCTTTGGATTTGCATTCTTGAAAGCTATGCTGAAGGCGTTGCGTCCTGCAAGCCTGAAGGATATTTCGTTGGAATCGACAGGGTGCATTTTCCCGTCATAGACATATACCCTGATGTCGCGGGCATATGATCCGGTAAGTGGTCCGACTTCCATTTTCTCCATAATCCCTTTGAGGATAGCCGGCATAAAACGGGCATCGATTGATCCGCCTACAATGCAGTTACAATAGATAAGCTTACCACCCCAGTCAAGTTCGATCTCATCCTTACCCCTCACTGACAGCTTTATTTCTTTTCCTCCGAACTTCTGCATAGTCAGTTCCTGTGAGCCATCGATATAAGGTTCAATTATAAGATGCACCTCGCCGAACTGGCCGGCGCCGCCCGACTGTTTTTTGTGGCGATAGTCTGCCTGGGCTGCTTTTGTTATAGTCTCACGGTAAGGGATTTTGGGAGCATTGAAATTGGTGGGTATCTTGTAAATATTGTCGAGATGCCACTTCATAATATTAAGGTGATATTCACCCTGACCATGTACAATTATCTGTTTCAGTTCTTTGGAATACTCAATTATTATCGTGGGATCTTCAAGATGGATCTTGTTAAGTGCTTCACCCAGCTTTTCATCATCGCTTTCGCTCTGTGCCTTGATGGCTGTCCGGTATTTTGGAGCGGGAAATATAACACCCTGGTATCTCCAATCATTTCCGGGAGCATTAAGGGTATGGTCCATCTTGGTGTTCTTGAGCTTGACAAAAGCTCCGATATCCCCTGTATGAAGTTCGGGCACCCTTGACCTGTTCTTGCCTGCACATACATAAAGCTGTGACAACCTTTCCTTGGTTCCGTTATTTGTATTGATCACATCGAGGTTTTCTGTTATTTTTCCTGAGTATACCCTGAAATAATTTATTTCACCAATATGCTCTTCAATTGAAGATTTGAAGACATAAACTGAAGCCGGTCCGGCAGGATTTGGCTTAACCTCCTGTCCTTTGCTGTTTACCGGAACAGGCATATCGGTTATTGACGGCGCCTCATTTACAATGAATTCCAACAGACAATCGGTGCCTATATTCTGTTTCGCCGACAGGCAGAAAACGGGGAACATCCCGCGGGTTAATATTCCTTTTGCAATACCTTTTCTGATCTCTTCTTCCGATAGTGTGTCGTTTGAGAAGAAGAGCTCCATAAGTGCCTCGTCGCTTTCTGCTGCTTTTTCCACCAATGCACTGTGAAGCTCAGCTGCCCTGTCTGCCTGGTCGGCAGGAATATCCAGGACTTCTGCTTTGCCGCCGTCTTTCCCGTAACGGAGCATCTTCATTTTAAGGACATCGATAATAGAGTTGAATCCAACTCCCTCGTTTACAGGATACTGAACAAGGATTACATTACTGCTGAGCCTCTCTTTCAGCATCTCGAAAGTCTTTTCAAAATTTGCCTTTTCATGATCAAGACCGTTGACTGCCATTATCATTGGTTTGTGAACCTTTTCGGCGTGTCTGTAATGGATCTCCGTACCAACTTCAACACCATTCTGCACGTTAATTAAAAGAACAGCCGAATCGGCAGCATAAAGAGGCGAAACTACGCCACCGCTGAAATCATCCAGACCGGGTGTATCGAGGATATTAATTTTCTTGTTAAGATATTCGGTATAGAGCACAGTTGAGAAGATCGAGTTTCCGTTCTCATGTTCTATCGGACGATAGTCGGATGCTGTGTTTTTACCTTCGATTGTACCTCTTCTTTCAATTACACCGCCGCTAAAAAGCATCGCTTCCCCAAGAAGTGTTTTACCTGATCCTGAATTACCCAGGAGTACGATGGTTTTTATCTGGTCAGTCTGGTATGTTTTCATGATTGTCTGGTTATTTTTTTTGATAATTATTTATAATGAACCTGGATTTGGCGGGGGCAAAATTAATAATTTTTTAAAAACTGCTTAAGAAAGCGTGCAGAATTACAATTTATTTATTTCCTTTGCACCAGTTTTTTGAAATGCAGGAGTACCGGTGTTTCTATCAAAGGTAAGTTTACAAAAGAGATTTTCTGTGGGAAAGATCGGGAAGTAACCTGTTCATAACTTACGTTAAGTTTGAATAGACATTGATTTGATGAGGGCTTAAATGCACCTGAACCGTCATTTTATGGCTGTTTTGGTATGGATTGACATGTGTTTTGAAAAAAATAGAATACTTGCTTGCTAATTAAGAAATAAAATAAATACCTTTGCGAACCCATTTTTTAAGTAAAATTTAATACATAAACAACTGGAAATATGCCGACAATTCAGCAGTTAGTCAGAAAAGGCAGAAAGAAACTTGTAGATAAAAGTAAAGCTCCTGCCCTGGATTCATGCCCTCAGAGAAGAGGTGTTTGTGTGCGTGTTTACACAACCACTCCGAAAAAACCAAACTCCGCAATGAGGAAGGTTGCCAGGGTGCGGCTTACAAATCAGAAAGAAGTCAACGCATACATCCCGGGAGAAGGTCACAACCTCCAGGAACACTCAATAGTTCTTATCAGGGGCGGCAGGGTTAAAGATCTTCCCGGTGTCAGGTACCATCTTGTTCGTGGTGCCCTCGACACTTCGGGAGTTGACGGCCGTACACAGAGACGATCAAAATATGGCGCCAAAAGGCCGAAGAAGTAACAAAAAAGGAATAAGATTATGAGAAAAGTAAAACCAAAGAAGAAGATTCTGTTACCGGATCCCAGATATAACGATCCGTATGTAACAAGGTTTGTAAACAATCTTATGTTCAGTGGAAAGAAGAACCTGGCTTATAAGATTTTCTACGACTCACTCGATATCGTTAGTGATAAATTCAAGGAAGAAGGAAAAACCCCGCTTGAGATCTTCAAACAGGCTCTCGAAAATGTTACTCCACAGGTTGAAGTAAAAGCACGCCGCGTAGGCGGTGCCACTTTCCAGGTACCCATGGAAATAAGGTCTGACCGTAAAGTGAGCATAAGCATGAAGAATATGATCTCCTTTGCACGTAAAAGGACCGGACACTCGATGGCTGAAAGGCTTGCTGCTGAACTTATGGCAGCTTATAAGCTGGAAGGTGGTGCATATAAGAAAAAAGAAGATACTCACAGGATGGCTGAAGCCAACAAGGCTTTTGCCCATTTTCGTTTTTAAATGATACAGGGCTGGCAGATAAATGGATAAGGATCTGAAATATACCAGGAACATCGGGATCATGGCTCACATCGATGCGGGAAAGACGACCACGACAGAACGTATTCTGTACTATACCGGCCGTACGCATCGTATGGGTGAGGTGCATGAAGGAAATGCCCAGATGGACTGGATGGTCCAGGAGCAGGAGAGAGGGATCACAATAACATCTGCAGCCACAACAACCTACTGGAAATATAATAATGATAACTACAAGATCAACATTATTGATACTCCGGGACATGTAGATTTTACTGTAGAAGTTGAAAGATCACTCAGGGTACTCGACGGAGCAGTTGCAGTTTTCTGCGCTGTGGGAGGTGTTGAACCCCAGTCGGAAACTGTCTGGAGGCAGGCCGATAAATACGGCGTTCCGAGAATAGCCTTCGTAAACAAGATGGACCGGGCCGGCGCTGATTTCATTGGTGTGGTTCACCAGATAAAGGACAAGCTTAATGCACATCCTGTGCCTGTTCAGATACCTGTCGGGCAGGAGGAGAACTTCAGAGGACTTGTAGACCTGGTTCACATGAAAGCAAGGATATACAGAGATGATGAATCACTCGGGACAACTTTTGACATTGAGGATATACCTGAAGAGTTCATTGATGAAGCCGAGGAGTGGAGAGGTAAACTTATTGAGTCTGTTGCCGAAGTTGATGAGACTCTGCTCGGGAGATATGTCGATGATCACGAATCAATAACTCCTGAAGAGCTCCTTACAGCACTCAGGAAATCAGTTATTTCGGGAAGTGTCGTTCCCGTTCTTTGCGGTGCCGCATTTAAAAACAAAGGTATTCAGAGTCTTCTCGATGCAGTGGTTTCATTTCTGCCATCTCCGATTGATATTGGAGCTATAACCGGGGTTGATCCTAGAAATGACAGTGTTATAACACGTGAGCCCGATGATGAAGCACCATTTGCGGCTCTCGCATTTAAAATTGCAACAGATCCCTTCGTTGGACGTCTTGTGTTTTTTCGTATATATTCGGGAATACTGCATTCCGGCGATACAGTACTGAATGTTCGCACAGGTAAGCGTGAAAGGATTAACCGCCTGTTTCAGATGCATGCCAACAAGCAAAACCCGAAAGAGAGCATTTCCGCCGGTGACATCGGGGCAGGAGTCGGTTTCAAAGATCTCAAGACCGGTGATACCCTGTGTGCAATACATAAACCTATTTTGCTTGAATCAATGGATTTCCCCGAACCGGTTATAGGTGTTGCCATCGAACCTAAGACCCAGGCTGATGTTGACAAGCTCTCGCTTGCGCTTGCTAAACTTTCTGAGGAAGATCCCACTTTCCAGGTCAGGATCGATCCTGACAGCGGTCAGACTATCATCAGCGGGATGGGAGAGCTTCATCTCGAAATCCTGATTGACCGTTTAAAAAGGGAATTTAATGTTGAATGTAACCAGGGACCGCCTCAGGTTGCATACAAAGAAGCTATAACATCAACTGCAGAGTTCCGCGAAGTATTTAAAAAACAGACCGGTGGCAGAGGCAAGTTTGCGGATATTACCGTTGAACTTATGCCTGCAGATGATGGGATAAGAGGCCTTCAGTTCTTTAACGAGATCAGGGGAGGGAATATACCTAAAGAATATATCCCGTCAGTGGAAAAAGGTTTCCGTGAAGCAATGGTAAACGGACCTCTTGCAGGATTTCCCCTCGATAGCCTTAAGGTTGTACTCAAAGACGGTTCATACCATCCGGTTGACTCGGATTCTCTTTCATTTGAAATTGCTGCAAAACAGGCATTCAGGAGGTTCGCAGGAAAATGTAATCCTGTTATCCTTGAGCCCATTATGTCTACGGAAGTAGTTACTCCTGAAGAATATGTGGGGGATGTCATCAGCGACTTCAACAGGCGAAGGGGCAAGGTGGAAGGTATGGAATCGAAAGCAGGTTCAAGGGTTGTCAGGGCTAAAGTACCTCTGGCAGAAAAATTCGGCTATGTTACAGTACTCCGGACCCTTACCTCAGGAAGAGCAACTTCAACAATGGAGTTCTCCCACTATGAAGAGGTGCCTGCAGAAATATCAAACAGAATTATTGAAGTTACGAAAGGAAAAATTTTTTAAGATGAGTCAGAAAATTCGTATTAAACTGAAATCTTACGATCATAACCTGGTAGATAAATCAGCCGAGAAGATCGTAAAAACCGTTAAGTCCACCGGTGCTGTGGTCAGCGGACCAATTCCGCTTCCCACTCATAAAAAGATTTATACAGTTCTCCGGTCACCGTTTGTAAACAAAAAGGCGAGGGAGCAATTCCAGCTTTCTTCTTATAAGAGATTGCTGGATATTTACAGCTCCACACCGAAAACAATCGATGCTCTCATGAAACTGGAGCTTCCAAGCGGTGTTGAAGTGGAAATTAAAGTGTGAAACCAGTAAAGTATAAATGAGATGCAGGGATTAATTGGAAAAAAAGTCGGAATGACTTCCCTTTTTGATGAGAACGGGAAGAATGTTCCTTGTACAGTTCTGCAGGCCGGCCCGTGTGTTGTGACACAAATCAAGACAAAGGATAAAGACGGCTACTTTGCTGTACAGCTCGGCTTCGACGAAAAGAAGGAAAAAAATACAACAAGGGCTGAACTTGGCCATCTTAAGAAAGTAAATACGACTCCAAAAAGGAAACTTATTGAGTTTAAAGGCTTTGCTGAGGGGCAGGTTAAGGAAGGTGAAGTGCTCACTGCAGCTTTGTTCGGGCCCGACAACTGGGTCGATGTAAGAGGTTGGTCAAAGGGTAAAGGATTCCAGGGAGTGGTCAGACGTCATAATTTCGGCGGTGTTGGCGGAACAACACATGGCCAGCATAACAGGGGCAGGGCACCGGGTTCTGTGGGTGCATCCTCTTTCCCTTCAAGAGTATTTCCGGGCATGAGAATGGCCGGACAAATGGGCAATAAAAAGGTAATGTCGATAAGCATGCGCATCATGAAACTTATGGCAGAAGAGAATATACTTATAGTAAAAGGATCAGTTCCCGGTCCTAAAGGTGGTTACGTAATAATTACAAAATGATGGAATTAGCTGTTCTTAATATTAACGGTAAGGAAACCGGAAGAAAAGTTACACTTAACGATTCTATTTTCGGTATTGAGCCTAACGACCATGCCATATACCTTGATACAAAACAATTCATGGCAAATCAGCGTCAGGGGACACATAAAGCCAAAGCACGTGGCGAAGTCGCCGGCAGCACAAGGAAGATCAAAAGGCAGAAAGGAACAGGTACAGCTCGTGCAGGCAGTATCAAAAACCCTCTGTTCAGGGGAGGTGGACGTGTATTTGGACCGCTGCCAAAATATTACGGCTTCAAACTCAATAAAAAGGTCAAACAGCTGGCAAGAAAATCAGCCCTCTCTTATAAGGCTTCTTCAAACAATATTGTTGTTCTGGAAGACTTTTCTTTCGAAGCTCCGAAAACAAAGGAAATGGTCAAAATGGGGGATAACCTCAATCTGACAAACAAAAAATCACTTTTTGTTTTACCGGAACAAAATAAAAACATATATTTGTCATCCCGAAATGTACAAGGGGTTGAAGTTGTAACTGCCAGTAGATTAAATACATATGATATAATGAAAGCCTCAACTCTGGTGCTCGTGGAGAGTGCAGTTGACGTTTTGCAGGCAACTTTTGAAACCAGTAAAATCTAAGTGATGAATATTCTGCTTAAACCGATTGTAACAGAAAAGATGACAAGCCAGGGCGATAAGTATAACCGCTATGGTTTTCTCGTTGCTAAAAATGCAAACAAGTTACAGATTAAGAAAGCCGTTGAGGAGCTGTACAGTGTTACGGTAGCTTCGGTAAACACGATGCGGTATGGCGGGAAGATCAAATCCCGGAATACCAAATCAGGTCTTCTTATAGGTAAAACTGCTGCAACGAAAAAGGCAGTGGTCACCCTTGCTGAAGGCAACAAAATTGATTTCTACAGCAATATCTAATAACAATTATGGCAGTCAGAAAGTTAAAACCTGTTACACCAGGTCAGAGGAACAAGATCATCAGTGCTTTTGACACTATCACAAGCACTATGCCGGAGAAATCCCTCCTTCGGCCGCTGAGTAAATCAGGAGGAAGGAATGTTAACGGTAAGAGAACTATGAGGTACATCGGCGGCGGCCATAAAAGGATGTACAGAGTTATCGATTTTCTCAGGGATAAAGATGGCATGCCTGCAACTGTTAAAACAATCGAGTACGATCCAAACAGATCATCAAGGATCGCACTTGTTGTTTATGAGGATGGGGAAAAGAGATATATAGTTGCACCGGCTGGACTTCAGGTTGGACAAAAGATAGTTTCAGGAAAGGATGCAACCCCTGAAGTAGGTAACACAATGTTCCTCAATGATATACCTTTGGGAACAATAGTTCATAATTTAGAACTGAAACCTGGCAAGGGTGCAGCTCTGGCCCGCAGTGCAGGTACTTATGCACAGCTCTCAGCCCGTGAAGGTAAATATGCAACAATAAAGCTTCCTTCGGGTGAAACAAGAATAGTACTTACCACATGCCGTGCCACTATAGGATCAGTTTCAAATCCTGACCATAACCTTGAGAAGTCAGGAAAAGCAGGCCGCTCACGCTGGCAGGGAAGGCGCCCGAGAGTGAGAGGTGTTGCAATGAACCCGGTTGATCACCCCATGGGTGGAGGTGAAGGCAGGGCTTCCGGCGGACACCCGAGGTCGCGAAGAGGTATTCCTGCAAAAGGTTTCAAAACAAGAGACAAGAAGAAATATTCGGCAAAACATATTTTAGAGAGAAGGAAAAAATAACTGATATAATATGAGCAGATCGATAAAAAAAGGCCCATTCATTGATTATAAGCTTGAGAAGAGAATTCTTGTCATGAACGAGGGCGTGAAGAAATCAGTGATCAAGACCTGGTCGAGAAGATCGGTTATATCACCTGACTTTGTCGGACATACTGTGGCAGTTCATAACGGGAACAAATTCATCCCGGTATATATTACCGAAAACATGGTAGGACATAAACTTGGCGAATTCGCACCAACACGTACGTTCAGAGGTCACTCCGGGAATAAATAATCTGTTGGGTTAACAAAGTAAATGATTTTAAAAATGGGTGCAAGAAAAAGAAATACAGCTGAACAAAAGAAAGAAGCAGCCAAATCAAGATACCAGGCCATACTCAGAAATTGCCCTACCTCACCTCGGAAGATGAGACTGGTTACGGATCTGATCAGCGGAAAAGAAGTGAATAAGGCGCTTGATATCCTCAGGTACAGCCCACAGGAGGCATCACGCAGAGTTGAGAAACTGCTTCTTTCCGCCATCGCCAACTGGCAGTCAAAGAACGAAGGCATCAGGGTTGAAGAGAGCAACCTCTATATTAAAACAGTCCATGTAGACGGCGGACGCACCATGAAAAGACTTCAGACAGCTCCGCAGGGAAGGGCTTACAGGTTGAGAAAAAGATCAAACCATGTAACACTTGTGCTTGACAGTATGCAAAAGGAAACTGAAAATACATCAAACTAAAATATGGGACAAAAAGTAAATCCGATTGGTAACAGATTAGGTATAATCAAAGGTTGGGATTCCAACTGGTACGGAGGGAAAGACTTTTCCGGCAAACTGGTGGAAGACACAAAAATCAGGGAATACCTGAATGCCAGGCTTGCAAAGGCAAGTATCTCGAAAATTGTGATTGAGAGAACACTAAAGCTTATAACGGTAACTGTCAATACTGCACGTCCGGGAATCATTATCGGGAAAGGAGGCCAGGAAGTCGATAAACTCAAGGAGGAGCTTAAGAAGATTACAAAGAAGGAAGTTCAGATCAATATCTTTGAAGTAAAACGTCCCGAGCTTGATGCAAATATCGTAAGTAATAATGTAGCCAGGCAGGTTGAAGGCAAGATATCATACCGACGTGCTATCAAGATGGCCATTGCTTCCACGATACGCATGGGCGCTGAAGGAATAAAAGTACTTATCTCGGGCCGTCTTGGAGGCGCTGAAATGGCAAGGACCGAAACATATAAGGAAGGAAGGATCCCCCTTCATACATTCCGTGCCGATATCGATTATGCTCTGGCTGAGGCACATACTAAGGTGGGACTTATCGGAATTAAGGTATGGATATGCAATGGTGAGGTTTTTGGCAAGAGGGACCTGAGCCCCAATATCGGTGCAAGGAATGCCAAAGTTAAAAACCTTAAGAGGAAAGCTAAGAAGTAAACAGTTTATGGTAAATAACTTTTAAATTTCAGATAAATGTTACAACCAAAAAGGTCCAAATTCAGGAGAGCCCAGAAAGGTAAAATGAAAGGAAATGCACAAAGAGGCAATCAGCTCGCATTCGGATCATTCGGCATAAAGGCTTTGGAGCAGTCCTGGATAACCGGAAGACAGATAGAAGCAGCCCGTCAGGCAGTTACACGTCATATGAAACGTGAAGGACAGCTATGGATAAGGGTATTTCCCGATAAGCCCATAACCAAAAAGCCGGCTGAAGTACGTATGGGTAAAGGAAAAGGTGCCCCCGAAGGATTCGTTGTTCCGGTAACCCCCGGAAGGATATTGCTCGAAGCTGAAGGAGTTTCGTTTGAGGTGGCAAAGGAAGCGCTCCGTCTTGGAGCACAGAAACTGCCAATATCTACCAAATTTGTTATAAGACGTGATTATACAGAGTAAAAAATTCAATTAAGATGAAAACATCTGAAATAAGGGAATTAAGTAAACCCGATCTTATTGAGCGTATCGACACCGAGAGGACGATGCTTGTACGCATGAGGCTTAATCATGCAATCACTCCACTCGACAATCCTCAGAAGATCAAACAGACAAAACTCACAATCGCACGTCTGGTTACTGAACTACGTGCAAGAGAATTAGAAGAGAAATCAAAATAGACTGATATCAGCAATGGAAAGGAATCTTAGAAAGGAACGCACTGGGGTTGTCGTAAGCAACAAAATGGACAAATCCATTATCGTTGCCGTCAAAGGCAAAGTGAAGCACCCCATTTATGGAAAGTTCATTAACAAAACTAAAAAGCTGATGGCGCACGATGAAGAGAATTCATGCAATATCGGCGATACAGTACGTATTTCAGAGACCAGGCCTCTGAGCAAGGATAAATCCTGGAGACTAGTTGAAATAATTGAAAGAGCCAAGTAATCATGATACAGCAGGAATCCAGACTGACAGTAGCCGATAATTCGGGCGCCAAGGAAGTATTGTGCATAAGAGTACTCGGAGGCAGTAAGAAAAGATACGCTACAGTTGGCGATAAGATCGTCGTTAGTGTGAAATCCGCACTACCGTCAGGTGAAGCAAAAAAAGGAACAGTCAGCAGGGCTGTTGTCGTAAGAACAAAAAAAGAGATCCGTCGCCCGGATGGCTCTTACATAAGGTTCGACGATAACGCCGTCGTTTTGCTGACAAACCTCGACGAAGTACGGGGAACCCGAATTTTTGGCCCTGTGGCCAGGGAACTCCGTGATAAATTCATGAAGATTGTTTCACTGGCACCTGAAGTATTGTAATTTTTAAATACACAGAGATGCAAAAGAAAATACACGTAAAAAAGGGCGATACTGTAATGGTAATTACAGGTGAGTCAAAGGGTCAGAAAGGACGGGTCCTCAGTGTCGACAGGGATAAGAACAGAGCTATTGTGGAAGGATTGAACATGATATCAAAGCATACCAAACCTCATTCAAAAGCTCCCCAGGGGGGAATAGTGAAAAAAGAGGCACCTGTGCATATCTCAAATCTGATGCTGATCGACCCTGCTTCAGGCAAGCCGACACGTATCGGAAAGAAACTCAATGAGAAAAATAAATTAGTGCGTTATTCAAAAAAATCAGGGGAGGAAATAAAGTAATGTACGTACCTGCGCTAAGAAAGAAATATAGTGACGAGATAATCCCTGCACTGATCAAGGAATTCGGTTATAAAACCGTGATGCAGGTGCCCAGATTGGAGAAGATTGTTATTAATCAGGGCGTCGGACAGGCTATTGCTGACAAGAAACTGCTTGAATCGGGAGTAAAGGAATTAACCGACATTGCCGGGCAGAAAGCTGTTCTTACATTTTCGTCAAAGGATATATCCAATTTCAAACTGAGAAAAAATATGCCGATCGGCATAATGGTCACACTGAGGAAGGATAAGATGTATGAATTCCTTGAAAGGCTGATTTCAGTTGCACTGCCGAGGATCCGTGACTTTAAGGGAATAAATGCCAAACTCGACGGACGGGGTAACTATACGCTTGGGATCACCGAACAGATTATATTTCCCGAGATCGACCTCGATAAAGTAACGAAGATCATGGGCCTCCAGATGACCTTCGTCACCACGGCAAGGACTGACGAGGAGGCGCTTGCACTTTTAAAGAACTTTGGTTTACCTTTTAAAACATCTAAAAACTGATTATATGGCTAAAGAATCTATGATAGCCCGCGAGGTAAAACGCGTAAGACTGGCAAAAAAATATGCTGAAAAGCGGGCCAGACTCAAGGCTGAAGGCAATTATGTGGCACTGAGCCGATTGCCAAAAAACTCCAATCCCAACAGGCAGCGCAACCGTTGCAAGCTGACCGGGAGAGCAAGAGGCTATATGAGGCAGTTTGGTATCAGCAGGATCACCTTCAGGGAAATGGCTTCTTCAGGCCTAATTCCCGGAGTTAAGAAAGCCAGCTGGTAAACATTAATTAAGTACAAACAAAACAAAATAACAGAAGATGACTGATCCGATTGCAGATTTACTGACAAGAATAAGAAATGCCATACTGGCTCGTCATAAAGTAGTGGAGGCACCGGCATCCAATCTCAAGAAAGAGATTGCCAGGATATTGTTCGAAAAGGGATATATCCTGAGTTATAAGGTTGTCGAAGGCGAGAATCCCCAGGGTGTTCTGAAAATAGCTCTGAAATATAATCCAAAGAGCAAGCAGCCTGCTATCAAGGAATTACAGCGGATTAGCCGCCCCGGGCTGCGGCATTATGCGGGAGGTGATGAGCTGCCAAGAGTTCTGAACGGACTTGGAATAGCAATTATATCAACCTCAAAGGGACTGATGACCGATAAAGAGGCAAAAAAAGAAAAAATTGGTGGTGAGGTTTTATGTTATGTTTATTAAAAGGAGGAAAACTGAATGTCACGAATAGGAAAATTACCCGTAAGTCTGCCCAAAGGGGTCACGGTCAGCGTTAGTGACACCAATGTGGTGAGTGTGAAAGGCCCTCTGGGGGAGCTGAAACAGCCTGTCAATCCGGACCTGAAGGTCGAAATTATTGATAACGAAGTTGTCATTACAAGACCATCCGAGTCAAAATCACATAAGTCTTTGCATGGTCTGTACAGGGCTCTTATTGACAATATGGTGACCGGAGTTTCGCAGGGATATAAAAAGCAACTTGAACTTGTCGGTGTTGGTTACCGTGCTGAAGCCAAAGGTCAGAATCTTGAAATGAGCCTTGGTTACTCGCATGAAATAATGTTTGAAATTCCGGACGAGGTGAAGGTTGAAACTAAAACCGAAAGAAGGAGCAATCCGGTAATTACCCTCACCTGCATCGATAAACAGCTTATCGGGCATGTAGCTGCAAAAATAAGGTCACTTAGGCCACCGGAACCTTACAAAGGCAAGGGGATCAAGTTTGTAGGTGAACAGCTCAGAAGGAAGGCCGGTAAATCTGCAAGTGTTTAGGGTGTATAATAATCTGGTAATAGTTAGAATAAAATGGCTTTAACTAAGTTCGAAAGAAGATCAAGGATCAGAATGAGGATCCGAAAGAAAATAAGCGGTACTGCTGAAATGCCAAGACTGGCAGTCTTTCGCAGCAATAAGCAGATTTATGTCCAGGTTGTTGATGACCTGAACAAGGTCACGCTTCTCTCTGCTTCATCAAAAGAAAAGGAAGTTGCAGCTGTAACAGGCATCAAAAAGACAGAACAGGCCAAGCTTGTCGGAAAACTCCTGGCATCCAAATGTAAGGAGAAAGGTATTGAATCGGTTGTATTCGACAGAAGCGGATACAAATATCATGGAAGAGTTAAATCACTGGCTGATGCAGCCCGGGAAGGCGGATTAAAATTTTAATTGATTATGGCAGACGGTATTAGAAAAGTAAAAACCAGCGATCTTGAGCTGAAGGACAGGCTGGTCAGTATCCAGAGAGTTACCAAGGTAACAAAGGGAGGGCGAACATTCAGCTTTTCGGCAATTGTTGTTGTTGGAAACGAGGACGGTATTGTTGGCCACGGACTTGGCAAAGCCAGTGAAGTGACGACAGCCATTGCAAAGGGAATTGAAGATGCAAAAAAGAATCTCATAAAAGTCCCTGTAATAAAAGGGACCATACCTCACGAACAAACAGCAAAATTTGGCGGCGCCAGGGTATTCATCAAACCGGCATCCGAGGGTACCGGTGTGAAGGCTGGTGGTGCCATGCGTGCCGTGCTTGAGAGTGTTGGGGTAAAAAACGTGCTCGCCAAATCAAAAGGCTCCTCAAATCCTCACAACCTGGTGAAAGCCACATTCGCTGCCCTTCTCGAAATGCGGGATGCTTTTGCCATTGCCGAGCACAGAGGCGTATCAATGGATAGAGTATTTAACGGCTAGTAAATAACATCGAAATGGCAAAAATTCGTATAACCCAGATTAAAAGCAAAAATGGAATGCCGGAACGGCAGAAGAGAACGCTCGAAGCTCTCGGAATAACAAAAATGCACCATTCCGTTGAGCATGAAGCTACTCCCCCTATTCTTGGAATGGTACGGAAGATCAGCCACCTGCTTAAGGTTGAAAATTTATAAAGTAATAATTCTTTTTAAGATATAAAGTAATGGATTTGAGTAACTTAAAACCTGCAAAAGGGTCGGTAAAAGAAAACAAGCGTCTTGGTCGCGGACAGGGTTCCGGAAGAGGAGGAACATCCACGAGAGGGCATAAAGGAGCTCAGTCAAGATCGGGATACAGCAGGAAGATCGGATTCGAGGGTGGACAGATGCCGCTTCAGAGACGTGTTCCGAAGTTTGGTTTCAGGAATGTTAATCGCAGGGAGTATAAAGGAATTAATATCGGCACTTTGCAGAGCCTGGCCGAAAAAAATGATCTGGAGAAGATCGATTTGGTGGTTCTGATATCAGCGGGACTGGTTTCAAAGAATGCTCTGGTCAAGATACTTGGCAAAGGGACACTCGACAGGAAACTGGAAGTCCATGCCCATGCATTCAGCAAATCAGCTGTTAAAGCAATCGAGGCCAATAACGGAACCGCTGTAAAACTGTGATCTTATGAGACTTTTTCAAACCATAAAGAACATATTCAAGATAGAGGACCTGAGGGCAAGGATCATCTATACCTTCAGCATAATTCTTTTATACAGGCTTGGTAAATATATAACCCTTCCGGGTATTGACCCTTCGCAACTGGAGGGGCTGAGAGATCAGACCTCTCAGGGGATAATGGGTTTACTCGATATGTTTTCGGGCGGAGCCTTTTCCCAGGCTTCAGTATTTGCCCTTGGTATTATGCCCTATATATCTGCTTCAATCGTTGTTCAGCTTCTGGGTATTGTATTTCCCCATTTCCAGAAATTACAGAAAGAGGGCGAGAGCGGACGACGTAAAATGAACCAGTACACAAGATACCTTACTGTTGCCATTCTTATTCTGCAGGCTCCGACATACCTCGTTAACCTGCATGCCCAGCTTCCTGCCTCGGCATTTATTATGACGGGAACCTTTTTCCAGATATCCTCGGTGATAATCCTTACGGCAGGAACAATGTTCGTCATGTGGCTTGGTGAAAGGATAACCGATAAAGGGATCGGTAATGGTATTTCGCTGATCATTATGATAGGTATCGTCGCAAGGATGCCGGCCAACTTCGTATTCGAAGCCGGTACCAGACTTGGTGGAGCAGGCGGGGCAGTTGCACTTATTATTGAGATAGTAATTTTGTTTGTTGTTGTTCTCGGAACTATACTTCTGGTGCAGGGAACTCGTCGTGTACCTGTTCAGTATGCCAGAAGGATCATCGGGAATAAACAATACGGCGGAGTGAGGCAGTATATTCCTTTGAAAGTCAACGCAGCAGGAGTTATGCCGATTATTTTCGCACAGGCAATCATGATGCTCCCGATAATCATAGCCGGATACTCAACAAATCAAACATCAGGCTTTGCTGTGGCATTTGCAAATATGTACGGGTTCTGGTACAACCTTGTGACCGGGATCCTTATTATTCTGTTCACCTATTTCTATACAGCCATCACCATCAATCCGGTCCAGATGGCAGAGGATATGAAGAAAAACGGAGGTTTTATTCCGGGTATAAAGCCGGGAAGGAAGACAGTTGAATTCTTTGATATGATAATGTCGAGAATTACATTGCCGGGCTCAATATTCCTGGCAATAATTGCAATACTTCCTGCACTGGCCGTGGTTGCAGGGGTTACTCCCCAGTTTGCACAATTCTATGGTGGAACATCGCTCCTGATCCTTGTGGGTGTTATTCTCGACACGCTTCAGCAGATTGAAAGTCACCTGCTTATGAGACATTACGATGGCCTGATGAAATCCGGCCGGGTTAAAGGCAGGTCGGGTGCGGTTACATCAATTTAAATAAGTATTACGTTCTTTGATGTTGTATTATAAGAATGATGAAGAGGTCGCGTTGTTAAAAGAGAGCAATTTACTGGTGTCGAGAACACTTGCTGAAGTTGCTTTGCATATAAAAACCGGGATCACAACTCTCTTTCTTGACAAAATTGCTGAAACATTTATCAGAGATCATCATGCGGTTCCGGCATTCAAGGGATATGGTGGCTTTCCAAAAAGCCTGTGCACATCGGTCAATGAAGAAGTGGTTCATGGAATTCCCTCAGATTACCTACTGAATGAGGGCGATATTATTTCAATCGATTGCGGAGTGATCCTTAACGGATGGTATGGCGACAGTGCATTCACATTTGCTGTAGGAGAGATAAGTGAAGAGAAAAAGAGGCTCATCCATTATACCAGATCATCCCTTGAAGAGGGAGTCAGGGCGGCAGTCGCGGGAAACAGGATAGGAGACATCTCTTCAGCAGTTCAGACCATGGCAGAGAGCGGTGGTTTTTCAGTGGTGAGGGAGCTTGTGGGTCATGGCATCGGTAAAAAACTGCATGAGCCGCCGGAAGTGCCGAACTACGGAAGAAGGGGCACCGGTCCCATGATGGGCAAGGGGCTGGTAATCTGCATAGAGCCGATGATAAACCTGGGAAGGAAAGAGACTGTCCAGATGAAGGACGGATGGACCATTAAGACAGCTGATGGAAAACCTTCGGCACATTTTGAATATGCCGTTGCGGTTAACAGGGGGCAGGCAGACGTATTGACAACATTTGAATTTATTGACGAAGTTTTAAATAAAATGTAATCATATGGCTAAGCAACCATCAATTGAACAGGACGGCACTATCGCTGAAGCCCTTTCCAACGCGATGTTCAGGGTTGAGCTCGAAAACGGACATGTTATTACGGCTCACATCTCAGGGAAAATGAGGATGCATTATATCAAAATATTGCCCGGCGATAAAGTGAAAGTGGAGATGTCGCCGTATGACCTTACAAAAGGACGAATAACATTCAGATATAAATAAGAAAATATTAAGGTAATGAAAGTAAGAGCATCAATAAAAAAGCGCAGCGCTGACTGCAAAATAGTCAGGAGGAAAGGGCGCATTTACGTTATAAATAAGAAAAATCCCAAGTTCAAACAAAGACAGGGATAATTTGATTAATTTTGCAAACTATTTAAGAAAATTAATATGGCACGTATTGTTGGGGTAGATTTACCAAGACACAAAAGAGGAGAAGTCGGACTGACTTACATCTACGGTGTAGCCAGAAGCACTGCCCAGAAGGTGCTCGATGCCGCCGGTGTTGACAGGAATGCGAAGGTTGAGGAATGGACCGACGACCAGATCAACACTATCCGCCGGATCCTTAACGAGAACTACAAGCTCGAAGGTGAACTCCGTTCGGAAACACAGATGAACATCAAACGGCTTATGGACATAGGTTGTTACCGTGGTGTCCGTCACAGGATCGGCCTTCCGGTCAGAGGACAGAGCACAAAAAATAATGCAAGAACACGCAAGGGAAGAAAGAAAACCGTTGCCAACAAGAAAAAAGCTACTAAATAATATAGAATATGGCAAAGAAGACAGGAGTATTAAAAAAGAGGATCGTCAAGGTTGAACCATCAGGTCAGGCTCATGTTCATTCATCTTTCAATAATATTATTGTTACACTGACAAATAATTCCGGTCAGGTCATATCATGGGCGTCCGCCGGTAAAATGGGTTTCAAGGGTTCCAAGAAAAACACTCCATATGCAGCACAGATGGCATCGGAAGAATGCGGTAAGATAGCTTATGATCTGGGTCTGAGAAAAGTGAAGGTTTATGTAAAGGGACCCGGCTCAGGGCGTGAATCAGCGATCAGGGCAATTTCCAATTCCGGTATTGAAGTTACCGAGATTGTGGATGTAACGCCGATGCCGCATAATGGCTGCCGTGCTCCCGGAAGAAGAAGAGTTTAATATATCCTTTATTGAAAATTTGTCTGTAATAAAATAACACTGAAATGGCAAGATATACCGGCCCAAAATCAAGAATCGCGAGAAAATTCGGAGAACCGATTTTCGGACCCGACAAACACCTGGAGAGGAAAAATTTTCCTCCCGGTCAGCATGGAATGAACAAGAAAAGGAAGAAAACATCAGAATACGGTATTCAGCTCAGGGAAAAGCAGAAAGCCAAATATATGTACGGAGTCCTGGAACGTCAGTTCCGTAAAACATTTGAGAAAGCTTCAAGAACCAAGGGTGTCACCGGTGAGGTGCTCCTGCAACTCCTTGAATCCCGTCTCGATAACGTTGTGTACCGTCTGGGTATTTCCCCGTCGAGGGCAGGCGCACGCCAGATGGTGTCGCACCGCCATATCACCGTTAACGGCGAAATCGTTAATGTTCCCTCGTTTCAGCTTAAACCGGGTGATATCATAGGTGTACGCGAGAAGTCAAAATCTCTTGAAGCGATAACAGACGCACTGACAACAAAGAAAAGTTCAAAGCTGGCATGGCTTGAATGGGACGATACACAAATGGCAGGTAAATTCATGAACGTGCCTCTGCGCTCTGATATTCCCGAAGATATTAAGGAACAACTAATTGTCGAATTGTATTCAAAATAATAATATAAGATAAATTCTATGGCCATTCTATCATTCCAGAAACCCGATAAAGTAATAATGCTGGAATCGGATGACAAACTCGGAAAATTCGAGTTCCGTCCTCTTGAACCTGGTTATGGCATTACTGTGGGTAATGCTCTGAGAAGGATACTTCTTTCTTCTCTTGAAGGTTATACAATTACAACGGTCAGGATCGACGGTGTCGATCATGAATTCTCGACCATTAAAGGTGTGATGGAAGATGTGACTGAAATCATCCTTAATCTGAAACAGATCCGTTTTAAAAGAATTGTGGATGATGTGGATCATGAAAAGATTACTGTAAAGATCCATAATAAGGACATTTTTAAAGCTGGCGACCTGAACAATTCACTCAGCAGTTTCCAGGTCCTTAATCCCGATCTGGTGATTTTCAGAATGGAACCCGATGTTAAGACACAGATCGAACTCAACATTACAAAGGGAAGAGGTTATGTTCCTGCTGAAGAAAACGAACCTGCAGACAGTGAATTCGGGCTGATAGCTATCGACTCTATTTTTACCCCTATAAGGAATGTGAAATATTCTGTTGAAAACTATCGTGTTGAGCAGAAAACTGACTATGAAAAGCTCCTCTTCGAAATAGAAACTGACGGATCCATTCATCCGAAAGATGCACTCAAGGAAGCCGCCAAAATTCTTATTTATCACTTCATGCTCTTCTCTGACGAAAAGATAACACTCGATTCGGACGATAAGCTGGCAAATGAGGAATTTGATGAGGAAGTTCTGCACATGAGGCAGCTCCTTAAGACAAAGCTGATCGACCTCGATCTTTCGGTAAGAGCTCTTAATTGCCTTAAAGCTGCTGAGGTTGAAACGCTTGGTGATCTTGTCAAGTTTAATAAGAATGATCTCCTGAAATTCAGGAACTTTGGGAAGAAATCACTTACTGAACTCGATGAGCTGCTTGAATCCATGAGTCTTTCATTTGGAATGGATGTAAGCAAATACAGACTGGAGAAAGATTAATTAGATAACTGTTTGAGTATATTGAAATGCGACATTTAAGAAGTATAAATCATTTAGGGAGAACGAGTTCGCACAGGAAATCGATGCTTTCCAACATGGCTACATCGCTTATCCTTCATAAAAGGATTACTACTACACAGGCCAAGGCAAAAGCTCTGAAAACACTTGTTGAACCACTCATTACCAAATCCAGGAAGGACTCTACCCACTCACGGAGGGAGGCATTCAGCTTTCTGAAGGATAAAGCAGCCGTTGCCGAATTGTTCAGGGAGATATCACCCAAAGTAGCTGACAGACCCGGAGGATATACACGAATTCTGAAAATAGGAAACAGGGTTGGCGACAATGCCGAAATGTGCATCCTGGAGCTTGTTGATTATAATGAAGCTATGCTGGGACATGGCGAAGCTGGAAAAGCCAAGACAACAAGGAGAAGAAGGTCTGCAAAGAAGAAAGGTGAAGTTGAAGTTGCAGAAGAACCTGTAAAGGCAGTAAAAGCTGAAAAGAGTGAAGAACCTGTTGAGGATGTTAAGAAGATAACAGAGGAACCGGCTCCTGAAGAGGAAAAATAAATCAGGAAAAGAATTTAAAATGAAAGGGATTAGTCAATGAGGTCATGAT
>Ga0209706_10000396_pt1 | contig 24608 bp, 21 predicted proteins | sample PPLLaktember2015_6_FD_187263 | JGI IMG/M metagenome (GOLD analysis project Ga0209706, IMG submission 187263) | Freshwater sediment microbial communities from Prairie Pothole Lake near Jamestown, North Dakota, USA - PPLs Lake P8 Core (1) Depth... | ecosystem: Environmental > Aquatic > Freshwater...
CCCGGCGGCGCGAGCCGCGCCGCGCGCCGCGCCGCGCGCAGCGCCGGGTGGCGCGCCTCGAGGGCGTCCGAGAGCAGTCGGGCGCGGGCGGCGACGAAGGCGCCCGGTGCGTCCGGGTGGGCGGCGTGGGCGGCCTTCGCCGCCCCGTCGCGCTCGCGGCGCGTGACGAAGCGCGCGGCGGGGTCGCTCTCCTCGCAGGCCTGCACCAGCAGGACGTGCGCCAGCTCCCGTTCGTGCGCGGCGCCCGTGCTCAAGCGACGTCCAGGAACTCCGCAACGGCCGCGTTCCATGCCGGAGCGTTCTCGAAGTAGGGAGAGTGGCCGGAGCCTTCGATCTCGACCACCCGGGCGTCGGCGAGCAGGGCCGCCGCGGCGCGCACGAGCGGCGGCGGAAACAGCGGATCGCGCGAGCCGACCACGAAGAGCACCGGCACCGGCAGCGCGCGCACGGCCGCCGGAGCGTGCTGGGTGAGCCAGAGCCGCGGCGCGATGCGCGCGAGATCGGGCTCGCCGAAGCCGCCGAGCATCTGGTAGAGGTGGGCGAGGGCGGGGTCGCGCTCGGCGAGGGAGGCGTCGAGCGCGGGGTGGAGGCCGAGCTGCGCGGGCGGCGCGGCCGAGCCGCTCACGATGCGCTGGATCTGCGCGCCGAGGCCGGGCGGGGCGAGGCCTCCGAGCGTGTCCGCCAGCACCAGGCGTCGCACGCGCGCCGGCTCGGCCAGCGCAGCGCCGAGCGCGGCCCAGCCTCCCATCGACTGACCGACCCAGTCGGCGCGCGGGATCTCCAGGTGGTCCAGCAGGGCGCACAGATCCGCGGCCGCCGCGGCGGGGCCCGCCTCCCTGGCGGCGTCGCTGGAGCGGCCGAAGCCGCGCTGGTCCCAGGTCGTCACGCGGCGTCCGCGCGCCGCGAACCAGGCGACCTGCTGGAACCAGACCGCGTGGTTGCCGCCGGCCCCGTGACACAGCACGAGGTCGGGCCCCGTGCCGCAGACCTCGTAGTAGAGCCGCTCGCCGCCGCTGTTCAGGAATCCGGTGACGCGCGGAAGGCCGCTCACCGCGCCGCCGGCAGCGCGGCGACGCACTCGATCTCGACGCGCGCCCCGAGGGCGAGCTGTACGCCGCCCACGGTGATGCGCGCCGGGGGCTGCGCCGGAAAGCGTTCGCTCCAGGCCTCGTTCATGGCCGCGAAGTCGGCGAGGTCGGCGAGGAAGACGCTGGCCTTCACCACGTCTCGCAGCGAGGCGCCCGCGGCGCCGAGGATCGTGTCCACGTTGACGAGGGTCTGGCGCGTCTCGGGGCCGGCGCCGCCGCTCGCCAGCCGGAAGCCGCCCGGCAAAGTGCCGAGCGTTCCCGAGACGAACACGAGTCCGCCCGCCACCACCGCGTGCGAGAACTGGGGCAGGCGACCGAGGCCTTCGACCACGACGTGCCGGAGAGCTTCCGCCATCGCGACAAGCTACCGGACTTGACGCCTCCCGGGGGCTCGGAGACACTTCCGTCCATGCATCGGTCCCTGCGCCTCCTCGGCCTCCTCGGACTCGCCCTTAGCCGGGCGGGAGAGGGGGTCGTGGGCCGCTAGGCCGAGACGACTCGAGCAGAAAAACCCTCTCCCGCCGCGCCGGCCGGAGGGGGTTTCGTGTCTCTGGAGTCCGTTCCGAGGCAGTGACCCGCTCCGGCCCGCTCGGCACCCAGGAGCGACCATGCCGCAATCGGATCGGGTCCTGATCTTCGACACCACGCTGCGCGACGGCGAGCAGACCGCGGGGGTGGCGTTCACCGCCCGGGACAAGCTCGACATCGCCGAGCGCCTGGCGGCCGCCCGCGTCGACGTCATCGAGGCGGGCTTCCCGGTGAGCTCGCGCGAGGAGCTCGAGGCGGTGCGCGGCGTGGCCCTGCACGTCCGCGACGCGCGGGTGGCTGCGCTCGCCCGCGCGGTGCCGAAGGACGTGGAGGCCGCCGGCGAGGCGCTGCGCGGCGCCGCGGCTCCCCGCATCCACGTGTTCGTCAACGCCAGCGACGTGCAGCTCGCCCACCAGCTCCGCGCGACGCGGGAGAAGGTCGTCGGCATGGTGGCCGCGATGGTGGCCCGCGCGCGCGACTTCAGCGACGACGTGGAGTTCAGCCCGATGGACGCGACCCGCGCGGACCACTCGTTCGTGGCCGAGCTGCTCGGGACCGCGCTCCGCGCCGGAGCGCGCACCGTCAACCTGCCCGACACCGTCGGCTTCGCCCGGCCCGACTCGGTGCAGGCGCTCTTCGCCTGGATGCGGGAGCACGTGCCCGGGATCGAGGAGGCGGTGCTGTCCTTCCACGGCCAGGACGACCTCGGCCTCGCCACCGCCAACTCGCTGGCGGCCGTCGCCGGCGGCGCGCGCCAGGTCGAGGTGGCCGTGAACGGGATCGGCGAGCGCGCCGGCAACACCGCCTTCGAGGAGGTGGTGATGGCGCTGCGGGTCCACGGCGAGGCGCTGGGCGTGCGGACCGGAGTGGACGCGCGGGCCATCCACGCGCTCTCGCAGCTCGTCGCCGAGCGCAGCCGGATCGCCGTGCCGCCCAACAAGGCGGTGGTCGGGGCCAATGCCTTCCGGCACGCCTCGGGCATCCACCAGGACGGCGTGCTGAAGCACCGGGCCACCTTCGAATGTTTCGACCCGGCGGAGATCGGCCACCCCGAAGGCACCCAGATCGTGCTCGGGAAGCTGTCCGGGCGCGCGGGCTTCGGCGCGCGTGCGGCGCAGCTCGGCCTGCACCTCGAGGGCCGCGCCCTGGCGCGCGCGTTCGCGCGCTTCCAGGCGCTGGCGGCGAGCGGCGCGCCGGTGGGCGACGAGGAGGTGCGCGCCGCGTGCGCCGAGGGGGTGGCCGCGGCGGGCTGAGCCTCAACTCCAGCACGGCGCGTTCCGATGCAGAGGGCGATGCGCGCCCCTCGCCTCCTCGCGGCAGTCCTCGCCCTGGCGGCCCTCGCCGGCTCGGGCTGCGTGATGCCGGCGGGCGAGCAGGTCGTGCTCGACCGCCGCGGCGGGAACGTGTTCACCGGCAGCGCCGTGTTGCTGGAGATCGCCGAGGGCGGTACACGCTGTCGCGTCGCGGTGCGCAACTCCGCGCTGTTCGTCGAGAAGCGCTGGGTGGACTGCCGCTACGTCCACTCCCGCCCGGCCCTCTAGGAAGCCCGCGCGCGCCCGCCGCGCGGCCCCTTGCCGGGCCTGAAGGCGGGTCGTCGCTGGAAGATTCGGGCCCGGACGTCTACAGTGCGCCCGCCGGGGCGCGGGTCCCCTTGGGGCATGCTGCCGTTCGCGCCCCCCCGGCACCCTCCTATCGACTCATCCGGGAGACCGACCCCATGCTGATCATCGCCCTCGTCGCGAGCCTCCTCGCCATCGTCTACGCCGCCTTCCTCTACCGGAAGGTGCTGGCGGCCCCGACCTCGACGCCGCGGGCCAACGAGATCGCGGCGGCCATCCAGACGGGCGCCCAGGCCTTCCTCGGCCGGCAGTACCGCACGGTGGGGATGGTCGGCCTCCCGATTCTGCTGCTGCTCTGGGTCGCCCTCGGGTCCTGGTACGCGGTCGGCTTCGCGGTCGGCGCCCTCGCCAGCGCGGCGGCGGGCTTCATCGGCATGAACGTCTCGGTGCGCGCCAACCTGCGGGTGGCCCAGGCCGCCCACAACGGCTTCGGCCGCGCCTTCGGCCTCGCCTTCGAGGGCGGCGCGGTGACCGGCCTGCTGGTGGTCGGCGCGGGGCTGCTCTCGGTGGTGCTGCTCGTGTTCCTGGCCGGCGGCGAGATCGGGACCGCGACCCAGGCGCTCGTGGGCCTCGCCTTCGGCGGCTCGCTGATCTCGGTGTTCGCGCGGCTCGGGGGCGGAATCTTCACCAAGGGCGCCGACGTCGGCGCCGACCTGGTCGGCAAGGTCGAGGCCAACATCCCCGAGGACGACCCGCGCAACCCGGCCGTGATCGCCGACAACGTGGGCGACAACGTCGGCGACTGCGCCGGCATGGCGGCCGACCTGTTCGAGACCTTCGGCGTCACCGCGGCGGCGGCGATGCTGATGTCCCACATCCTCTTCCCCGGCATCGAGAGCATGTTCCTGTACCCGCTCGGGGTCGGCGCGGCGGGCATCGTGGGCTCGCTGATCGCCATCCCGTTCGTGCGGATCTCCGAGCCGCCGGCCGGCCAGCGGCCGGAGGTGATGCGCGCCATGTACCTCGGCCTGGCGATCGCCTCGGGCGTGATGCTCGGGCTGCTCGTGCTGCTGAACCTGTTCCTCGACGTCCCGGAGACGGCCGGCTTCGGCGGCTTCTCGCTCTGGTTCTGCGCGGTGCTCGGCGCGGTGGTCACCGCCGTCATGATGTGGGTCACCGACTTCTACACCGGCGACGGCTCGCGCTTCGTCGAGCGCATCGCGCGCGCGAGCGAAGGCGGTCACGCCACCAACATCATCTCGGGGCTGGCGGTCGGCATGCAGTCGACGGTGATCCCCGTGGTGGTGATCGTGCTCGCGATCGTCGTCTGCCACGCCCTCGCCGGCCTCTACGGGGTGGGCATCGCCGCCATGTCGATGCTCTCGCTGGCCGGCATCGTGGTGTCGATCGACGCCTACGGGCCGATCACCGACAACGCCGGCGGCATCGCCGAGATGGCGGAGCTCGGCGACGAGGTGCGGCGCGTGACCGACCCGCTCGACGCCTTCGGCAACACCACGAAGGCGGTGACCAAGGGCTATGCGATCGCCTCGGCGGGCCTCGCGGCGGTCGTCCTGTTCGCCACGTACATCGAGGACCTGAAGCACGAGAGGGGCGTCGCCACGGCCTTCGACCTCTCCGACACGTCGGTCCTCGCGGGCCTCTTCATCGGGGCGGTGATCCCGTTCATCTTCGCCTCGCTGGCGATGAACGCCGTCGGCGTCGCGGGCGGCCGCGTCGTCGAAGAGGTGCGCCGGCAGTTCAAGGAGATCCCGGGCCTGATGGAGGGCACCGCGAAGCCCGACTACCGCACCTGCGTGGACATCGTCACCCAGTCGGCGCTGCGCTTGATGGTGGCGCCGGCGCTGATCCCGGCGACCATCCCCGTGCTCGTGGGGCTGACGCTCGGCGCCGAGGCCCTGGGCGGGCTGCTGATCGGCTCGATCGTCTGCGGCGTCTGCGTGGCGATCTCGATGACGACGGGCGGCGCCGCCTGGGACAACGCCAAGAAGTACATCGAGAGCGGTCAGCTCGGCGGCAAGGGCTCCGACGCCCACAAGGCCTCGGTCACCGGCGACACGGTGGGCGATCCCTACAAGGACACCGCCGGCCCGGCGATCAACCCGATGCTCAAGCTCGTGAACATCGTCGCGCTGCTGATCATCCCGTTCCTGGCGTAGCCGCCGGGTGAGCGCGCAGGCCGGTCCGGGGGCGCACCCGCGCGACCGGCTCGCGCGCACGCTCTCGCTCCAGGACGCGGTGCTGCTGGTGGTGGCCTCGGTGGTGGGGTCGGGGATCTTCCTCACCCCCGGCGCCATCGCCGACCGCCTGCCGCATCCCGGCCTGATCTTCGCGGTCTGGATCTTGGGGGGCCTGCTCTCGCTGGCGGGCGCCCTCGCCAACGCGGAGCTCGGCGCGATGTTCCCGCGCGCGGGAGGGAACTACGTCTACCTGCGCGAGGCGTTCCACCCGGCGGCGGGCTTCGCCATCGGCTGGCTCAGCTTCTTCGCCATCCAGTGCGGCACCGTCGCGACGCTCGCCGCAGGGTTCGCCGAGTCGGTCGCCCCGTTGGCGGGGCTGCCCGCGGCCTCCGTGGTGCCCTTCGCGGTGGGGACGGTGGTCGTGACCTCCGCCCTCAACTACGCCAGCGTGCGCTGGAGCGTGTTGGCGAACAACCTGCTGAGCGGGCTGAAGCTCGCCGCGCTGCTCGCCTTCGCCGTGGCGGGCCCGTTCACCGGAGCCGGCCGGGCGGCGAACCTGGAGCCGCTCGTGGCCGGCATCGGGGGCGTGGCGGGCCTCGGGGCGTTCGCGCTGGCGCTCTCGCCGGTGCTGTTCAGCTACCTCGGCTGGAACGCCTCGGTGTACGTGGCGAGCGAGATCCGCGACCCGGGCCGCAACGTGCCGCGCTCGCTGTTCGTCGGGCTCGGCCTCTGCGCGGGCCTGTACCTGCTGCTGAACGCGGTCTACCTCTACGCGCTGCCGGTCGACGTGCTGCGCCACACCGCCAACGCCGGCGAGGCTGCGGCGCGCGTGCTGTTCGGTGAGCTCGGCGGCCGCCTGGTCGCGGGCTTCGTGCTGCTCTCGATCCTCGGCACGCTGAACGCGACGATCATCGTGGCCTCGCGCATCGCCTACGCGATGGGCCTCGACGACCTGTTCGTACCGGGCACCGGGCACGTCCACGACCGCTTCCACACTCCCGCCCTGGCGGTGCTGGTGCAGGCGGTGGTCGCCTCGGCGCTGCTGCTGGTGCTGCGCAGCTTCCCGAGCGCCCTCGACTTCACCACCTTCGCGATCCTGCTCGCGACCGTGGCCGACGTGCTGGCGCTGGCCTGGCTGCGGCGCGTCGACCCGGACCGCCCGCGCCCCTACCGGGCCTTCGGCTACCCGTGGCTGCCGGCGCTCTACGTGATCGCGAACCTCGGAATCGCGCTCGGCCTGGCGATCGGCAGCCCGCGCTCGGCGGTGGTGTCCGCGCTGGTGATGGCGTCGGCGCTGCCGGTCTACCTGGCGCTGCGCGCCTGGCGCGGGCCGCTGTCGGGATCCGGCGGCTAGAGGCAGCTCCCCGACGGGCTGCAGATCGCCGTCGAGAACGTCCCGCCGATTCCCGTGCAGTCGCCGGACGTGAAGTTGCCGTTCGCGCAATCGATCGGGGTCGCGCCGGTCACGAAGTCCTGGCAGCAGTTCCCCGGGGCCGCGGGCGGCGCGGCGCAGCTTCCGTTTCCGGAGCAGACCGTGCCCAGGGCCCCGGCGACCGCGCCGGGGAAGGCCGTGCACGCGGCGGCGTCAGCGGTGTAGAGGCAGGTGGTGCCGGTCTGGCAGCACACGACCGGCGGCGGGTTCAGCGTGTCGAGGAGCTGCTGGACGAAGGCGTCGACCACGGCCTGCGCGGCCGCCTGGTCCGCGGTCTCGATGCAGTCGTCCTTGTTCTCCGCCTTCTCGAACGACTTCTGGAGCTTCGCCTGGCTCTTGGCGACGCAGGCGGGGTCCACGGCCTCGCCCTTGGCCGCCGCCTTGGCCTCGCAGTTCACCTGGGCCGCAGCGGCGCCGCCTGCGCCCTTCAGCTTCCCGGAGAGGCACTTGCTCTCGACCTGCGCCCCGCTCGGCGCGGCCGCGAGCGCGAGGCCCGCTGCGATGGCGATCCCGAACGTCCAGCGCGCCACACCTCGCATCGGGAATCCTCCCGGGCGGAGTGCTCCGCCAGTCGCTCGTGGCATCGACCGCCGCCCCGGGGATCTTGAGCGCGGCGGCCGCCGCGAAGGCGCCTCCCGCGCGCCTTGCTCCTGCCCGATTTCTCCAATAATCTTGGGCCTCTAGCGCGATCCACTCCCCTCCGCGCGCCTTCCTGCCGAGGAATGTCCCGTGCGTCACGACTTCGCGAAGCTCCGGCGTCTGCCTCCCTACGTGCTGGCGGAGGTGACCCAGCTGAAGCACGCCGCGCGGCGGGCCGGCGAGGACGTGATCGACCTCGGCATGGGGAACCCGGACCTGCCGACGCCGCCCCACGTCATCGAGAAGATCTGCGAGGCGGCCCACAACCCGCGCAACCACCGCTACTCGGCGTCGCGCGGCATCCCGAACCTGCGCGCCGCGATCTGCGAGTGGTACCAGCGTCGCCACGGCGTGGAGCTCGACCCCGACAGCGAGGCGATCGCCGTGATCGGCGCCAAGGAGGGGCTCTCCCACTTCGTGCTGGTGACGATCGGCCCCGGCGACGTCGTGCTGGCGCCCGACCCGACCTACCCGATCCACCAGTACGCCGTGATCATCGCCGGCGGCGACCTGCGCCACGTGCCGCTCGGCCCGGACGACGACTTCATGGCGAACCTCGAGACCGCCATCCAGCGCACCTGGCCGAAGCCCAAGATGCTGGTGGTGTCCTTCCCGCACAATCCGACCACACGCGTGGTGGAGCGCGGCTTCTTCGAGCGCATCGTGGCGTTCGCCAAGGAGCACGACCTGATGGTCGTGCACGACTTCGCCTACGCCGAGATCTGCTTCGACGGCTACAAGCCGCCGAGCATCCTCGAGGTGCCGGGCGCCAAGGACGTGGCGATCGAGTTCACCTCGCTCTCCAAGAGCCACTCGATGGCGGGCTGGCGCATCGGCTTCGCCTGCGGGAACCCAGAGATGGTGCACGCGCTGGCGCGCATCAAGAGCTACCTCGACTACGGCATGCCGCAGGCCATCCAGATCGGCGGCATCGTGGCGCTGCGCGGCCCCCAGGACTGCGTGACCGAAGCCGTCGAGGAGTACAAGGCGCGCCGCGATGCGCTGATCGATGGCCTGGCGCAGCCCGGCCCCGGAGCCTGGAAGATCGAGAAGCCCCTCGGCACCATGTTCGTCTGGGCGCAGGTCCCGGAGCCGTTCCGCGGCCTCGGCTCCCTCGAGTTCTCCAAGCAGCTCCTGCGCGAGGCGAAGGTGGCCGTCGCGCCGGGCATCGGCTTCGGCGAGAGCGGGGAGGGCTGGGTGCGCTTCGCGCTGATCGAGAACGTCCACCGGACCCGCCAGGCGGTGCGCGGCATCCGCCGCTTCCTGCGCGGCTCGGGCGTCTAGGTCGGGCGGGAGATGGCGCAGCGCGAGGCCGTCGGGGTCGGTCTCATCGGCCTCGGCACGATCGGGACGGGCGTGGCGCGCGTGCTGCGCGAGAACGCCGGGGTGATCGCCGAGCGGCTGGGCTTCCCGCTGCGCCTGGTGCGGATCGCCGATCTCGACCTCGAGCGCGACCGCGGAGTGGATCTCTCGGGGATCCGCTTCGACGCCGACTCCGACGGCCTGGTCGCAGACCCCGCGGTCGACATCGTGGTCGAGCTGATCGGCGGCTACGGCGCCGCGCGCAGCCTGATGCTGCGCGCCCTCGAGCGCCGCAAGCACGTCGTCACCGCGAACAAGGCGCTGCTCGCGGTCCACGGCAAGGAGATCTTCGAGGCGGCGGCGGCGGCCGGCGTCGACGTGGCCTTCGAGGCCAGCGTGGGCGGCGGCATCCCCATCCTGCGCTCGATGCGGGAGGGCCTCTCGGCCAACCGCATCGACTCGGTCCACGGCATCGTGAACGGCACGACCAACTACGTCCTCTCGGAGGTCGAGGCCAGCGGCGAGGCGCCCGAGGTGGTGCTGAAGCGCGCCCAGGAGCTCGGCTACGCCGAGGCGGACCCCAGCTTCGACGTCGACGGGGTCGACGCCGCCCACAAGCTCACCATCCTGGCGTCGATGGCCTTCGGCGCCGAGCTCACCTACAAGGACATCCCGACCGAGGGAATCCGCTCGCTCTTGTCGCTCGACTTCGAGGCCGCCCGCCAGTTCGGCTATCGGATCAAGCTGCTCGCGATCGCGAAGTCCCGCGAGGAGGCGGGCGAGGAGCGCCTCGAGGTGCGCGTCCATCCGACGATGATCCCGGCGAGCAGCCTGCTCGCGAAGGTCGACGGCGCGATGAACGCGATCGCGGTGCACGGCAACGCGGTGGGGCGCACGCTGTTCTACGGCGCGGGGGCCGGCGAGCTGCCGACCGCGAGCGCGGTGGTGGCGGACCTGATGGAGATCGCCCGCGAGATCCGCCGCGGCAGCGCGGGCCGGGTGGCGCCGCTCTCCTACCTGCCGGAGTCGCTGCGCCGCAAGCCCCTCGTGCCCCTCGACGACCTCCACGGCCGCAGCTACCTCTGCTTCACCGCGCAGGACCGGCCGGGCGTGCTCGGGCAGATCGCGACGGGGCTCGGCGAGCACGGGATCGGCATCGAGTCGGTGATCCAGCAGCGGGTGGATGCGCGCGCGGGGGCGGTTCCGATCGTGGTGCTGACGCACCCCGCCCGCGAGGGCGACCTGCGGCGCGCCCTCGAGCGCATCGACGCGCTGCCGGTGGTGACGGCGCGCACGCGGCTGATCCGCATCGAGGAGGGCCTCTAGCCGTGGCCGACAAGCCGCTCTACCGGGCCTGGTTCCAGAGCCTGCACGATCCCGCCGAGCGCCATGCGCTCGACGAGGTCGTCTACACCGACCGCCAGGGCGGCCTGCTGCAGGTCGTGCACGACATGGACGAGCTGAAGAAGACCCCGGCCGCGGCCTGGCGCAAGCTCTTCGAGGACCGCGCCCACAAGACGGAATGGCCCTACGGCTCGGGGGTCTGGGGGAAGAAGGAGTGGGTGCTCCCCGGCATCGAGAACGAGGACGTCGTCTCGATGTACGAGGGCCACACCAACCTGTTCTGGGCCGATCGCTACGGCCGCGAGATCGGCCTCGAGGACCTCTGGCTGAAGCTCTGCGGCAACACGCACACCGGGTCCTTCAAGGACCTCGGCATGACGGTGCTGGTCTCCCAGGTGAAGGCGATGCGCCGCCAGGGCAAGGCGGTGCGCGCGGTGGCGTGTGCGTCGACGGGGGACACCTCCGCCGCACTGGCGGCCTACGCCGCCGCCGCGTCGATCCCTGCGATCGTGTTCCTGCCGCGCGGCAAGATCTCGCTGGCCCAGCTCATCCAGCCGGTGGCGAACGGCGCGATCGTGTTCGCCCTCGACACCGACTTCGACGGCTGCATGGAGATCGTCAAGCGAATCGCCGCGTCGGGGGACATCTACCTGGCGAACTCGATGAACAGCCTGCGCATCGAGGGCCAGAAGACCGTCGGCATCGAGGTCGTGCAGCAGTTCGACTGGGAGGTGCCGGACTGGATCGTGATCCCCGGCGGCAACCTCGGCAACGTCTCGGCGCTCGCCAAGGGCCTCGACATGATGATCGACCTCGGCCTGGTGAGCCGCCGGCCGCGCATCGTCTGCGCGCAGGCGGAGCAGGCGAACCCGCTCTACCTGGCCTACCGGCGCAACTTCGAGGTCTTCGAGCCGATCGCGGCCCGCGAGACGCTGGCCTCGGCGATCCAGATCGGCAACCCCGTGTCCTACGAGAAGGCGGTCGACGCGATCCGGCGCTTCGACGGGATCGTGGAGCAGGCGAGTGAGCAGGAGCTGGCGGACGCCTGCGCCCGCGCCGACCGCACGGGCCTGTTCAACTGCCCGCACACCGGGGTCGCACTGGCGGCCCTCGAGAAGCTGGTGAAGCGCGGCGCGATCAAGCGCAACGAGCGCGTGATCGTGCTGTCGACCGCCCACGGCCTCAAGTTCGTCGACTTCAAGGTGCGCTACCACGAGCTGCGCCTGGCCGGCATCCGCTCGGACTGGGCGAACCCGGCGATCGAGCTGCCCGCCGACTACGACGCGGTGCGCGACCGCATGCTGCACGAGATCGATCGGCGCTTCGGAAGCTGAGATGTTCACGGGAATCGTCGAGGCGGTGGGCTCGGTGCGCACCGTGCGCCGGGTCGGCGCCAAGGCCGAGCTCGTGATCGAGGCGCCGGCGCTGGTGCCGGGCACGCGTATCGGCGACAGCATCGCGGTGAACGGCACCTGCCTCACGGTGACGGGCGTGGAGGAGGGCTCCCTGCGCTTCGAGGCGGTGGCCGAGACCCTGGAGCGCAGCTCGCTGGGGGGGCTCCGGGAAGGCGGCGCCGTCAACCTGGAGCGCGCGCTGCGCGCGGACGCGCGGCTGGACGGCCACATCGTGCAGGGCCACGTCGACGGGACCGGGCGGGTGCGCGAGCTGCGGCGCGCCGGGGACGACGTGCGGCTGTTCGTCGACTGCGAGCCCGCCTTCGCCGAGCTGCTGGTCGAGAAGGGCTCCGTCGCGATCGACGGCGTCTCGCTGACGGTGGTGGGGGTCGAGCCGGCGGGCTTCGACGTCGCGCTGATCCCGCACACCCTCGAGGTGACGACGCTCGGGCGCCTGGCGGCGGGCGCGCGGGTGAACCTCGAAGCCGACGTGCTCGGCAAGTACGTGAAGCGCTACCTCGAGCGCGTGCTCCCGGCCGCGGGCGGCAGGCACTAGGGCCCCTGCGCGTGCGCCGACTCGCCGCGTGCGCGGCGCTGCTCACCCTGCTCGCCGCGCCTGTGGGCGCGGCGCCGGACCCCTGGGAGGAGACCCTCGCCCGCGTGGTGCCGGCGGTGGTGGCGCTGCGCGTGTCGGGTACGCGCGCGTTCGACACCGACCCGGCGTCGGTCACGGTGGCGACCGGCTTCGTGGTCGACGCCGAGCGCGGCCTGATCCTCACCAATCGCCACGTGGTGAGGGCCGGCCCGGTCACCGCCGAGGCGACCTTCCTCGACCACGAGACGCTGCCGGTCTACCCGGTGTACCGCGACCCGATCCACGACTTCGGCTTCTTCCGCTTCGACCCCGCCGCGGTGCGTTTCATGCAGCCGGGCGAGATCGCCCTGGCGCCCGAGCGGGCGCGCGTGGGGAGCGAGGTGCGCGTCGTCGGGAACGACGCGGGCGAGAAGCTGTCGATCCTGCCGGGCATCCTCGCGAGGCTCGACCGAGACGCCCCCAGCTACGGACCGAACGCCTACAACGACTTCAACACCCACTACTACCAGGCTGCCTCGAGCACCTCGGGAGGATCCTCGGGATCGCCGGTGCTGGACGTCAGCGGGCGGGCGCTCGCGCTGAACGCCGGCGGGAGCCGGAACGCGTCCTCGAGCTTCTTTTTGCCCCTCGACCGCGTGGTGCGGGTCCTGGAGCACCTGCGGGCCGGCAGGCCGGTGCCGCGCGGCACGCTCCAGGTCGTCTTCCAGCAGCGCTCCTTCGACGAGCTGCGCCGCCTCGGCCTCTCCGCCGCGACCGAGGCGGCCGTGCGCCGGCGCTTCCCGCGCGGCACCGGGCTGCTGGTCGTCGACGAGGTCGTCCCGCAGGGCCCCGCGGAGGGCCGGCTCCAGCCCGGCGACGTGCTGCTGACCCTCGACGGCCGGCCGCTCCGCGAGTTCGTCCCGCTGGAGGACGCCCTCGACGCCGCCGTGGGCCGGCAGGTGACCCTCGAGGTCGAGCGCCGCGGGCAGCCGCTCCGCGTGGAGCTCGCGGTCCAGGATCTCCACGCCGTCACGCCCTCGGCGTACCTCGAGTTCGGCGGCGGCGTGCTGCACCCGCTCTCGCTGCAGCAGGCGCGCAACCACGGCGTTCCGGTGGCCGGGGTGTACCTGGCGACCCCGGGCTACGTCTTCGGACGGGCCGAGGTGCCCGCCGGAGCGGTCGTGACGGCGCTCGGCGGCGCGCCGGTCGCGGATCTGCGCGATCTCGAGGAGCGGCTGGCGGCCGCGCCCGACGGCGCGCGCCTGCCGGTGCGCTGGTTCGCCCTCGATCGGCCACGCTCCCCGCGCGTGTCGGTGCTGCCCGTCGACCGGCGCTGGTACCCGATGCAACGCTGCCGGCGCGACGACGCCCTCGGCACCTGGCCCTGCGAGGCGTCGGCGGCGCCGCCGGCGGCCGAGCCGCTGCGGCCCGCTACGACCTCCTTCGAGGCCACCGGGCCGCGGGCCGTGCGCGGCCTGGCTCCCTCGCTGGTGTTCGTCGAGGTCGACGTGCCGTACAAGATCGACGGCGCCCACAGCCGAGGCTTCTCGGGCTGCGGCCTGGTGGTCGACGCCGCGCGCGGCCTGGTGGTGGTGGACCGCGACACGCTTCCCGTCTCGCTCGCCGACGTGCGGCTCACCTTCGCGCGTTCGCTCAGCGTGCCGGGCCGGGTGGTGGCTCTGCACCCCGAGCACGGGATCGCGGTGGTCGGCTACGACCCGGCCCTGCTCGGCGACACCCCCGTGCGCAGCGCGCGTCTCGCCCCCGGCCCCCTCGAGCCCGGCGACGAGCTGCTGCTGGTGGGCCTCGACCCGGCGCAGCGCCTCGTCTTCCGACACACCGAGGTGGCGCGCGTCGAGGAGCGCAGCGTTCCGCTGCCCGAGCCTCCGCGCTTCCGGGAGTCGAACCTCGAGCTGGTCTTCCCCACGGAGACCGTGGGCACGGTGGGCGGCGTGCTGGCCGACGGCCGCGGGCGCGTGCGCGCGCTCTGGAGCTCGATCTCCCGAGACGTGCGCGGCGGAGCCGACGCCTTCTTCGCCGGCGTTCCGATCGAGGGCGCCCTGGAGATGGTCGAGCCGCTGCGCCGCGGCGAGCCCTTCCGCTGGCGCAGCCTGGGCGTCGAGCTCGGCAGCGTCTCGCTCTCCGACGCCGGCGAGCGCGGCCTGCCTCCCGAAGCCGCGGCGCGGCTCGCCGAGCACGACCCCGAGCGGCGCGCGGTGGAAGTGGTGCGGATCGCCGCCGAGACGCCCGCCGCGGGCCTGCTCCAGCCGGGCGACCTGCTGCTCGCGGCGGACGGCGAGCCCGTCACGCGCTATCGCGAGCTCGAGCGCGCGGCGCAGCGCGAGGCGGTGGAGCTCTCCGTCTTCCGCGACGGCAAGCGGCTGGCGCTGCGCGTCCCCACCGTGACGCTCGACCCGATCGGGACCCGGCGCGCCCTGCTCTTCGGCGGCGCGCTGCTCCAGCCGGTCCCGTACCCGGTGCAGCTCCAGCGCGGCGTGCCCGCGGAAGGCGTCTACGTCGTCGGCCGCTGGTACGGCTCGCCCGTCGAGCGCCACGGCCTGCGCGCCACGCGACGGATCCTGGCGGTGGGCGGGGTCGCGACGCCGGACCTCGACGCGTTCCTGGCCGCGGTGTCGCGCGTGCCGGACCGCGGCGATCTCCAGCTCCTGGCCGAAGACCTCGACGGCAAGCCCGAGGTCGTGACGCTGCAGCTCGACCTGCGCTACTGGCCCACCCGCGAGCTGCGCTGGGACGGGACGACCTGGCAGGTGAGCGGCGTTCAGTCCGGGTACTCGATCTCGACGGGTCCGCTCGGGACGAACTGACAGGTCAGCACCCAGCCCTCGGCGAGCTGCGCGGGGGTGAGCACGTCGTTCGCCTTCATCTGGCCGCTGCCCTGGCGCAGCCGCGCCATGCAGCACGCGCAGTAGCCCTCCTCGCACGAGGTCGGCGGCTCGAGGCCGGCGCGGCGCGCCGCCTGCACGATCGTCTCGCCGGGCCGGAGGGCGACATCGCGCTCGGCGCCGTCGAGCCGGATGCGCGCGACCGGCGCCGCCCCGGCGGCCGCCGGCGCGCCGGCGGGCTCGGCGACGTCCCGCGGCACGCCGTCGCCGGCGTACTCGAAGCGCTCGATGAAGATGCGCTCGCGGGGCACGCCCAGGCCGTGCAGCGCGCGCTCCACCACGTCCATGAACGGGGCGGGGCCGCACACGTAGAAGTCGGCGTCCTCGAAGCCGCCGACGCTGCGACGCACGGCGGCGTCGTCGAGGAAGCCCTCGACGGCGTCGAGGCGGTGGCGGAGCTCCAGCCGGCCCGGGTAGCGGCGCGTCAGGTCCTCGAGCTCGGCGCGGAAGATGATCGAGTCGCGATCGCGGTTGGCGTAGAGCAGGCGCACGCGCCGCGCGCTCCCGGCCAGGGCCGTCTTCAGCAGCGAGAAGAGCGGCGTGATGCCGCTCCCGCCGCCGAACAGCACGAGGTCGGCCTGGCGCTCGCTGAGGCAGAAGCGGCCCGCCGGCGGCATCACCTCGAGCACGTCGCCCTCGCGGACGCGCTCGTTGAACCAGTTGGAGACGCGCCCGCCGGCCACGCGCTTCACCGTGACGCGCCAGTCGCCGTCGACGTCGGGCGCGCTGCACAGCGAGTAGCAGCGCACCAGCCGCTTGCCCTCCCCGGGCACGCGGAAGCTGAGGAACTGCCCGGAGCGGTAGGCGAACCGCGCGCGCAGCGCCTCCGGCACCTCGAGCACGAAGGAGCGCGCGTCGGCCGTCTCCTGCACGACCTTCGCCACGCGCAGCGCGTGGTAGGGCCCCTCCACGGCCTAGCGTCCCGCCAGCCCCTCGAGGGTCGCGAGGCGCCCGATGGTGCGCTCCGCTTCCGCCATCACGTCGTCGACGATCTCGCGGCAGGAGCGGATGTCGCGGATGGCGCCGGCGCCCTGACCGCAGGGCATGCAGGCGCGCTCCGGGTCCGGCTGCACCTCGGGGCCCGCCATGGCCGTGAACACCCCGGCGCGCGCCGAGAGGCCGAACTGCTCGGGGAAGGGCTTGATGCGCTCGGGATGGCGCTCCATCTCGTCGACGTAGCGGTTGCGGATCACGCGCATCGGCTTGCCCGAGTAGGAGCGCGTCACCACGGTGTCCTCCTCGCGGATCTCCGTGATGCGCTTCTTGTAGATCTCCGCGGCGCGCGCCTCGTGGGAGGCGATGAAGCGCGTCCCCATCCAGACGCCCTGGGCGCCGAAGGCGAGGGCGGCGGCCAGCCCGCGCCCGTCCACGATCGAGCCGGCCGCGAGCACCGGGATCTTCACGGCGTCGACGATCTGCGGGATCAGCGCCATGCCGGCGATCTGGCCGGTGTGCCCGCCCGCCTCGCTGCCCTGGGCCACCACCGCATCGCAGCCGGCGCGTTCGGCGTGCACCGCATGGCTCACCTTGCCGCACATGCTCATCACCTTGACGCCGCTGCGGTGACACTTCTCGATCACGCTCTCCGGCACGCCGAGGCCGGCGATGAAGCAGGAGGCGCCCTCGTCGATGATGACGTCGATGGCGCGCTCGATCGTCTCGGGGAGCGCGGCCAGCAGGTCGACGCCGAAGGGCTTCGCGGTCAGGGCGCGCACCTGGCGCATCTCCTCGCGGATGCGCTCGGGCCCCTCGGAGGCCATGCCGAGCGTGCCGAAGCCGCCCGCCTCGGAGACCGCCGCGCAGACCCGCGCGTAGGCGACGCCGCCCATGCCCGCCAGGAAGACGGGCTTCTCGATGCCGAAGAGGTCGCAGATCGGGGTGCGCAGCGTCATCGGAGCTCCTCGCGAGCGGGGGAGGGTAGCGGCCCCGGCGGCATCGGTCCGGGCCCTCGCGGTACCCTCGCGGGATGCCCCACCTGGTCGTCGTGCCCCATACCCACTGGGATCGCGAGTGGTACGCCACCCACGAGCAGTTCCGCCACCGGCTGGTCCGGCTGGTGGACCGGCTGGTCGCGATCCTGGAGGGCGACCCGTCCTTCCGCCACTTCACCCTCGACGGCCAGACGATCGTCCTGGACGACTACCTCGAGGTGCGGCCGGGCGAGCGCGAGCGGCTGGCGAAGCTGGTGCGCGACGGGCGCCTGCTGATCGGGCCCTGGTACGTGCTGCCCGACGAGTGGCTGGTCTCGGGCGAGGCGCTGATCCGGAACCTGCGCATCGGGCTCGCCCGGGCGGCCGCCTTCGGCCCGGCGATGCGCATCGGCTACGCGCCCGATCTCTTCGGTCACGTCGGGCAGCTCCCGCAGATCTTCGCCGGCTTCGGCTTCGACACCGCGATCGTCTGGCGCGGCGTCCCCGCCGCGGTCGACCAGACCTGGTTCGACTGGGAGGCGCCCGACGGCACGCGCCTCGGCACCGTGTACCTGCGCCACGGCTACGGGAACGCCGTGCACCTGCCCCTCGACCCCGCGCGGCTGCGGCGCCGGATCGAGCGCGACGTCGGCCAGCTCGCGCCCTGGTCGCGCATCGAGACGCTGCTCCTCATGAACGGCAGCGACCACGTCGAGCCCCAGGCCGGGCTGCCGGCCGCGCTCGAGGCGGCGCTCGCAGACCTCCCCGGCACGAGCTTCGAGATCGGCACCCTCGCGCGCTTCGCCGAGCGGGCGCGCGCCGAGGCGCCGGCCGCCCGCCCGCTGCACCGGGGCGAGCTGCGCTCGGGCCTGCGCTCGCCGCTGCTGCCGGGCTGCGCGTCGGCCCGCATGGCGCAGAAGCGCGCCGACTTCGCCAACGATCGCGCGCTGACGGCGTACCTCGAGCCGCTGGCCGCCTGGGTGGGGCTGCTCGGCGGCGAGCCGGGCTGCGACGAGATCGAGCACGCCTGGCGCGTCGCGCTCCAGAACCATCCCCACGACTCGATCTGCGGCTGCTCGGTGGACGCGGTGCACGCCGAGATCGACGTGCGGCTCGCGCGCGTGGCGCAGAGCGTGGGGGCGCAGCTCGAGGGCATCGGCGCCGCCCTCGCCGCGCGCGTGGCGCTCCCCTCCCGGGGCTTCGGGCGCGGGGCCGGCGAGGCGCTGCTCGTCTGGAACCCGAACGGGGCGGGGCCGGCGGGCGTCGACGCGGAGCTCGAGCTCGACCTGCCGACTTCGCGCGGGCGGATCCGCGCGTTCCACCTGCGCGACGCCGCGGGCCGGCGCGTGCCGGCGGCGGCGGAGCTCCTGGATGCGGGCGCGCTGCTCGCGGACTTCGAGCTCGACGCGAACGGCGCCGGCCACCTGATCGCGGGCCTCCCGCCCGACTTCGCGGGGGCGGCGCTGCGCGCCGTTTCGATCCGCCGGCTGGGGCGGCGCCTCGAGCTGGATCTGCGCCTCTCCAGCGCTCCCGGCGATCGCACGCCCGAGGAGCTGAAGCAGGAGCTCCGCGAGCTGGTCGCCTCCGGGCAGTTCGACCGCGTGCAGCTGCGTGCGGCGCGGGTGCCGCGCGTACGGCTGCGCTTCGCCGACGCGCTGCCGGGCCACGGGCTGCGCGCCTATCGCGTCGCGGCGGGGCGCGCCGGCGGCGCCGCGGAGGTGCGCGGCGAGCGCGTCGCGGGGGGCGGCGCGTGGCTCGAGAACGCGACCTGGCGGATCGACGTGGCGCCGGACGGCCGCGTGGACTGGCTCCACCGGCCGACCGGCCGGCGCCTCTCCGACGCGCTGCGTATCGCCAGCGAGGGCGATCGCGGCGACGAGTACAACTTCGATCCGGTCCCCGGCGGCGCGGTGGTCGAGCGTCCCGAGCGGGTCCGCCTGGGCGTCCTGGCCGCGGAGTCGGAGGGCTCGCTCTGGATCTCGGCGCGCTATCGCGTGCCGCGCGGCCTCGAGCCGTCGCGCGACCGGCGCAGCGCGGGCGCGGTGGCGCTCGATGCGGTGCTGCGGCTGCGCCTGCGGGCGGGGCTCGACGCCCTCGAGATCGAGGTCGACGTCGACAACACCGCGCAGGATCACCGGCTCCGGCTGCTCGCGGCGGCACCCTTCCCGGCGCGGCGTCTGCGCGTGGAGTCGGCCTTCGAGGTCGCGGAGCGGCCGATCGAGCCCGGGCCGGATGACTTCGGCTCCCGGCACCCCGCCGAGCGCCCCGTCGGCGCCGGCCCGCAGCGGCGCTTCGCGTCGCTCGACGACGGGGCCTGGGCGCTCACCGCGAGCAACCGCGGTGGCGGGGAGGTCGAGGCGCTCCGGGCCGGCGACTCCCGCGGCGAGCTCGCTCTCACCCTGCTGCGCGCGGTGGGCTGGCTCTCGCGGAGCGACCTCTCGCTGCGGCCCGGCGACGCCGGGCCCGCGCTGCCGACCCCCGGCGGCCAGGTGCCCGGGCCCCACCACCTCGAGTTCGCCCTGCGCTTCCATCCGGCGGACGAGCCCGGCTGGATCGCCGAGGCGCTGCGCTTCGCGAGCCCCGCGCTCGCGTTTCCCGGGCGCGCGGCGGCGCCGCCCGGCGCGCCGCTCGGCGACGGAGCGCGACTCCTCGAGCTCGACGACCCCGCCGTGCTGCTGTCCGCCCTCGAGCCCCTCGCCGAGGGCGGCGCGCGGGTCCGACTCTGGAATGCGTCGGGCGAGACGCGCCGCGTGCAGGCGCGCCTCCCGGCGGCGCCGGGCCCGCTGCAGCCGGTCGACCTGCGCGACGAAGCCGTCCCCCGCGAGGGTCCGGACCTCGTGCTGCGCCCCTGGCAGATCGCCACCCTGCGCTGGCGGCCCGCGGGGTGAGCGCCCCAGAGCCGGCGGAAAACATCCGGCCCCGAACAGTTTTCTAGCACCGGGCCCGGCATCCGGCGTACACTTCAGACGTCCGCACAGCGCCAGGGAGCACTCTGCTGCCCGTCGCTCCGCCGCGCTCGGGAGACGCTCATGAAGCTGCTCATCGAAGCCATCGTGAAGGCCCTGGTCGACAAGCCGGATGAGGTCCAGATCAAAGAGGTGATCGGCGAGCACGCCCATGTGCTCGAGCTGCGCGTCGCCAAGGAGGACCTCGGCAAGGTGATCGGGAAGGGCGGGGCGCACGCCTCGGCCATCCGGACCATCATGGCGGCGGCCAGCGGCAAGGAGAAGAAGCGCTACATCCTCGAGATCATCGAGTACTGAGCGCCCGCCAGGGGGTGCTAGGCTGACGGGCCCGCCGGACGCCGGGTCCGGCGCGATGATGCGAGGAGCCCGTGGCCGCCACCCCGCCGATCCAGATCGACGCCCCCGCCGTGCTCGGCGCCCAGATCGAGGCGCGCGCCCAACACCCGGCCCTGTCCGACAAGCCGTTCCTGTTCGAGGCGGATCGGCAGTGGAGCTACCGCGAGTACCGCGACGCCTGCGTGCGGACCGCCCACTTCCTGCGCCGCCGGCTGGGTCCGCCGAGCGAGGCGCGCCCCGGCCACGTGGCGATGCTGCTCGACAACCACCTCGAGCTGCTGTCCCTGTACGGCGGCTGCGGCTACGCGGGATTCACGCTATTCGGCGTCAACAGCGGGCTGCGTGGCGACACCCTGGCGGGGGTGCTGAACCAGTCGCGGGCGCGCCTGCTGGTCGTGGAGGAGCGGCTCTGGCGCGAGCTCGAGCGCGTGCGCGGGAAGCTCGAGCACCTTGCGCCCGAGAACGTGCTGGTGCTCCGCACCGGATCCGGGGAGGCTCCCGGCGACGCTCCGGACTTCGTGCGCGCGGTCGCCGACGAGGCGGGCGGCGCCGCCAGCCCCGAGGCTCCGGGGGTGGCCGTGTCGCCCGACCAGCCGCTGGTGGTCATCTACACCTCGGGCACCACCGGTCTGCCGAAGGGCATCATCAACAACCACTTCAAGCTGTTCGCGATCGGGCTCGGCATCTCCCGCAACATGGAGCTCGGCGGGGACACCGTCGGCTACGCGTGCATGCCGCTGTTCCACTCCAACTCGCTGTTCATCGGCTTCTCCCCGAGCCTCTTCGTCGGCGGGAGCCTCGCGATGCGGGACCGCTTCTCGGCGAGCGGCTTCGTGCCCGACGTGCTGCGCTACGGCGTCACCTACTGGAACTACGTCGGCGAGCCCGTCCACTACGTGCTGGGCGCCCTCGAGAAGCAGTACGGCGGCGACGAGGCGCGCATCCTGGCCGAGGTCGCGGGCCATCCCGACAACCACCTGCGCTACGCCGTCGGGAACGGCGCCTCGCCGCCCGACATCGATCGCTTCGTGCGCTGGCTCGGCCTCGAGGACATGTTCGAGCTGTACGGCTCGACCGAAGCGGCCATCAGCACCTTCCGGCGCAAGGGCGACCCGCGCGGCTCGGTGGGCGAGATCACCGATCCCGCGGTGCGCATCCTCGCCGAGAGCGGCGCGGAGTGCCCGCCGGCGGAGCTCGACGCGGACGGCAAGATCACCAACTACGCCGCGGCGGTGGGCGAGATCTGCCGCGTGGCGCCGGAGACCGGCCTGTTCCAGGGCTACTTCGACAACCCCGGGGCGAACCAGGGGAAGTACCGGGACGGCGTCTACCACTCCGGCGACCTCGGCCACATCGTGCGGCGCGACGGCAAGCGCTTCCTCTACTTCGACGGCCGCACCGACGACTGGATCCGGAAGGACGGGGAGAACTTCAGCGCCGCCCAGGTGGCGAGGCTGGTGCAGGAGCACCCCGACGTCGCGCTCGCCGCGGCCTACGGCGTTCCCTGCGTCGTCTCGGACGAGCTGGTGATGGTGGCCCTCCAGCTGCGCCCCGGGGCGCGCTTCGACCCCGCCGGCTTCCACGCGTTCTGCGAGAACCTCGTGGAGCACGGGGGCATGGACCGCAAGTGGTTCCCCGACTTCGTGCGCCTGGTGGACGAGTTCGAGTTCACCCAGACCCAGAAGATCCTGGTGCGGAACCTGAAGCAGGATCACTTCCATCGCGAGCGGCTCCCCGACGAGCCGCTGTTCTGGCGGCGGCGCGGCGACGCTGGGTTCCGCCCCTTCGGCAAGGAAGACTTCGCCGCCCTGCGCCGGGAGTTCGAGGCCGCCGAGCGCGAGACGCTGCTCGGCTGAACCCGCGGGGCCTTTTCCCCGTACCAACGCGTAACTCCAGTTACGAGAACGCAATCCGGGGTGCCCGCCCCGGAGGGTGCCCCGTGCGCCAGATCCGAGCCGTTTCGAGGGCTTGCGGCCGAAGCTGCGCAGCCAGCCGGCTCGGCACGGCGCTTGCCTCTAGAAGAGGATGCGTGAGCCCCGTCACGGGACGGGGGATCGCTGCGGGACACGAGGACGGGAGAACATGGCCATGGACGCGACGTTCACCGCCGAGGAGCACTACCGGCGGGGCAGGAACCTGCTGGGCGAGGCACGCCACGCGGAGGCGCTCGAGTGCTTCCGGGCGGCCCATCAGATCGACCGCGCCAATCCGCGCTACCGCTCGCACTACGGGCTCGGGCTGGCGCTCGTGGAGCGGCGCTTCGAGAAGGCGCTCGAGCTCTGCCGCTCGGCGGCCAAGGAGGAGTTCTTCAATCCCGAGCTCTATCACAACCTCGCGCGCGTCCACATGGCCTTCGGGTTCAAGTCGGAGGCGATCCGGTACCTGCGCCGCGGGTTGATGATCGACCCGGCCAACGCCGCCCTGGCCGCGGACCTCGAGCGCCTCGGCCGGCGCCGCGTCCCCGTGCTGCAGTTCCTTCCGCGCAACCATCCGCTGAATCGCTGGCTCGGACGCATGCGCCAGCGCTTTCCGTGGCTCGACGCGGGGCCCGAGATCGCCGGGGCCGGCGCGCGGAGTTGACGCCCGGGGCGCCAGCGTCTATTCCTCCCGCCGCCCTACGCCAGGGGCCTCTTCGTCGGGAGTGATGCGCAGTGGGCAGCGTGATCAAGAAGCGCCGCAAGAAGATGCGCAAGCACAAGTACAAGAAGCTCCTGAAGCGCTCGCGCCACAAGAAGCGCTAGCGCCGAAGCGCTTCGAACCCCGAGCGGGGCGGGCCGGAAGGTCTCCCCCGCTCGACGTGTTTCTGGGGCCCGCACGAGCTCGCCGGACGCGAAAGTCGTCCCATGCCCGCAGCTAGCGCGCGCATCATCCCGATTTTTTTGCACTTCTCTCTTGACGGGGGTGAAAAGCGGTGTTAGGGTGAGTCGCAACTGTGGCGCTAGTGCCGCGGATTGCGGGGACTTCGAGGGTCGTTCGCCTTCAAGTCACGACCACCGGGCTCCGATAGGGTCGGAAATCCGGTGGGACCAAACCCGCAGGGGCGGCAAGGCACCACCAACAGGGGGGTGATCAAACCCATGGCAGCTCGCAAGAAGGCTACTCGCAAGAAGGCCGCGAAGAAGAAGGGCGGTCGCAAGAAGGCTTCCCGCAAGAAGAGCTAGGAGGGCCGCAAGGCCTTCAGGGAAGAACTTCGGACCCCGGCCGGATTCGAACCCGGCCGGGGTTTCCTTTCGGGGCCACGCTCGTTACCGTGCAGGGTCCCGCCGCCGCGGGACGAGGCCTGGAGGTCGGATCGCATGGCACGCATCACCATCGAGGACTGCATCGAGCGGGTGCCCAACCGCTTCAACCTGGTCCAGATGGCCGCCATCCGGACCAAGCAGCTCAAGAAGGGCGCCCGGCCCCTGGTCCAGACCGAGGGCAACAAGGAAGTCGTCACCGCCCTGCGCGAGATCGCGGCCGGCTTCATCAAGCCCGACTACGCCGACACCGCCGTCGCGGAAACGCCCACCGAGATCGAGGGCGAGTAGCCGCCCGCACCCGACCGACGGCAGCCGGCAGAGGTCGGCCGGTCCTCGACGCCTCCGAGCCGCTCGCCCGCGGGGCACGGCTAGCATCCGGACGTGGCCCGGCTGACCGGAGCTCGGATGGCGGTCGCAGCGGTGCTGCTCGCGGCAGGGGTGGTAGCGCTCTCGATCGCTGTCTCGCCTCGCCGCCATCGCGAGCCCGAAGCCTCGACCGCACCGGGCGACGCGCGCGCCACGGGACGCTCGCCCCAGCTACCGGACGCGATCGCCGAGCAGCCACCGTGGCCGCCTCCGCCATCCCGGACCGACGCGACGCACTTCGCGCTGGAGCGCCGAACCACGGCGCCCACCGTCCTGTCGCCCCGCGAAGCCGCCGAGATCGCCCTCGGCGTCGCCTCGAAGACGTTCAACTTCATTCCCGCAGGCGAAGGGCGCGTCTATCCGACGAATGACGCGGAGCGACCCTTCCACCGCGCGGTCGGGGTGATCGCAAGCCCCGCTGCCGAGCTGGACCAGGCGGAGCCCGAGTTCGCGGGAGATCCGGCCCACTACGGAGAGCGCGTCGTCTGGGTCGTTCGCATCGAAGGCCCGTTCCACTTCCACGCCGGCCCGGGCGGTGCCCTCTTCAGCTCGAATTCGGGCTTCTACGTCATCGACGACGCGACCGGTGAAGTGCTCTCCTGGGGCGTCCCATGAATTCGCGCGGCTCGGGCGGGACAGCCACGCAGGCGGAGCGGACTCGATCGCGAGTCCCGGCATCCCTGCGACGATGTGTGCGGGCTTTGGGCGGCGGCGCCTCGAGAGCCGACCTTCGAATCCGCGGTCTCCAGGCCGCCTGCCTACCCGCTGACCGAAGCCGACGGCTACGCCGAGCGGGAGGCGGCACTCGAGCTGATGAGGAACCG
>Ga0209706_10000397_pt1 | contig 24582 bp, 18 predicted proteins | sample PPLLaktember2015_6_FD_187263 | JGI IMG/M metagenome (GOLD analysis project Ga0209706, IMG submission 187263) | Freshwater sediment microbial communities from Prairie Pothole Lake near Jamestown, North Dakota, USA - PPLs Lake P8 Core (1) Depth... | ecosystem: Environmental > Aquatic > Freshwater...
AGACGAGCACGGCGTAGAGCAGGAGCATGGACCCGGACATCGAGCCCAGGATGTCGAACAGGGTCATGCCCATGGAGTAGGCGGCCAGCCAGAGGGCGACGACCCAGAAGATGCCGACGAAGAGGATGTCGAAGGCCTTGGACTTGATGAAGACGGAGAAGTTGAACGGCGGCCGCGGACCCCTCTCCCGGCCTTCTTCGGCGGCCTCGATCTCTCGGCGGGCGGCCCTCACCTGGTCGGGTTCCCGGACGGGCATGAGGGGCTCGCGGGCCGGCCGAACCTGGCCGGCGGGCAGGACGACCGCCTCGGGGGCCCGATCCTCCTCTGGCCCGGCCCCAGCCTCGTCGATCTCCTCCTCCCCTTCTTCAACGCCCACCTCCTCGCCTTCGTCCTCGGCTTCGTCCGCTTCCGTCGCGGGCCGCTCGAATGGGAGCGGGGCCTGGCTCACCTTTTCCGGCAGTCCGATCGTCGAGTCCGGAGCGCGCCGCCGCGGGAAGATCTCGACCTCTTCTTCGGTATCCGGAGTCGACGGCTCGCCGCCGCGGAGCTTCCGCGTCTCGACCGGTCCCGTGTCCTCCGGGAATACGGGCGCGCCCTTCATCGTGCTGGCCCAGGGCGGGAGCGTCCCCGTGGGCGGCTCGGGTGCCTTCCCCGGAGCGGGCTCGGGGGCCGCGGACGGCGTCGGGGCCTTCTTCTCGGCCATGACCTCGAGGAACTTGTCGACCTTCTCTTTGCTCAGATCGACCGTCTCGCCGAGGTCCTCGAGCTCCCGGGTGTCGAATGTGACCGGCCGCAGCCCCGCCTCGCCGGCCGTGGCGGCCTCGTCCGGCGCCGGGATCTCCGAGATGTACTCGACCCCGGGCTCCTCCTTTGGCTCTTTGGGCGCGGCGGCCGCGGAGTAATCGTTGGTCCCGTCTTTCTTGACGGGTTCTTCTTCGCTCTCCTCATCGAGCTCGTCGGCTAGCTCCTCTTCCTCCTCTTCCTCCTCTTCCCCGGCTTCCTTGCCCTCCTCGTCCTCATCATCGTCGTCGTCTTTATCTTCGTCCTTATCTTCCTCGTCTTCTTCCTTCGGGGCTTCCGGTTCCGGCGTCTTCGCGCCGGCCTTTCCGGTGTCGTCGAGCGACTTCGAAGGCTCGTCGACCAGGATGACCTCTTCGGTGGCGCCGCTCCCGGTCTTCTCCGCCGAGATCTCTTCGTCCACGAGCTCCTCGAGGTTCATCTCTTCGGTTTCCTCGGGGATCTCCTCTTCAAGCTCTTCGTCGATCTCGCTGTCGAGGTCCTTAGCCGCCGCCGGGCGCTTCTCGCCCTCGGGCTCGTCGATGGTGTAGTCCTTCTCCTCGACCTCCGCGTCGATGATCTTATCTCCCGGGATCTCCTCTTCGACCTGCTCGTCCTCGGAGAAAAGCAGCTGGGTGCCGCAGTTGTTGCAGTACTTGTCGTTCTCGTCGGTGATGGCGTGACAATAGGGGCAGCGGGTGATGGCCATTGGCTTTATTATCATAGGGAAAAGGGGCGATGTCAATTGAAATGCAGGGTCCGTTCCCGTAGACTAGCGGCTGGAGGAAGCCATGCCGCAGATGTCGTTCAAGAGCGCTTTGATCACCGGCGCCTCGGCCGGTTTGGGGGCGGAATGCGCCCGCCAGCTGGCCGCGGCCGGGACCGATCTCATCCTCGTCGCCCGGCGCCTGGAACGTCTCGAGGAGCTCGCCCGGGACCTCGAATCCAAGCACGGCATAACGGTCGATGTCATCTCGGCCGACCTGTCGACTCCCGAGGGCGTGGCCGCCGTCGAGTCACGCATCGCCGCGAGCCCGACCCTCGATCTCCTCGTCAACAACGCCGGGTACGGCGGCAAGACGGGCTTCGTCAACGGCGGAACGGCCGATCACCTGGACATGGTCCGGGTCCACGTCGAGGCGACGGTGCGGCTGACCAAGGCGGCCCTGCCGGGCATGATCGACCGCGGCCGGGGGGCCGTCATCAACGTTGCCTCCGTCGCCGCCTTCTCGCCCTTCTCGGGAGCGATGTACAGCGGCACGAAATCGTTCCTGGTCATGTTCTCGCAGAATCTCGGCGCCGAGCTGCGGCCCAAGGGCGTCGCCGTCCAGGCCCTCTGCCCCGGCATGACCCATACGGATTTCCACGAGGTCGCGGGGATCGACAAGTCGGTCGTCCCCAAGCCCTTCTGGATGACGGCCGAAGCCGTTGTCCGCATCTCCCTGCGCCGTCTCGGGCACGGTTTCATCTGCATCCCCGGCTTGGAGAACAAGGTCGTTGCCTTTCTGATGCGCTGCCCGCTTACCGTGGCCGCCGTCCGCGTCATCGGACGCAGCGGGGCCGTTCAGAAGAGGGCCGGGGGGAAATAACGGCGTCACCTCAGGCGCGGACGCGTAATGAAGACGCTGCCCTCGACAACGAACCGCCAGCGCTTCTCACGCGCGGCGGTGATGCCGATCCTAGTCGTCCGGCGGACCTTTGGCTTCGGAGAGCCGTCCTCGGCGATGAGAAGCGGCCCTTCCTTCGTCATGTCCACGCCATAGAGCCGCTTGTCGATCCTCATCGCCCCGGCGAGGTTTCCCGGACCGCTCATCGGAGGTCTGGTCCGTGCTTTTCCTCGGGACCGCGGCAGCGGATCGATAAGGTCTAGCGGTTCAAGGGCCCTGATGAGGACCCCGCCGGCGGGCTTTCCCTTTTTAGCGACGACATTCAGGCAGAAGTACACGCCGTGTGCCTGATAGATATAGGCATGCCCGGTTTCTCCAAAAAGGGCCCTATTCCGTTCGGTACGGCCGGGAAAGGCATGGCTGGCCGGGTCGTCGGAGCTGTAGGCTTCCGTTTCGACGATGCGGCCGGTCAAGGACCGTCCGCCGATCCGGCGCACAAGGATCTTCCCCAGGAGATCGCGGGCGACGACGCTCGGAGGCCTGGAGTAGAAGGCCCGGCGCAGGATCTTCATGGGAGCTGTCGATCATTGTACCATCATGCATACGCGGGCTGAATGGGAACGCTTCAGGACCTCTCGGAGAGCCGTCCATAACGGACGCGGCTCTCCATGATCACGAACTCCTTATTGGGCGCAACCGCAGAGAAGAGCCTCGCGAACTTTTCGACGCTTGGCACGGACCGGCCCTGCTCGTAGCGGGCATAGCTGTTCGGGGACTTCGAGCCCAAGCGCGCGGCGACCTCTCCCAGGCTCAGCCCGGCTTTCTGCCTCATCCGCCGGAGCAACAGGGCCGTGAGGGCGCCTTGATCGGAGGCCCCGATCTCAAATACCCTCCCTTTCGTCCCGAACACGCGGACCTCAAAGTCCTTCTTATTGACGAAAGATTCGACGGCATCGGCGATCATCTCGTAGGCCTCCTTCTTGGTCCCGCCCTGGGTGGCTATGTCGAGAATGGGTATTTCGATCGCCCAGTACTTTCCGGCTTTGAAGACCTTGCCCACGAACCTCATGACTGATCTATATACACGTATATGTGTAACTATCAAGCGAAACTCGGCGAAATTCCTCTGAGCATCCTCCCCATGGGGGAGAAATCGCGGCTCCGGTGCCATTCATAGTGAGGTTGACAACCCATTCGATATCTGTAAAATATTGACTCTGGGGCGATTAACTCAGCGGTAGAGTGCTACCTTCACACGGTAGAAGTCAGAGGTTCAAGTCCTCTATCGCCCACCATTCCTCTTCCCGAAGCGCGGTCCACGCGTCCCCCTTGATTGAACAAGGCGGGAGGGAGATTAATAGCCACAAACAAAGTCGTGGGACGCGTTTCGGAATAAATGGAAACTCCACTAACGCGGTCCGCCAATTCCCCCTTGATTGAGCAAGGGGGCATCAGCTCGTGAGCTTGCCCTTGCTGAAGAAGAACCTGTCGCCGAAGTTCGCGGCGGCGCCGACCTGGAGCTTGACATTGTTCTTGGCCACTCCGTCGACGAGGTCCCTGTAGACCCATTCCTTGTTGGCCGCGTGCATGGGTAGGCAGGACTTGATCTTGAGCTTATCGACCGCGTAGAAGATGCCCTTCTGGAAGGCCTCCGGGTTCGTGGAGCCGCAGCCGAGGGCATTGAGGAAGAACGAGATGTCGGGCTGGATGCCCTTCTCCGCCAGGAAGTCGATTTCCGGGAAGAAGACGTTGTCCTTCATCTCCAGGGTGTTGTTCGAGTGGTCGCCGGCATGGAAGATCGTCAGCCCATCCACCTGGACGGCGAATCCGACGCCCGCGTCGCTGGCCTTGATCGTGGTGACCTTCAGGCCGCCGATCGTCTTCTGCTCCCGGGGGCCGATGATGGTGATCCCGGCCTTGTCCGGGGGCTCGAAACCGAAGATATACGTGATGTTCGGGATGGACTTCTTCCACTCCAGGATCTGGGGGTCGAAGTGGTCGTCGTGCTCGTGGCTGGCAAAGACGTAAACGGGGAGATCCTTGATCGCCTCGGGATTGATATGGCCGTTGGCCAGAAGTTTTTCGTCGGGAACCGGGTCATTGTCCCAGTAATCGAAGACCATAAGGGCGGATTTGGTCTTGATGGCAAACCCCGAGTGCTTGAGGTACCAGATCGTGGCCTCGCCCTTGTTGAGGGCCTTTTTGAGCTCCACGGAATCATCGAGGTTCGATTGCCAAGCGACGTCCTCAGCCCCATTCTTGCGCAGGACTTCGGCCGCGGTCTTGTTTCCGTATTTCAAGGCGTAGGAGAGGGCCGTCCGGCCGTCCTTGTCCTTGGCGTTCTTGGCCGCGCCGTTGGCCAGGAGCGTCTCGACGACTCCGGAATAGCCCCGGAGAGCCGCCTCGTGAAGTGCGGCCTTGCCCGTCCGGGCATCGGAGATATTCGGCTTCGCGCCCTTTTCCATGAAGAGCCCGACCAGCTCTTTGGGGCCCTTCTTGACCGCGAGAAGCAAGGGCGTCTGCCCGGCCTCGTCGACCGCGTTGACATCGGCCCCTCTCATGGCCAGGGCCCGGGCGCCCTCCGCGTTGCCCACGTCCACGGCCATCAGCAGGGGCGTCATTCCCCGAGGGCCTTTGACGTTGACCTCGTGGCCGCTGTCCAAGAGATAGTGGATAACGGCCGAGCCGCGCTGGGCCGCGCGGAGAAGCGGGGGCAGGTCCCCCGCCGGGTTCTTCTCCAGCACGCCGCCCTTCTCGACGAGGAGCTTGATGATGTCCGCCGAGCCGGAGAACAGGGCGAAGTCCATGGGCGTCATGTCCTGGGCGTCCTTCTCGTCGGGCTTGAACCCCTTGTCGAGCAGGATCCGGATGACTTCGATGTTGGGGTTCATGGTCCCACAAGCCGCGAAAAAGAGGCCTTGGCCGCCTGGACCCTTGACCGAAAGGTCGGCCCCGAGGCCGATGAACTTGCGGAGCATTTCCGGCCGCCCGCCCAAGACCGCAAAACAGACCGGGGTCAGCCCGCGCCGGTCCTTGAGGTTGATATCGACGCCATTCTTCAAGGCATAGTCGATGACCTCTGCGTAGCCGTATTGGGCGCCATAGTGCAGAGCGGTCATGCCGTCTCCCAGATCCGCCTTGAGGAGCCGAGGATCGGCCTTCAGCAGTTCGAGAACCTTGGCCTCGCCCTGATCGAAAGCGGCGCGGAGATCGGCCCCGGCGAAGGTGGTCGACGCCGAAGCAAGGATCAACAGAGCGAAAACGGCGATCATAGTGGATTTCTTCATCAGGTCCTCCACTTAGGCAGGATGCTTTCCTTGGTTACAAGCAGGTTTTATGCCAAGGCGGGTGAGTCCGTTTTCAGGCAATGATCGTGCGAGTCCGGGTGGAAGCTGTAAAACAAACTTACATGGGACTCGAGCCAGAAATTCCATGTACGCTCCTTCTTTGCGGTCTCAGCCGGAGCGCCTTCGGCGCTTCGACCGGGGGAAGGTACAATGCCGCTTCCTACACACGGTAGAAGTCAGAGGTTCAAGTCCTCTATCGCCCACCATTCCTTAATCCGAAACGCGGTCCTCCAGTCCCCCTTGATTGACACTAGGGAGCGGCGACTCTCTCATCGGCAACCTTTCCCCCCTGTCGGGCATCTTAAGTATCGAATGCTGACGCCGGCCCCAGGCGGGGGCCGGGAGACCGAGAACGGAGGACGACCATGGTCGGGAACTACTTGCGATCCGCGCTCCGGATCCTGAGAAAGCAGAAAAGCTACGCCGCCATCAGCGTCTTCAGCCTGGTCGTGGGGATGACGTGCTTCATCCTGCTGATGCTCTTCACCCGGTACGAGCTGGGCTACGACTCCTTCCACAAGAACGCGGACCGCGTCTATTTGATCGGTCAGGTCGTACCCGAGTGGAAGGTCATGGGGACCAACCGCTGCAGCTCCACTTCCGGTCCCCTGGGGCCGACCCTGGAGCGGGAGTTCCCCCAGGTGGAGCGCGCCGTCCGCGCCTGGCCCACCGAGGCGCCCCTGGGATACGACCGGAAGAGCGTCCTGGCCCGAGGGCTGTTCGCGGACAGGGGATTCTTCGAGATGTTCACCTTCCCCCTGGTCCTCGGAGATCCCGCCACCGCCCTGGCCGAGCCCTTCTCCGTCGTCCTGACCGAGAGCGCGGCGGAGCGGCTCTTCGGACGGGAGGAGCCGATGGGCCGGGCCGTGGTCCACGGCGGCGGGCGCGAGTACAGGGTCACCGGGATCATGGAGGATCCGCCGCCGAACTCCCACCTGACGTTCGATTATCTCCTGTCCTTCGTGACCGTAGCCTCCCTCCGCACCGACCTCGATACGTCCTGGAGCATCCTGAACTACCTGAACTACGTAGAGCTCCGGGAAGGCGTCGATCCGGCCGCGTTCGAGGCCGGGCTCCAGTCCGTCATCCGCACCCACCACCCGGAGCGCGACCACAAGCGGACCTATTTTCTCATGCCGCTCCGGGACCTGCACCACGAGACGGGCGTCCACATCCCCTACTGGCGGACGGTGGACCGGACGTTCATCCATCTCCTCATGGCGGTCGCGGGGCTCATCCTGGCTGTGGCCTGCGTCAACTACGTCAACCTGGCGACGGCCCGGGCGACGGCCCGGGGCCGCGAGGTCGGCGTCCGGAAGACCTTCGGGGCCGACCGGCGTCAGCTGGTCGCCCAGTTCATGGGCGAGGCCGGTGTCCTGACGGCGGCGAGTCTTCTGCTCTCCCTCGTCCTCGTCCAGGCGCTGCTGCCGGTCTTCAACGGCTTGACCGGCATCCGTCTGCCCACGGGCACCCTCACCGAGCCGTCAACCTGGCTCTGGATCCTGGGACTGTGGCTCGCCGTGACCCTGCTCTCCGGCGCCTACCCCGCGCTCATCCTGTCGTCCATGAAGCCGGCGCACGTCTTCCGGAGCGTCTTCGGCGCCCGCGAGGGCGGACGCCGGCTGGTCCTCCGCAACGCCCTGGTCGCCTTCCAGTTCTTCGCCACCCTCACGCTGGTGGCCGGGACGCTGATCATCCGGAAGCAGATGGACTACATCCGGACCGCGGACGTGGGCTACGACCGCAAGAACGTCCTGGCCCTGCGGCTCTGGGAGGCGGACAGCCGGACCCGCTACCGGGAGATCGAGACCGAGCTCCTCCGGAATCCCGACATCCGGGCCGCCGCCGTTTGCAACGTGGCCCCGGTACGGGCCGTCGAGATGAACAATTTCATGGTGGAGAGCGAGTCCGGAGAGATGGTCGAAGTCCCCCAGGTCACCAACTATTTCGTGGACCCCGGCTACTTCGACCTGTTCGGCCTGACCTTTGTCGCGGGCCGGGGCTTCTCGCCCGACGCCGTCGGCGATGTCCAGAACCAGGCCGTCATCAACGAGACCGCCGCCCGGATGGCCGGGCTGACGGATCCGATCGGCAAGAGGATCGGCCGGGGAAGCGGGGAGCCGATGAGGATCATCGGCGTGGTCAAGGACATCCACTACACCTCGTTCCGGTCGAAGGTGGGGCCGCTCATGTTCCTCTACCGGCCCGAGAGGACCAGCTGGATGTTCGTGAAGACGTCGGGCCGCCGCGTCCGGGAGACGATCGCCTTCGTCGAGTCCACGATCCGGCGGCAGGTCCCGGATTTCACCTACGACTACGCGGCCATGGAGGACATCTACGACCGGCTCTACGAGAGCGAGGACAGGCTCGGCGGGCTGCTGACCGGCTTCGCCGTGGTGGCTGTTCTGGTCGCCTCGGTCGGGCTATTCGGCCTGGTCTCCTTCGTCATCGACCGGAAGAGAAAGGAGATAGGGATCCGCAAGGTCCTGGGCGCGCGCGTGTCCGGCATCATGGGACTGATCGCCCGGGACCTGTTCGTCCTGATCGGCATCGCCGGCCTGCTGGCCCTGCCTGCGTCGTACGCCTTCGGCCGCCGCTGGCTGCAGGGGTTCTACTATCGGACCGGCCTCGGCGCCGGCGTGTTCGCCGCGGCCCTGGCGGTCGTGCTCGCCATCGCCTTGCTGTGCATCGCCAGGATCACGATCCGGGCCGCCCGCGAAAACCCGTCCGTGAGCCTCAAGAACGTCTGAGAGGCGGCCCGCCTGACCTCGGGCCGGGACATCGGCCAGATCGTCTTCACGGGCATGGGCGAACCGTTCGACACCGCGGGTCGTCGTCAACATCCGTGGAACTTGCCGTGGCCGGATCCCGTCTATCCCTTTGTGCGGGCGCCCTTCGGCCGTCCAGGGAGAAAAAATGATCGCAGATGCAAAACGAATTCTCCGTCGGATCCCCGCCGTCCTTCCCGGCGGGCTCGTTCTGGCCCTCATCCTTGTTCCCCCCGTCGTCCCCGCAGCCACGCCGGAAGGGCCCCTTCGCATCGGTCTCGATCCGGCGACGGCACTCATGGGAACGCCGTTCTCTTTCACGGTCACGGGCCTCAAGCCCGGCGAGCGGGTCGTCATCAAGGGGTATACGATCGATCGCGCGGGTCTAGCCTGGAATTCCCAGGCCGAGTTCCTCGCCTCCGCCCAGGGGGCGGTAGACCTCGCGCGGCAGGCTCCGGCTTCGGGGTCGTATTCGGGAACTGATATCTTCGGGCTCCTCTGGTCGATGAAGCCGCCCGAAACGCCGGGCAAGCGGCCGCCGTCTTTCGCCACTGATGAAACGAACGGCTGGACGGTGGATTTTACGGCGACTGACTCCGCCGGGAACGCCGCGACGGCCCGGCTCCTCAGGGTCTATCAAATGCCGGGCCAGGGCCTCGTGAGGATCCCTCTCCGGGAGGACGGGATGACCGGCTTCCTCTATTGCCCGGCCAAGGGCGGTCCTTTTCCCGGGGTCATGATCCTGGGTGGCTCCGGCGGCGGTCTTTACGAATGGCTGGCCCAGGCCGTGGCCTCCAACGGGTTCGCGGCCCTGAGCCTGGCCTATTTCAAATACGCCGACCTTCCCGCCGAACTCGTGGAAATCCCCCTGGAATATTTCCACAAGGCGGCAGCCTGGCTGAAAAGCCGTCCGGAAGTCAGGGCGGATCGGATCGGGCTGGCCGGAGGCTCGAAGGGCGGCGAGTTGGCCCTCCTCCTGGCCTCCCGCTACAACGATTTCCGGGCCGTCGCGGCCTGGTCGCCCGCGGCCCATTCCTGGGAAGGGCTCAGCAAGAAATATTTCGCGCCCGGTTATAGGCCGTTGGCCTCATGGAGCTTCGACGGAACGCCCCTCCCGTTCGTCAGTTTTAAAACCGCCCAGGAGGACAAAGAGAAGCAGATGAAGGGGGAGCTCAATTCGTTTGTCGAACTGTATCGCGGCTCCCTGGACAGGAACGACCCGGCCCTCGTCAAACAAGCATTGATTCCGGTCGAGCGGATCAAGGCGCCTCTTCTTCTCATCTCGGGGACGCTCGACCAGACCTGGCCGGCGGACGAGTTTTGCCGCGAAATCCTGGAACGCCTCGAGCAGGCCTCGTTTCCCTACGAGCTGAGACACGTCAGCAATCAGGACGCCGGGCACATGTCGTTTCTTCCGTACCTGATAACAGCCAATACGGCGGCCATCAACGGAGGCAAGGACCAGGCCAATGCCGCGGCCGGTTTCCGTTCGTGGAAGGAACTCCTCGATTTTCTACAGCGGCATCTCGGCAAGTGACGGCGACGCCGGTTCCGGGCCGGGCCTACCGAAGCGCGGGCAGAGACGCTAACGTCCCTTCGCCCGGAATTTCACGCCTCGGGAGATCCCCTGCGGTCCAGAACGCTCCGCACGATCCGGGCCGCCTCTCGCATGGTGTAAGGTTTCGCGATGAATCCTCGGAATCCCAGGGTCCTCGCCTTTTCGATCGAATCGAGGTCGCTGTACCCCGTGCTCATGATGATGGGAATATCCGGCCGTATGAGCATCATGGCCTGGGCCAAATCCTCTCCCGCCATGGCGGGCATGAAACGATCTGTGATCACGAGGTCGAATTGATAGGGATCTTGGGTAAATAATTTGAGCGCCTCACGGCCGTCCGTATGCGCGGTGACCTGATACCCGAGGCGTTCCAGCATTTTCCGGCTCGCGCCGACGATGAGCTCCTCATCATCCACGAATAGGATCCGCTCACTGCCGCCCGGATAGCGCTCCTCCGTCTCCGTTTCGAGGGCGGCGCCCGGCTTGGCCTTGGGCAGATAGACCCGGAAAACCGATCCCTTGCCGGGCTCGCTGGACACGCTCATGCCGCCCTTGTGGCTCTTCACGATGCCGTGCGCCACCGAGAGCCCCAGCCCCGTCCCTTCCCCCAAGGGCTTCGTGGTAAAGAAAGGCTCGAAGGCCCGGCGCATGACCTCTTCGTCCATTCCGCTTCCGGTATCGGCGACAGAAAGCACCAGATATTCCCCGGTGGTCATGTCCTTTTCCGGCAGATCGTGAAGTCCTAACGTGACGGCTCCAATGGAGACGTCGATCGATCCCGTCTTGTCCTTCATGGCATAGGCCGCGTTGGCGCAGAGATTCAAGATCACCTGTTGGATCTGCGAAGAATCTCCCATAACGAGATCCGGCTCCGTTTTCAGATGAAAAGACATATCGATGGTTTTTGGGATGGACGAACGCAACATGGCGAGGGATTCGCTGATAAGGGGGCTCAGGGAAAAGACCCGCTTTTTCGGGGCGGATTTCCGGCTGAACAGGAGCAGCTGCCTGACGAGGTCCTTGCCCCGCAATCCCGATTTAAGTATGCGGCGCAGAGGCTCTCGAAGAGACGATTCCCCGGGGAGATCCAAGAGAGTCAATTCCGCGCCGGTGATGATCGGGGCGAGAACGTTATTAAGATCGTGCGCGATCCCGCCGGTCAACGTTCCGATGGCCGCGAGCTTATGGACTTCCCGGAGCTGTTGGCCGGTGACATCTTCCATGGCCAGGAGGATCAGGGGGGCCGCGGCCCGGCCCTGAAGAATGCGACGCCCGTTCAGCCGAACGGCCCTGTACCCGACGACTGGAAAGTCGTGTTCGATCTCCAAGGCCTGAAAGGGCGTGTTGTTGGGAAGGATGTCCTCCAGCAGTCTTTTGAGCTCCGGGATATTCCACTGCCCGTCGCCGAGGTCGTAGATGAAGCGGTTCTCCGTTTCCGCGGGTGAAGTCCTGAAGGTTTGGTAGAACGCTCCGTTGGCCGTCTTGACCTTCAGGTCCTTGTCGAGGACGATCAGGGGCTCACGGATCGTCTCGACGATCGCCTCCGCATAATCGCGTGATTCCCTGACCTCTTCCAGGCTCCGCTTGAGCGAGCTGATATCGATCCATGTCAGGACGGCGCCGCTGACGCTGTTTTCCGCGGACCTATAGGGCCTGATCTGCAGGGAATACCATGTCCCTTCCCGGTCCTTGACCTCGATCTCCTTGGTCCCCCCCGTGTCCAGAGTCTCCTTGATCAGCGTCTCCAACTCGGGGATGTCCGTATTGAGCCGGACATTCAGGATGAAGCGCCCGACATCGGTGGCCTGGACACCCAGGCGCTTCTCGGCCAAGGCGGTAAAGCGCCTGAGGTGAAGGTCCCGTCCCAGCAAGATGACCGGAAGATTGGCGCTCGTGAACAGGTTCGAAAGATCGTTATTGAGTTCGTCCAGGGCGGCGTTACGGTTTTGCAGCTCGTCGTTGAGCGTCGTCAGCTCTTCATTGGTGGATTGAAGCTCTTCCTTGGCCGTCTCCAGTTCCTCGTTGATGCTCTGGAGCTCCTCGTTGGCCGACAGCGCCTCCTCGTTGGCCGCCCGCAGTTCTTCGTCGGCCGACTCCCGTTCTTCGATGACGGCGGCGAGCTTCTCTTGGGCCGCTTTGAGCTCCTGCTCGAGCTGTTCCTCGCCGGCGCCTGCTCTCGCTTTCCTTTTCGGCAGGAATTTTGCGCGCCCTTGGATCGGGGGGTGATCTTGGGCTTCGCCCCGGCGCGGCCGGCCGCCGTGGACCGCCTCGAAGAGGATCAAGAAGTGACCATCGCCATGGGGGGGAGCGACGAGGGGGATGACATCCAGGTTGACCTCTTTCCCGCCGTCGAGCTCGACCCGAAGTCCCTCCATCCTGACAGGGGCGGATCGCGTCTTGGCTTTCTGAATGGCCGACCGCAGGGCCGCTTGCAAGCCTTTCCGGGCCAACTCGAACAGGTTCAGGCTCGCGTCCCCCGGACGGTGTTCCAGGAACGGGCTCGTATTGCCCCGGAAATCAAGGACCTCAAATTGATGGTCGACGACCACCCCGGCGGGGGCGAGCCTCGAGAGGAGGGTACGGTCGGCTTCCTCTCGGGGATCGAAGACCGCCTCGCTCTCGCCCCTGGCGATCTTGGCTCGGACCAATGGATATCCGGCGGGTCGAGGCGCTATGAGCGCCCGGGCCAAGCCCGGCCTTCTCGAAAAGATCTTGTGTTTTCGATCCACGGCGTCGAAGAGGTCCGGGAACCTGCCGATCGCCTCGGAGGTGCCCAGGAGGAGGAATCCCCCGGGGCGGAGGGCATAATGAAAATTCCCCATGGCTCGCGCTTGGGCGTCCGTCCCCAGATAGATCAGGACGTTGCGGCAGCTGATAAGGTCCAGATTCGAGAAGGGGGGGTCTTTGGTGAGGTCGTGCTTGGCGAAAACGCACAGCTCGCGGATATTCTTGTTGACCTGATAATGGCCGTTCAGCTTGACAAAGCGCTCCAACCGCTCCTGGGAGAGCTCCGAAACGGCATTTTCGGGATATTTTCCCGACCGGGCGCTGTCGATGGACGTCTCGAGGATGTCGGTGGCGAAGATCTGAATGGGTAAGGCCGCGGCCCTGCTCCCCAAGAACTCCACGAACGCTATGGCAAGGGAATAGGCTTCCTCTCCGGAGGAGCAGCCCGGCACCCAGAAACGGACGGGCCCTTCCCCCCGGTGACCCTTGAGGATCTCGGGAAAGACGCTGGACGCCAGGGCGGCGAACGCGTCGGGATCCCGGAAGAAACTCGTGACATGGATCAAAAGGTCCTGATAGAGGGCCTCGATTTCCTTTGGGTTGTTCTCCAGGTACTGAACGTACCCCTCGATATCCGCGATCCTGCGGAGGGTCATGCGCCGGAGCACCCGGCGACTGGGCGTCGCCCGCTTATATTGGGCGAAATCGACACCGGAACGGGCCTGCAGGAGAGCGAAGATCTTGCCCAAGGAGTCCTCATTCGCCGGGAGTGGCCCTTCCTCCCCGGGAGGGGCCGCCGGCATGAAGTCTTTCCCTTTAGGCAGGGAGCGCCCGCTGATCCTCACCAGCTCACTGGCGATCCCTTCCGGGGGAAGGACGAAATCCGCGGCTCCGGAGGCCATGGCGCTGTGCGGCATACCGCCGAATTTCGCCGATTTCTCATCCTGGGCGAAGGAGATGCCGCCTTCCGCCTTGATCGCCTTGAGCCCCAGCGCTCCGTCCGAAGCCGTCCCGGAGAGGACCACCCCGATCGCCAGGTTCTTCTGATCTTCCGCCAGGGAACGGAAAAACCGATCGATGGGCATATGGATCCCGCGGGTCTCGGTGCGGGGCCTGAGGCCCAGGACACCTTTCGAGACGGTCATGTCCTTGTTCGGGGGCATGATATAAACACGGTCGCGTTCGAGGGCCGCTCCGTCGCTGGCTTCGCCGACGGGCATGCTCGTTTTTTGGGAGAGGATCTGGGCCAGAACGCTCTCGCGCTTCGGGTCGAGATGTTGGATCAGCACAAACGCCAAGCCCGTTTTGGCCGGCAAGGCCGTGAGTAAGCGGGTAAAAGCCTCCAGGCCGCCGGCGGAAGCGCCGATACCGACGATCGCCGATGGCTTTTCCTTCGATGGCCTTCGCTGAGAGGATCTCACGCGGGAGGCGTCGGGGCCGGCGGGAGCCGCTCCGGCGGCATCCGTCACTGCCTTGGCGCGCTTATTTCCCATTCCGGCCTTCCTCCTCCTGTCCGCGGCCCTCTCCCTCATGCCTCTCCACGCTCGTCTTCGGGCTCAAGGCATTTCCGGGGGATCATACCGGCATTATAGACGTTGCCCGCATCCCGTTCAACCTGTGGCCTCCCCGAGGCCTGGGTTCGTCGATCGGCTTGATGCCCGAGTCTGTCTGGGTAGCGCGAGAATTCGAGGTTTCTGCGGCGAATGGCTATAATAGGGCTTGCGAAAGCCCATGATGCCGGCAGCGGCCGAATGCCGAAGGGCAAACGCGATGCTCGATCGCCGGGAAATAAGGAAAAGACACTGAGACCATCGCGAAATCAACGGAATTTCCATTCTCACCAGCGAGCCTCCGACCGCGGCGCCCCGACCGAGGCCATCCTCGAAAGCATCTCGGATGGCGTTTTCACGGTGGATATGGAATGGCGCATCACCTCATTCAACCGGGCGGCTGAGGAGATCACGGGAGTCCCGCGCAGGGAGGCCTTGGGAAGACGGTGCTCGGAGGTCTTCCGTTCCAGCATGTGCGAGGCCGAATGCGCCCTCCGCAAAACGTTGAAAACCGGGAGACCGGTCATCGGCAAGTCCGGATACATCATCGACTCGGACGGGAACCGTATCCCCATCAGCGTCTCCACCGCCGTGCTGCGGGATGCCGCCGGACGCGTGACCGGCGGCGCCGAGACCTTTCGCGACCTGTCTGAGGTCGAAGAGCTGCGCCGGGAGCTCGAGGGCAAGGTTCAGGTCGGCGATCTGACCAGTCGGAGCCCCCTGATGCAGCGCGTTTTTGAGGTCCTGCCCGCCATCGCGGCCAGCCCCAGTACGGTCCTCATCCTCGGGGAAACCGGGACCGGCAAGGAACTGGTGGCCCGGACGGTCCATTCTCTCGGCCCCCGCCCCCAAGGTCCGTTCATCGCGGTCAACTGCGGGGCCTTGCCTGAGACCCTTCTCGAGTCGGAGTTGTTCGGCTACAAGGCCGGAGCGTTCACCGGCGCGAACAAGGACAAGCCCGGCCGTTTTACCCTGGCCAGAGGAGGGACGATCTTCCTCGACGAGATCGGCGAGGTGAGCCCCGCCTTGCAGGTCCGCCTGTTACGGGTCCTCCAGGAGCGGACCTATGAGCCGCTCGGGGGAACCCGTTCCGAGAGCTCGGATGCGAGGATCATGGTCGCCACCAACAAAGACCTGGCCGAGCAGGTGAGGCGGGGCGTTTTCCGCGAAGACCTCTACTACCGCGTGAATGTCGTGCGCGTTGAGTTGCCGCCGCTTCGCCGAAGGATGGAGGATATCCCCCTGCTCGTCGAGCAGTTCATCGCCCGGTTCAACCGGCTGCAACAAAAGGCCGTGGCGGGGATCTCGACAGAAGCCCTGTCGCTCCTCCTAGCCCATGATTGGCCGGGGAATATCCGTGAGCTGGAAAACGTCATCGAGCGTGCTTTTATTCTCTGCGGCAAGGGGCGCATCGGCATCGAACACCTGCCCGAGGAATTAACCGCCCTCCGGGCGGCGGCGGGCACGGCTTCCGATGTGCGGTCCGCCCACGATATTCTCGACGCCCAGGCCATCCGCGCCGCCCTCGAACGCAACGCCTTCAGCCGCCAGGCGGCGGCGAAGGAGCTGGGCATCCACAAGACGACGCTTTTCCGCAGAATGAAGACACTGGGGATCGCCCTGCCCGAGAAGGACGGTCGTTCGCGGCGCCGGCATAGACAGTAGCGACGACGCACCAGTTTCGTTTGGATGCAGTAGCGAATCAGCTACTCAAGAGCCTATCTCCAGCTCATTATTTGTCGACTTAACTCATTTTTTTGCACTGAGTTGAGATTAATCCGCTCCATTATTAGATGTTGGCACAACAACTGCTCCTAATCCTGGTGTGAACGATAAGCGGGATCTCGGATGATGAAAGCGGCCTTCGCGTACTGGGACCACCGGATCGCGCCGGTCTTCGACACCGCCCGACGTATCCATGTCGCCGAGACGGATTCGGGACGGATCGTCGCCGAAAGGGAGGAAGTCCTGGCGGATGACATGCCGGTCCGGAAGGCCCTTCGCCTGGCCGAGCTCGGCGTGGGCACGCTGGTTTGCGGCGCGATCTCAACGTCTTTGCGGGCGATCGTCGCTTCTTACGGGATCCGGGTGATCCCGTTTGTGGCCGGCGATCTGAGCGAGGTCATTCAGGCCTGGCTCAAGGGAGGCCTCGAAGGCGACGACTTCGCCATGCCCGGCTGCTGGAGGCGCGGTCGGAGCCGTCGAGGAGGAATCTACTGTTTGGATCAGGAGGGATATATCATGAACAAAAGTGGACGCGGCGGAATGGGACCTGGCGGCGGCCAAGGGCGAGGCCAGGGCGGACAGGGTCGAGGGCGCTTGGGCGGCCCCCGACAAGGAGGCGTCGGCGGCTCCTGCCTGTGTCCGAATTGCGGGCACCGTGAACCGCATGAGGTCGGCGTGCCTTGCATGCAGAAGCAGTGCCCGAAGTGCGGCACCGCGATGACCAGGGAATAGAAAAAGGATTTTATAAAAAGGAGGGCAAGATCATGCCAAGAGGAGACGGAAAAGGACCGCAGGGTCAAGGGCCGGGAACAGGGCGAGGAAAGGGGCCCTGTGGAGGAAAAGGCTCTCAGCGGTCAGCGGATCAACCCGGACAAGGCCAGAGGCAGGGCCAGGGAAAACGCCAAGGCCGGAAAGGCGGTCTTGGCCGAGGAAGAAACAAACAAAAATAGAAGCTATTTCAAGAGAGGAGAATGACCATGCCAGCAGGAGACAGAACCGGGCCCATGGGAATGGGCGCCATGAGCGGACGCGCGGCAGGATACTGCGCGGGGTTTGGAACGCCAGGGTACGCGAATCCCGTTCCGGGGCGCGGCTTCGGGATGGGTTTCGGGCGAGGCCGCGGCGCCTGGGGGCGCGGACACGGCGGCGGCGGCCGAGGATGGCGGCACATGTACTTCGCCACAGGCCTGCCGGGCTGGGCCCGATTCGGCGGCTATCCCTCGCCACCCCCGCAGTTCGACCCGGAGGCGGAGAGGCAGGCTCTCAAAACCCAGGCCGATGCCTTGCAGTCGGAACTGGACTTCATCAAGAAACGTCTCTCCGAGATCGAAACCGCGACAGCGGCTGAATGACCGCCATAAGAAATGCCCGAAATGAGATCGAGGATCCTCGTTGAGAGAACGGAGAGGAGATAAACGGTGAAAATCGCCTTTAGCACGACGGGAGAGACCCTGGAATCGCCGCTGGACGCGCGTTTTGGCCGCGCCCCGAAGTTCCTGGTCTACGATCTGGACAGCGAGACCTTTGAAGTGGTCGACAACCGGCAGAACGTTGACGCGGCCCAAGGGGCCGGAATTCAATCAGCGGAGACCGTGGCACGCCTGGGAGTCAAGAGCATCGTGACCGGGCATTGCGGGCCGAAAGCCTTTCGTGTGCTTCTCGCGGCCGGGATCAGGGTCTACACCAGCGACGCCCCCTCCGTGGCTGCGGCCCTTGATAACTATCGCTCCGGAAAGCTGACCGAGGCCAAGGCCGCCGACGTGGATGGGCATTGGGTGTAAGCGGCAACGTAGGATAGTCAGCCGTGCGCTGGCCGGTACCGGACTGCCGGTTGGCACGCTTGTCCTGGCGCGATGAAGCGCCAAGCACTTGAATTCAGGAGAATGTCCTGATGCCGGGATATGACGGAACAGGGCCGAAAGGTCGGGGTCCCATGACAGGCAGGGGCGGCGGATATTGTTTATTGAAGCTTCCCGGTTCACCGGATGAACCGCTCAGCGGCTTCGCCGGCCGGTCAGGACTTCCCGTGCGGCTTTGGCCCGATGGAACAGGAATGGATTTGGCTTCCCTTAGCCTCCGGGCTCAACGCCTCGAAGCCGAACTCCGCGATTTGCGGCGGCGTATCATGGCTCAAGGACAGGAATAGCATACAGGGACAGCCTATGCAGAGCGATTTTTCTTTCCGGGTGATGTCCCTGGAATTCCGACTGCGGGATTTTTTCAGGCCGCCCGAGAGGATTCTTAGAGAGGCCGGCATCCGGAACGGCATGACGGTTTTGGATTTTGGCTGCGGCCCAGGCGGGTTTTCTCTGGCGGCGGCGAAACTGGTCGGCCCGGGAGGCCGTGTCTATGCGGCAGATGGCGGCCTCTTCCTCCTTGCCGGCGGCAATCGGCGGACTTCCCAGTTCATAAATACCGAGACCCACGAGGCGGTCTCATGATTCTCGCTATCGCCTCGGGCAAGGGAGGGACCGGCAAGACGACGGTCGCGGTGAACCTGGCCAAGGTGTTCGGTCTCCGGGTGCAGCTCCTGGACTGCGATGTGGAAGAGCCGAATGACCACCTCTTTCTCAAGAGCACCCCGCGCGGCGAGGAGCCCGTCACCATTCCCGTTCCTCAAGTGGACGAATCCCTTTGCGACGGCTGCGGCGAGTGCAGCCGTTTCTGCGAATACCACGCCATCGTTTCATTCGGGAACACCGCGCTTGTCTTTCCAGAGATGTGCCACGGCTGCGGGGGCTGCGCGAAGGTGTGCCCCAAGAAGGCTATCCGGGAAAGGGGCCAGAGGATCGGCTTGGTTGAAACCATGGAATCGGGAAACGTCACGTTGATCCAAGGCCGGCTGGACATCGGTGTGGCCATGTCTCCGCCCCTCATTCGGGCGGTGAAGGCCCGCCTGCGAAAAGGGGTGCCCGCGATCCTGGACGCGCCTCCGGGAACGTCATGCCCGGTGATCGCGACGCTCCGGGGAGCGGACTTTGTCGTTCTCGTCACGGAGCCGACACCCTTCGGTTTCCATGACCTCAGGCTCGCCGTGGATATGGTGCGGGAGCTCCGCATTCCGTTCGGCGTGGTCGTCAACCGGGTCGGGATCGGTGACGATCGGGTGCACGTGTTCTGCGGGAATGAGGACATCCCCGTTCTTCTGGAAATTCCGGATGACCGGAGGATCGCCGAGGCCTATTCGAGAGGCGAGCTTGTCGTCGAGGCCCTGCCGGAGTACCTCGCTCACTTCGAACGGCTCCGGGAGGCTGTCCGGGAGCGGACATCGACCGGTTTTCATGACCCCGCCCGGGTTGCGACACGGATATCGGCCCCGGATACATCTACCATCCAAAGGCGATGACGAAAGAGATGGCCATGGAAGAACGTGAGGAAATGGCCCAGAAAAAAGCCGCTTTTCGCGCCCGAATGGAACACTATGCCAGTTTGGGCTTCGACCGTTTCGCGGCGGCGGATTTCGCGGTCCAGACGGGAGGCCGGCTGTCAGGCCCTGCGCTGGACATCGGCACCGGCAAGGGACTCGCGGCCATGGCCTTGGCCAGCCGGGGATTAGAGGTGGTCTCCGTGGATCCCGATGCGGACGAACAGGCCCTGGCCTTTCTCTTGACCGCGGAGGCGGGCTTGGCGGACCAGATCCGTTTCGTCCAAGGAGACGCCTCTGACCTGCCCTTTCCGGGAGGTCATTTCGGCTGCGCCGTCCTCGTGGGCGTCCTCCACCATCTGCAGGATCCGGCGCCCGTGCTTGGCGAGATGGCCAGGGTTCTGAGGCCTTCCGGTATTGTGATCCTGGCGGACTTCTCCCCGGAAGGATTCGAACTTGTCGCCCGGGTGCACCGAGATGAGGGGCGGGAGCATCCGGTCAGCGGGGTCACGCCGGAGTCGGCTGCGACCTTTCTTTCCATGAGGGGGTTCGCTGTGGAGGCCCGCCTGAGCGGCCACAAGCACGATGTGATCGTGCTCGCGAAATGAATAGAATAAGAGGTGCGAAGACCGATGCCAACCTATGAATATGAATGCCGTCAGTGCGGGCTGCGGTTCGAGAGGCGCCAACCTATGACGGACGGCCCGCTCACAGAATGCCCGGAATGCCGGGGGGAAGTCCATCGGTTGGTCAGCGGAGGGGCGGGATTCATTGTCAAAGGGCCGGGCCCTGACCGGACGAGCCGGCACAGAGGGGGATGCTCCCTGGAACAGGGCGGCAAAACATGTTGCGGCCGGGACGAGCGATGCGGGAAACCGCCGTGCGGAGAAGAGACATGACCGCGAGCAGCGTCCGGTACTCGTATGGTCCCGTTCCCTCGCGGCGTCTGGGACAGAGCCTGGGCATTAACAACATCCCGGCCAAAATATGCACCTATTCCTGCGTCTACTGTCAGGTGGGGCGAACCACACGGATGCAGAGTGACCGCGGCTCCTTCTATGAGCCCGAAGATATTTTCCGGGACGTGCAGAGGAGACTGGCGGAAGCGAAGGAGGCCTCGGAGCGAGTCGACTACTTGACGTTCGTGCCGGATGGGGAGCCCACTCTCGACGTGAATCTGGGCAAGGAAATCACGCGCTTGAGGGAGTTGAAGGTCCCTGTCGGCGTGATCACGAACAGCTCGCTCCTCTGGCGCGACGACGTCAAAGAGGACCTTGGCCGGGCCGATTGGGTTTCGCTGAAGATCGATGCCGTTCAGGAAGCCGTCTGGCGACAGATCAATCGGCCTCACAAAGCCTTGCAGCTGCCCGTGATTCTGGACGGGATACGGGCCTTTGCCAAGGCCTTCACCGGCAAGCTGGTAACGGAAACGATGCTGATAAAGGGGATCAACGACAAGGATGACGGCATGAAGGAGGTCGCCGATTTTCTGCACAATTTCCAGCCTCATGCGGCGTATCTGAGTATCCCCACCCGTCCGCCGGCGGAAAAATGGGCCTGTATCCCGGATGAAGCGGTGCTCAACCGAACATACCAGATATTTGCCGACAGGTTGAACGCAGTGGAATACCTGATCGGCTATGAGGGAGATGCTTTCGCCCTTACCGGCGAGATCGAAAGAGACCTCCTGAGCATAACCGCCGTTCACCCGATGAGAGAAGAGGCTGTCAGCGCCTTTCTGTCCCGGGCCGGAACATCGTGGGAAATTGTTGATCGACTGGTGGCCCAGGGGGATCTCGCGAAAACGAAGTACGCCGGGCAGATCTTCTATCTGAGAAGATTCACAAAAGACCATTTGTGAAACCCTTAGGGAGCGAGCGATATGCAGGAATTGGTTGTCATCAGCGGCAAGGGCGGAACGGGCAAGACCAGCCTGGTCGCCTCGTTTGCCGTTTTGGCCGGCCGGCCGGTCATCGCCGATTGCGACGTGGACGCGGCCGACTTGCATCTTGTCCTTTCGCCGCGGGTCAAGGAACGCCACGAGTTCCGCAGCGGGCACGAGGCCGTCATCCGGCAGGACGACTGTACCGGCTGCGGAGCGTGCCTGGCGCATTGCCGGTTCGGAGCGGTGCTCACGCCCGCCGTCCAGGACGAACGGCGCACGTCAGGCCGGATGCGTATGAGTTGTTCGGACTGCGCATATTGTGAGCGATCATGCGAGGCGCGAACGAACGCGATCATCGGCGAAATAAGGGAAACCCTGGGCGAAACGCGGCCGGCCGCCTATGCCATCGATCCCTTCGCCTGCGAAGGCTGCGGCGTATGCGTCCGGTTCTGCCCGGAGAAGGCCATCGATTTTCCGGAGCGCCTCTCGGGCGAATGGATGGTATCGGAGACCCGCTCGGGCCCGATGGTCCATGCCCGCCTGGGCGTCGCGGCCGAGAACTCCGGCAAGTTGGTCTCTTTGGTCCGGCGGGAAGCTCGCCGCATCGCCGAAGCGGAGAACCGTCCGTTGATCATCGTGGACGGCCCGCCGGGGATCGGCTGTCCGGTCATCGCCTCGGTGACCGGCGCGACGCTCGTGCTGGCCGTAACGGAACCTACGGTCTCGGGGCGGCATGATCTGGAACGAGTCCTCTCTCTGACACGGCACTTCGACATTCCGGCGGCCGTCTGCGTGAATAAATGGGACCTCAACGTCGAGATGGCGGAGAGGATCGAGGGAGAGGCCCGCAAGGCGGGGGCGCGCATCGTCGGCCGCATCCGGTACGACCGCGCCGTGACCCTGGCCCAGATGCGGGAGCAGGCCGTCGTGGAGACCGAGGCCGCTTGCGTCGAGGATTTTCTCAACGTCTGGAACGAGCTCGGCTTGTAGGAGGCGTTAACGGACATGGAATGCATGGATTTGGGAAGCTTTTCCGCTACGGCGCGGGACCACGCCGTGAACCCGCGTAATCGCGGGCCGCTGGAGGTCTTCGACGGCCACGCGCGCATCACCGGACCATGCGGAGACACGATGGAGTTCTGGCTGAGTGCGCCCGGCGCTGAAGTCGAAAAGGCCGCTTTCATCACGGACGGGTGCGGGCCTTCCTTGGCCTGCGGGAGCATGGCCACCTGCCTTGCCGAGCGAAAGCCCGTCGAGGACGCGGCGGCCCTGCGCCAGAGAGATATCCTGGACGCCCTCGGCGGATTGCCCCCGGAGTTCGAGCATTGCGCCCTTTTGGCGGCCGATACCCTGAAAGCGGCGTGTCAAGATTCCCTGGACAGACGGAAGGGATCATCGAAGGGATCCCAAGACGGGCATCCGGCGTGCGATACCTGCCAAGATACGAGCTGCTCGGCGTCCAAGCAAAAAACCGGCGAAAGCGAAGAGGAATACGAGGAACGCAGAAAACTCCAATCGCGGCTCTGCCGCATCCGGCACAAAGTGGTTGTGCTGTCGGGCAAGGGAGGCGTCGGCAAGAGCACGGTGGCCGTCCACCTCGCCACTGCGCTCATGCTATCGGGACGGCGCGTGGGGCTCCTGGATGTTGACATTCATGGCCCGAGCATCCCGACCATGCTGGGTCTCGAGCGGGAGAGGATCCGCGGAAGCGAGGACGGGTTGCTCCCCGTTGAGGCGGGGGGTTTGAAAGTCATGTCTCTGGGCTTCTTATTGGGCCATCAGGATGATGCGGTGATCTGGCGGGGACCCATGAAAATGGGAGTCATCAAGCAATTCCTCAAGGATGTCGCCTGGGGAGATCTGGACGTCCTGGTCATCGATTCGCCTCCGGGGACGGGGGACGAACCGCTTTCGGTCTGTCAGCTGATCGGCGCGTTGGACGGCGCCGTGATCGTTACCACCCCGCAAAAGGTGGCCGCCGTGGACGTGCGCAAGTCCATAACGTTCTGCCGGCAGCTCCGGGTGCCGGTGCTCGGCGTGGTGGAGAACATGAGCGGCTTTGTCTGTCCGAAGTGCGGAGAAGTCACGCAGATTCTTCGTTCGGGCGGGGGAAAGCGCATGGCCGAGGATCTGCATGTGCCATTCTTGGGCTCGATTCCCATGGATCCCAAGATCGCGGAAGCCGGCGACAGCGGCAGCGCGTTGACCGATCGGGATCATGCCTCGCCCCTAGCCAGGACCATGGACGAGATCATCGCCCGGATCGTCGGGCACGGGACCGCGGGAGACATCCCCGGACAAGGAAGATCATCAGACAACGCCAGGTAGAGAGCAAGCTGGACATCCCATCAGAAAAGGAGAACACACACATGAGAATCGCGATTCCCTTGGCGAACGAGAAACTGGCGATGCATTTCGGCCACTGCGAGAGCTTCGCCCTGGTCGATGTGGATCTGGCGGAAAAGAAGATGCTGAAACGAGAGGACATCGACGCCCCTCCGCATCAGCCGGGCTTGTTGCCCCCCTGGCTGGCGGCGCAAGGTGTGAACATGATCGTCGCCGGCGGCATGGGGCAGCGAGCCCAAGAGCTGTTTGCCGAACACGGCATCCGGGTGATCGTCGGCGCCCCCGCTGAGACACCCGAACGCCTGGTCGGCGATTACCTGGCCGGGACGCTTCAGGCGGGCGAGAATGTCTGCGACCATTAAAAGCGGCCTCTCCCCCGAACGACGATCATCAGACCTGATGAGGAGACGTTCTTGAAACACAATTTTCAAAGCCCGGAAACCGCAGTTATCCACGCCGGCCAGGAACCGGACCTCATTTACGGAGGGGTCTCGGTCCCGATCTACCAGTCCTCCACCTTCGCCTTTGAGAGCGCCGAGCAAGGCGCGGCCCGGTTCGCCGGAACGGAGAAGGGCTTCATCTACACGCGCATCGCCAACCCGACCATCCGGGCCCTCGAGGAGAGCCTGGCGACACTCGAGGGGGGTTTCGATGCTTCGGCGACAGCCACGGGCATGGCCGCCGTGACGACGATCTATACGGCTCTGCTCGATAAAGACGCCCATGTCGTAAGCACCGCATCGATCTACGGGCCCTCCCGGACGGTCCTCGAGAACGAATTCTCGCGCTTCGGCGTCCGGGCGGACTTCGTGGACACTTCCGACATCGGGAATGTCGAAAGATCCCTCCGGCCCGAGACGCGGCTTCTCTTCATCGAGACTCCGGCGAATCCCACGCTGGCTATCACGGACATCGCGGCCTGCGCCCG
>Ga0209706_10000399_pt1 | contig 24513 bp, 24 predicted proteins | sample PPLLaktember2015_6_FD_187263 | JGI IMG/M metagenome (GOLD analysis project Ga0209706, IMG submission 187263) | Freshwater sediment microbial communities from Prairie Pothole Lake near Jamestown, North Dakota, USA - PPLs Lake P8 Core (1) Depth... | ecosystem: Environmental > Aquatic > Freshwater...
CAGGATGTCCATCACGCTACCGGAAACCGCGGGGGGGAAGAGCCGGACGTACTCTTCCAGTTTGGCCAGCACCGCGCTTCTGTCCAAGAAGAGGCTCGCCACCGAGATCACAAAGAGGAAGAACGGGAACAATGAGAGAAACGCGAAAAAGGAGACAGAAGCGGCCAGGGACGAGGCCCGTTTCCGCTTGAGTTGCCCCAAGACGTGCTTGATTGTCCTTATTGTTCGTTGGGCCCTATTCACAAATTACTCCATCATTGATCATTCTATAGCAAAGTCCGTGCCAGACTGAACCCGCGAAGTCCCGGCCATTGACTTGAAACCGTCCTGAAAAGGGCCAATACGGGCATCCCGGAGGGCAGACGCCCAGGCCTGTATCGCGGAACAGGATTGTGGCCCGGCAGGACGAGACATCAGTCATTCGGGCCTCGGGCCGGACGGATCATCACGGAGACGTCAGGCGAGCGTATTCCGTGGCCCGTTCAGTTCCTTGACAACAGTTTGCGGGCGAGACTATGATTCCGGCCTTGAACGCTTCCCGGGAAGGAAGGCCCATGAAAAAACGCGTTCTTCTTTTCGTCACTTTAGCGGCCATTCTGGCATGCGTGGCGGCGAGCCCCCAGGCCCCCGCCCGTCCGGCCGGCGACCCCGTCGTCCAGAAGATCATCGACCTCGGCACGAACGACAATCGGGTCATGGTCTGGAACGATTACGCCAGCAACCGCTTCGGCGGGCGGGAGTCGGGGACGAACGCCTATAACGACGCCACGGCCTGGGCCGTCTGGCAGTTCCGCGAGTGGGGGCTCGAGGCCGAGCTCGACGAGGCCGGCGAAGTGCCGGTCGGCTTCAACCGCGGCCCCTGGTTCGGCAAGATGGTCAAGCCGTCCGAGAAGCCGCTCTACTTCGGGACCCCAAGCTTCACGGCGGGGACGAAGGGCCTCGAGCGGGGACCGGTCGTCATCCTGAAGTCCGATCCGTTCTCGATCCCCGGACGGAACGCCACCCCGGAGCAGATCGAAAAGAAGCGCGCCGCCGTCGAAGCGGCCCTTTCGGAGGTCCGGGCTAACCCGACCGCGTTCAAGGGCGCCTGGGTCCTCATCCCCGGGCCAAGCACCGGTTTCGCCCGCGACGGCCGCCGAGGCACCCCCGAGTACGCCGATGCGAAGCTCATCCCGCCGCTGACCGCGGCGCTCGTCGAGGCCGGCGCCAGGGGCACGATCCAGTCGTCCACGACCGACCCGTTCCCGATGCTCGACGGGTTTGTCGAATCCTGGGACAAGCTTCCGGTGCTGCCCGATATCAAGCTGGCCGAAGGCCAGTGGAAAGAGATCAAAGGCCTGGTCGAGAAGGGCGAGACGGTCGAGCTCGAGTTCGACATCCGGAACTGGTTCAAAATGGGGCCGGTCAAATATCACAGCGTCGTCGCGACCCTCCGCGGCACCGAATTTCCCGACGAGTACATCGTCATGGGCGGACACTTCGACTGCTTCAGCGCCGCGACCGGCGGCGTCGACGACGGATCGGGCTTCGCCCCGGCCATGGAGGCCCTGCGGCTGATCCAGGCGGCCGGCGGGCGGCCCAAACGGACGATCGTCGTCATCCTCTTCGCGGCCGAAGAGATCGGCCTCATCGGCTCGCAGGACTGGCTGAAGGACCGCCCCGGCATCGCTCCCAAGATCATGATGATGATCAACCGCGACGGCAGCCCCAGCGCCATCACCGGGGCCTCCGTGCCCGAGACCTGGTTCGCCGATTTCAAAAGGATCAGCGCGCCGCTCGCTTCGCTCAATCCGAAGTGGCCCTTCAAGCTCGAGAGGACCGTTCCGCGGGCCCACGCGACCAGCCCGGGCGGGTCGGACCATTCCCCGTTCGAGATGGAAGGCGTGCCGACGCTCCGCTTCCAGACGCAGACGGATTATCCGTACAGGCACGCCTGGCATACGCTCCATGATCTCTATAGCGAGCTCGTGCCCTATGAAGAGCATCAGAAGCACTCGGCCATGGTCACGGCCGTCGTCGCCTACGGCGCGGCCAATCTCGACAAGCCGCTCCCGAGGGAGGGCGTGTATCTCGCCGACGGCCTTTACGCCGACATCGCCATCGGGTCCGCCGACGCGCCCGTCCACATCATGACCACCCTCGACTTCGCGAATGCGCCCCTCCAAACGGCCAACTTCGTCCGCATCGCCGAGGGGAAGGGGGGCGGCCAGAGAGGCCCGGGCGGTCCGGGCATGGGCGCGCGGCCCGGGGGGCCTCCCGGCTCAGGTGGGCGGCCCGAGATCCCTCCGATCGGCAGAATCGACGTGCGGGACGGCGTCGTCGCCGGGCTCGTCGTCTCCGACGTGCAGAAATCGGTGGCCATCCCGGCCCTGCCTTTGTCGCGCAACGCCGCCCTCAGGAACGATGTCTCCGGCGTTCTCGGCGTCACCGGGCCGAATGCGTTCTATCTGACCCTTCGGAAGCGCGCCGGTCTGGACAGGACGGCCACCGCGATCGGGAAGACGATCGCCGGGCTCGACCTTCTGAAGACCCTGAAGAAAGGGGACGCCATCCGGAGCATCCGCATCGTCCGGGTGGGCGCCGCGGCCCGTGATTTCAAGACGGACGACGAAGCCTTCAAGAAGCTCCTCGAAGCGAACAAATAGGAGGCATAACACATGGCCAAGATGCTAGCCTACTGCGGCCTCGATTGCGGGGAATGTGAAGCCTGCGTCGCGACGCAGAAGAACGACCGGGCCGCGCTCGAAGCGGTCGCGAAGGATTGGTCGGCGCGGTACGGCGGCAAGGACATGGGGGCCGACGCCTGCGTCTGCGACGGCTGCTCGACGGGCAAGAGGACGAGCACGGCCCACGCGGCGACGTGCGGCATCCGCGTCTGCGCCTCGGCCCGCGGCGTCGTCTCCTGCGCCCATTGCGCGGACTACGGCTGCGCGACCCTGCAGCAGTTCTTCGCCTTCGCTCCCGTCCTCAAAGAGAAGCTGGAAACGATCAGAAAAGAGATCGGGAAGTGATCCCTCCGGCCGGGTTATCGAGGTCGTAGGCGATCCGCCCGTCGATGACCGTCAGCCGGACCCGGGTCCGCCGCAGCTCCGCGGCCGGCGCGGCAAAGATGTCCCGGTCGAGTAGGACGAGATCGGCCAGCTTGCCCGCCTCGAGAGTCCCCTTGACGCCCTCCGAGAACTCGGCATAGGCCGCATCCCGTGTGTAAGCGACCAGGGCCTGTTCCAGGGTCAAGCGCCGCCCGTCGGGCCCCGGCCGTTCGACCGCTTCCGCCATCACTTCGAACGGAGACGTCAGAGGCGAGGCCGTTACGGCGTCGGTCCCCAGTACGACCTTGACTCCGGCGTCGAGCAGCTTCCGGCAGGGGAAAAGATGCCGCGGCGGCGCCGCCCCGGCCCGCGTCCGGTCATCGATATGGGCCAGGAGTGGCGGCTGCACGCTGGCGATTACTCCCGCCGACGCGTACAACGCGATCCAGTCCGGCGGCACGTCGTGGGCATGCTCGATCCTGAACCTCGGGTCCCGGGGCTTCACTTGCCGCATGATCCGCCCATAGAATCTCAAGACCTCGAGGCCGCCGGCGTGGACCATCGTCTGCAGGCCCGCCCGGGCGGCTCCGGCGAACCAGTCGTAAACCTCGCCGGCCGAGGGCTGCACGGCCCAGCGGTCCCGGGAGCCCGACCGGTTCGCGGCCGGGCCGGGCGTCCAGGTCGTCCTGAAAAGCTTGAGGGACCCCCAGCGCAGCCAGTCGTCTCCGCGGCCGTGCGACGCGACATAATCCCGCATCCGGACCCAAGCGGGAAGCGGCAGGCCGGCGTAGATCCGCGTCTTCAGCCTCCCCGTCCGGCGCAACCGCTCGAAGACGAGCAGTTCTTGCCAATTGCCGGTGTGATGGACGGACGTCACCCCCAGCGCGGCGAGGCGGCCCATGGTCGCTTCGGCTTCCCGGCCCGCGCTCTCAAAGGCCTTGTCGGCGAAAACCCGGTCCATGAGCGACATGGGGCCGCCGCGGATGAGGCCGGTGGGCTCTCCGCCCCTGCCGCGGACGATCCCCTCAGGGGGCGGTTCAGCGGTTTCCCGCCCAATCCCGGCTTCGCGGAGCGCCGCGGAGTTGGCCAAGCCGGAATCGCCGTTCCAGTTCAACAGCCATACGGGGTGGCGCGGGGTCACGCCGTCGATCCACGCCTTGGACGGCGGCTCGCCGCCCCACTTCCGCTCGTCCCAGCCCTCTCCGAAGATCCAGGTGCCCTCGGGAACCGTGCGGGCATAGCCCTTCAGGATCTCGACGAACTCGTCGCGGCCGGCCGCGAAAAGCAGATTCAGGGGGACTTCGCCGGCAGTGGTACTGAGGTCGAGGAGATGGAAATGGGCGTCGATCAACCCGGGAAGTAGGGCGGCGCCGCGCCCGTCGACGACCCGTGTCGAAGGGCCGACCCAAGTCGCGATCTCGCCGTCAGTCCCGACCGCCGCGATGCGGCCGCCCGCCACGGCGACGGCCCGGGCCCACGGCTCCTGCGGATTGCCGGTCCAAACTCGGGCATTGCGGATGGCCAGGTCGGCTTGGGGAGCGGCAGCGGTGAGTGCTCCTGCCGTGAGGAGGAGAATGCCGGCGATGACGAATGCGCGGCTGCGGCCGATTCTCCCTGGCATCAGCGGTTGAGCGTAAAGATCGATACGGTCAGAACCGTCGCGAAGCTGACCCAGAGGATGTAAGGGACGAGCAGCCAGGCCGCCGCCTTGGAGATCTTGTGGAAGAGGATGATCGTCCAGAGGATCATCGCCCACAGGAGCACGATGACGGCGACCGCTCCGAAGAGCTGATGGGCGCCAAAGAAGACGATCGACCAAAGCGTGTTCAAAAGGAGCTGAACGGCGAAGACGGCCAGGGCCCTCTTCACTTCTGGCTTCTTGAAGCCTTTTTCGTAGACGAGCCAGGCTGCCAGGCCCATCATGGCATAAAGGGCCGTCCAGACCGGGGCGAAAACCCAGCCCGGGGGATTGAACGATGGTTTTGTCAGGCCTGCGTACCAGCCGGGGATGGACGGTGTCGTGAAGAGGGAGCCGATGATGCCTGCAAGCTCGCACACGACGATCGAGACGACGATGCCGACGGCTTTTTTCATGTCTTCCTCCCTCGGGGCCGGTGCGAATCGTACCCAAGGGACAGAAGGTTGTCAACGGCCTGGATCTACCGCCGCTTGGAAGCTTCCCTCAGAAACGGCCAGCTTTCTCAGGGCGACGAGGGTACATTTCGACTGACTGGTGGCGTTGTCGCGGGGGGGCCGGCCATTCCGCACCGAAGCCCTTCTGCAGGGCTATCCTTTACCTTCAAGGGAATGTCCCAATAAATAGGAAAAGTACCCTTTCCCGAACCCATTTCCAAGGCCGGAGGACGGTTCAATCCGTTGAGCCGGCGCATCTGAAACGAGGATCTCCGGAAATCTCGCCTTGTTCCCGAGGAGAATTCAGATTCCCTACGTTCTGAGAGCGCGGGAGGAATCTGGCACGAAAACTGCAAATAATTGGCTAGTTTTGCCCTGTTCATCGTCGTGCCGACCGCGGGAGCAGGACAGCGAGAGGCAAAAGAAGACAAGGAGAGGTCGAATGAAAAAGATCGGAACTATCCTGTCGACGCTTGCGATGCTCCCTCTCGCCGGGGCCGGCTTCTTGATGATCTTGTTGATCAGCATCCCCTTACGAACAGTGCGCGGGCTTTCCCGGCTTTTTTCACGGCGGGACTTCTGGGCAGACTTCGACGTCGACGACGATAGCAGCGCGCTCCCGAACCCAAGCTACGGCCGGGTATTGATGGACCGGCCCTATGCGAATGTTCAGAAACTGGAGCATCAGCCGGCGGTGACGAGGGATCACCTCTCGCCACAAGAGATATCGTCATCGTCGACATGGCCGGGCTCCTCGTACTGATGGCAGTCCCATGGCTTCTATGCATTCGATAGGCCCAGCCCGGCCAATCGCGCCTGCCGTTAAAGGCCTTGCCGCGCAGGGCAGCCCGGTTCGAAAGAAAGTCCTCGCGGAGGACCGCGATCCGACCAAGCGCATGCGGGTCGAAGAGGCGCTGAAGACCTCGGAAGTCCGATACCGCCGACTCTTCGAGACGGCGAAAGATGGCATCCTCATCCTGGACGCGGAAACGGGGAGGATCGTCGACAGCAATTCCTTTCTGGAGAAGATGCTTGGATACTCCCACGTCGAGCTGCTGGGCAAGAAGCTCTGGGAGATCGGTTTGTTCAAGGACATCGCCGCCAGCCAATCGTCCTTCCAGGAGCTGCGGAGCAAGCGGTACGTCCGGTACGAGAACCTCCCGCTCGAAACCAAGGGAGGAGAGCATCGGCAGGTGGAGTTTGTCAGCAACGTCTACCGTGTCGGTCACACGGATGTCATCCAATGCAATGTCCGCGACATCACCGCGCGCAAGCTGGCGGAAGCGGGTCTCCAACGGGCGAATGAGAAGCTCTCGTCTTTGGTATCGACGATGCGGCGGCGCGACGGCGAAATGACCTTGCTCAACCAGATGAACGAACTGCTCCAGACCTGCGAAACGCAGGAGGAAGCCTATCGCGTCATCCCCATGATGGCCACCGAGTTGTTCCCCGGACAAAACGGCTGTCTGGCCGTCTTTCATGGCTCCGATCAATATCTCGAGACCGTCGCGCGTTGGGGTGATGAAGCGCTCGTCGAGAACGTCTTCCCCATGAAAGACTGCTGGGCGATCCGCCGCGGCCGGCCCCATGAGGTCGTGGATCCGAAGACGAGTCTTCTCTGCGAGCACTTTGTCCGCCCGCCGGAACGCGGCTACTTTTGCCTGCCGTTGACGGTGCAGGGCGAGATTCTGGGCGTCTTCTATCTCGGCGCTTCACCCCCCCCGGGTAAAGACGATCATCCTATCAATCCGCGTCAATTGGCTGTGATGGTCGGCGAAACGATCAAGCTCTCCTTAGCCAACCTGAAATTGCGGAAAACGCTGCACGAACAAGCCACGCGGGACCCGCTGACAGGATTGTTCAACAGACGATATCTTGATGAGACTCTCCCGCGGGAGCTGCACGGGGCCCTGCGCCGGGACGCCCCGCTCTGCCTGGCGATGATCGACCTGGATCATTTCAAGCGGTTCAACGATATGTTCGGGCACGACACGGGTGACCTGGTTCTGCGGGAATCGGGCCGTCTTCTGCGCGACAACCTGCGCAAGAGCGACGTCGCCTGCCGTTACGGCGGCGAGGAGTTCGTGCTCGTTCTGCCCGACTCCTCCCTGGCGGACGCAAGCCAGCGCGTCGAGCAGCTTCGCATCCTGTTTGAGAAACTTGAGATCCGACAAAACGGGCAATTAATGGCCACGACGACCATATCGGCGGGGGTCGCTTCGGCTCCGGAGCACTTCTCTACGATGGAGGAGCTCCTGCGGGCCGCTGACGAGGCCCTCTATGCCGCCAAGGATGCCGGGCGGAACCGGGTCTCCGCTTATCAGCCTCAAGGCTGACGTCCCTATTTCACGACGACCTTGAGATAGGTGTTGCCGGCAACCGCGTCATCAAGCTTCATCCCATTGATGATCGCCAGCGCTTCGCCTTGATTGGCCGGTTCTCCGAATCTCTGGAGCGCCTGCCGCAGGCTCCCCTGGCTCGTGGTCCGTTTGACGTCCAGCCGATCGGGCTTGACGTTGATCTTACTGGAATCCGTCAGGTTGTTGAAACGACCCATGGTCTGCTCGAAAACAGAAGAATAGCCGTTGAACCGGGACTGTTCCGTATATCCGAGGAACGCATAAACGGTCTGTCCCTTCTGGATGAAATAGGACATGACGCGAATGACGCCCTGCTCCGTCGTGACGTCGGAGATGATCCGATGGGCCTGCATGCCATTGACCCTGGTGCTTTCCGACCTTGCGACAACCGCCTGGCTTTCTTTGAGGAACGCCTCGGCCGCTGACGAGGGGGTCTTTTCCGGCGCCATCGAAAAGAGAATGACCGCATTCTGGTCTTGATTGATCATCTGCACTTGAGAGGCCGTGTTGTTGACCTTCCAGCCCGAAGGGACCGGAAACTGGAAGCGGAGCTCCGGGTGATAAAACACGTTGCCTTCGACATAACCCTGGCGGGGATCCTCGCCGAAAACAATCCCGTCGATCTGTTTGAGATACTGATCGCGATTGACCGCGAATCGGGTTTGTGAGATCTTTTCCCGCCAGACCAGAGTGTCCTCCTTGATGGCGGCGATCCGATTTTCCGGGTTGGGGTGAGTGGAGAACCACCCGGGGAGTCCGCCTTGCCCCTCTCCCGGATTCAGCCGCTCCAATGAGACGAATAAGTTCGCCATGTGATTCGTGTCGTATCCGGCTTTGGCGGAATATTCGACTCCCAGGGCATCCGCTTCGCGCTCATCCGATCGGCTGAAGCTCGCGAAAAGCAGACCGACCCCCACCTGGGCTACGCCGGCGTACTTACGAAAGGTTTTCGAAAGAACGGAGCCCAGGCCCAACCCCAATTGGGCGAACTGGGCCTTGCTATACTGCTGGGCGCTATGACGGGCGGCAATATGGCCGATCTCATGGGCCACGACACCGGCCAGCTCGGCTTCGTCGTTGATGTAAGCCAATATCCCTCGAGTCAGATAGACATAGCCGCCGGGCACGGCAAACGCGTTGACGACCGGGCTGTCCAGCACTTGAATGTTATAAGCCAGATCCGGCTGGTGACTTAACGCTCCCACTCTCTTTCCGAGCTCGGCGACGTAGCGGGCCAGCTCGGGGTCGTCATATTTGCCATAGGTCTGCAGGATCTGGGGGTTCGTCTGCTGGCCCATGGCGAGCTCGTCGGCGGAGGACATGAGCATGAGCTCCCTCTTGCCGGTGACCGGGTTCAAGGCGCAGGAGACGACCCAGACGATCAGGGCGACAACGATGGCACCGAGACCGATCTTTGAAACGATGTGCTTGTCCATTTTATAACCCCCTGGAAATTTCCCTATTATGGGAATGCCGGGAATTGACGTACATTTTGTGGAGGACGACTTTGAGATCCTCGAAATCGCTGCCTTTCTGGCTCAAGTACCGGGGCAACAGGTGATGCGCGATCTTGATCGTCCCTTTTTTGAGATCGGGCAGAACAAGGATGATATAGATCTCCGTGAGCAGCCCCCGAAGCGACTGCATGTCTTGGAGCTCCTTGCGGCTCGAAGCCAGGAAAACGACGACGGAATCAGGCTCCACGGGCGTCCGGAGCCTCTCCCTCAGGTCATCCAGCCTCTTGAAGATCTCGATCCGGCCGGCCGGGACCGCCTTTTGAACGGCGGCCTCGAGCCGCTTGTTATCCTCATCGGCCGTGCTCGAATAAAAAAGCAATTGCATGATCTTTCCTCTTGGTGCCCATTGGTATCATATTCAAGAAACATGCCAAATCCCCAGGACCGGGCAATGGGTTATTATGAGGGGGAGGAAGGGCGAACCATCCGATATTACCCCGGACGGCGGCCAGGTGTTCTTTTAACCAGCACAAATCCAGCAAATGAGCACTCGTCATCTCTTCTTTTAAAGGTCCGGAAAAGCGCTCTGACAGCTAACCTGGACTATTCATAAAAACGCCGGTTTTCTCAGTAAGACATAAAGACCCAAGACCGGCGTTTTTACCCCTCGGGCAAGCCGATCCGGCCGCATCTGCTTCGTTGGAGCCAAGATGGCTCACGCCATCGCATCTGCAGCCGCCTCGGCTCGTGAATAATCCAGGCTATGGCGCAACACCCGGCCGGTGTTTTCTGAGAAGCGTATAGAACCGGGAGCGCGACAGGCCTGAGATCTGGCGCGCTTTATTGTTATCACCGCCCACAAAAGAGAGCAGGTCCTTGAGATATCTTTGTTCGGCTTCAGCTACCGCCGTTCGCCGGATCTCTTTCAAATGGGGAGGAGTTTTGGGAACGCTCGCACCAATGCCTGGCTTCCCCGGGCTTGCCGATTTCATCGGATAAAGGCTCCGGGCCACATGGATCCGAATATACGTCGGCAGGTGTTTCGGGAACAGCATGGGTTCATCTTTTGCCGCGATCAACGCTTTCTCCAAACCCTGAACCAGTTCCCGCACGTTGCCGGGCCATGGATACGCGGTCACGGTCTCCCAGAATTCAGGAGAAGCTCGTTTGGCGATCATCCCGAAGCGCTGGCTCAAGTCGTTCATATAGAAGGTCGTTATCTTTTTGATGTCCTCGGGGATCTGTCTCAGCGGGGGCGAATCGATCACAATTGTCCGGAGCCGGAAGAGAAGATCTTCCCGGAATCTGCCCTCCCGGACCATATCGTCGAGTTCTCTGTTCGTCGCCGCCACAAGACGGAAATCGCTCCCGATCTCGCGGCGTCCTCCGACGGGACGGAAGCGGTGTTCTTGAACGACCCGGAGGAACCTCTTTTGGATCAATAGCGGCAGCTCCCCGACCTCATCCAAGAAGAGAGTCCCTCCATCGGCCTGCTTGATCAGCCCCGCTTCACTCGTCTCGGCCCCCGTAAAAGATCCTCGCACATGCCCGAACAGAACGCTTTCGACGAGCGTTTCAGGGAGGGCCGTGCAGTCGACGACCACAAAGTTCTTAGTGGCCCTTCGGCTGTTCGCATGGACGACCTTGGCAAAAAGCTCCTTTCCGGTGCCGGTTTCGCCGGTGATGAGGACATTGGAATCGCTGCCAGCGGCCTGGGCTATGAGCTCCAGACATGATACGATCTTGGGCGAATTCCCGATGATGCCGTCTCTTTTCAAACCGGCCGACGGGTTTCCCGGCTTTCTTTCCGTCCGATATTCCAGAGCCCGGAGAAGGGGGAGCTTGATCGTATCGAAAGAAGCCGGCTTCTCGAGATAATCCCAGGCGCCGCTCTTGATAGCGAGCTCGGCTTCGTCGGGATGGCCCAGCCCGGTGATCACGATGATCTCCGGGGAGGATAGAGAGCTCTTGATCTTCGGCATGCTCTCCAGGCCGCTTCCATCGGGCAAGCGCACGTCGACAAAGACGATATCGAAGGGCTCGGATTGAAGTCTCTTGAGCCCTTCCCGGAGAAGTTGCACAGAGACGGGGTGGTGCCCTAATCGGGTGACGACATTCGCGATCCAGTCGCAAATGAGCTTGTCGTCATCGATGATGAGAACCTTGGCCATCGAAGCTCCAAGCCTCTTGAAATTTCGATCAATATCCTAAATATCTGAAAAAGGATGAGAAGCTTGTCAAGCTCTGCGAGGACCCGGGAGTCAAAAGGGCCTATCTCTTCTTTCGGTCGGCAAGGATCAGCGCGATGCCCCCGATGAGCGCGATCCCGCTTACGATCGGGGGTAGTGGGATAGTCTTCTGCTCCGAAGCCGTGACCTTGAGGGGTCCGATATCGATCAGCTTCTCCCGGGTTGTATAACGGATGCCCTGGTAGGCCAGGGCTAAGGCGGCCAAAACGACGAGAACGATGCCCGCAAGCTTCATGGAATGATCCTCCTTCAGAGCATTAGGAAAGGGCGTCCTCCTCTCGGGGAGGACGCCCACCTGGGTCAACCGCGAGGACGACTTCCCGTCAGATCCTCTGCGTGCAGCCCCGATCAGGCTTCGTCAAAGGACCAGGATCAGGATGACCACCCCGACCATGAGGGCGATGATGATGATGATGTCCCTTGTGGCGAGAGCGCCTCCCCCGGCATCCGACGCCGTGATCACGTCTTGGGCGCCGATGACGAGCTGGCCCGTCGTCCCCGCCTGCTGGGCCGCCGGTTTCTGAACGGCAGCCGCGGCGAAGGCGGACAGCATCATGATCATCATGACGACACTTCCGATCTTAACCCATCTTTTCATTCGACTTCTCCTTATTTTGAATATGTTCAAGCCGGGCCCTTTCGATATAAAGGGCCCTTACTTGCAGATAATGCGCCCGGATGAACCCCTCTTTGGGGGCCAGCCGGAGAGCCTGGCCGAGGGACTGGAGAGCCGGGAGCATCTTGCCTTGATTGGCATAAGCCAGGCCCAGGACGTCGTGCGCGTAGGCGCTGTTCGCGTCAACGCCGAGGGCTTCAAGGGCATATTGCTCGGCTTCCGCGAACCTGCCTTGTCTCAAGCTGACCATGCCCAGACTGTAAAGGGGATACGGATCTTGCCCGAGGGATCCCTTGACGTCTTCCCACAGCTCTGTCGATTTCTGGAAATCCGATCTCCGATAATAGGCTGTGGCTAGGTTGATGGAAGTCAGCGGGTCGTTCTGAAGGGCGGGGAAAGGGAACGCGCTTTGACCGGGGACCACGGCCATCATCCATCGGGACAAGTTCCGGCCTTTTCCGAGCTCCCAGACCTTCATGAAGCTCTTGGTCTTCATGGCCCGCCGGCCTCCGAAAAGGGGGTCGTGGAAGATGATCTGGCCCTTGTCGTCATCGAACCCGATGACCACCCGGTAATGTCCTTTGCCGACCTGTTTTATGGTCTTCGTCAGGACAATGACCGGGATGTCTTTTGACACCAGATCTTTCAAGATCTGCAGGGTGCCCTGGAACGAGTAGCTCTCGAATCCCTTGGTCCGCGGATACAAGACGAGCTCTGAGTTATAGGTTGCCTGGCTCCCGGAGTCATAGATCTCATCCGCGATCTTCCGTTGGCTGAAGGATCGCGTTTCATCCCAGGAGTTGAGGACCATGGTCAAACAGGCCGGACCGCAATAATTTAATTTCAGCCATTTTTCGAAAGGGACCGTCTGGATCAGATGCCCATTTTCGGGCTTAGCTTTCCCGTACTTGAAGACTTGCGCGGAAAAGAGTCCGGATGTCATCAGTCCCAAGCCCAAGAAGATCCCGTATATCCGTCTTGCGGTCCGGCCCTTCAACCCGATCATCTTGGCGTTTTCCTGCTAAAGGACTCTGCGGCCCTTCAACAGTCGTACGATCAGAATGATCACGGCGATGACCACGAGCGCGTGGATCAGACCGCCGCCGACATGGAAGGCGAAGAACCCCAGAGCCCACAGAACGACCAGGATGACGACAATGGCTTCTAACATATCAACCTCCTTTTCTATTTCGCCTCTCGCTGTCCTGCGCCTGGCCGTCATGAAAGGCACACGGACTCGGGAGAAGCTACCTTTTCTTATGCCGTTTTCATGCCAATATTTTCCCCTCACCTCAGAATGCCGGGAGATGGGTTTCTCGCTCGAAAAGGGCCGAATTTCTGGCAATGGCGGCTAAAAGACTGCCGATTGGCCCCCTTCCCATCTCGAGAATCGACCTATAAAACGACACTTGTCCTGTTTTAGAGGAAAAGTCTCGAGTGCCGGCTCCTCGAAGCGGCTATCTCCTCCTGATCAAACGATAGATGATGAGGATCAGGATGGCTCCAAGGATCGCCCCTATGAATCCGGCCGGCTGGCCCGGGCGATACCAGCCGAGGCGTTGTCCAATGTAAGTTGCCGCAAAGGACCCGCCAATACCGAGAAGGATCGTAATGATGAATCCGCCCGGATCCCTTCCCGGCGTGAGCAGCTTGGCGATCGCGCCTACCACAAAACCGATGACGATCATCCATAGGATATCCATACAGCCTCCTTTGACAGACTCGATGACTCAGCCTTTCGCCTTTTCCTGCGCGGCCTTCTTCAGCTTATCGTTGGCGATGACGGCGATATCGACCCGGCGGTTCTTCTGCCTGCCCTCGGGGGAATCGTTCGTCACGATTGGCTGCGTTTCGCCGTAACCGGCGATCGAGAACCTCGCCGATTTCACGTCGACTGTCGCGAGGTATTGGGACACGGCCTGGGCGCGGTCCTTCGAAAGGTCCATGTTGTAGTCCTCAGTGCCGGTATCATCCGTATGGCCTTCAATGAGTATGTTGGTATCGGGGTACTTGTTCAGGATCGTGGCCAGCTTGGTCAGGTTCGTTTCGCTGACCGGACGGAGGTCGGATTTGTCAATGTCGAAAAGGATCCCGCTGTCGAAGGTGATCTTGATCCCTTCACCGATCCGCTGGATCTCAGCCCCCTCGAGGTCCCGCTGCATTTCCGCGGCCTGTTTGTCCATGTAACTCCCGATGATGGCGCCAGCCGCCCCGCCGACGGCCGCCCCGATGATCGCCCCGAGTATGGTGCTTCCGGCCGCGCGGCCGATGACACCGCCGACGACGGCTCCGCCGGCGCCGCCGATCACGGCACCGCGCGCCTTCTTGCTCCAGGACGCACAATTGACTGCGGCCACCAATAAGACCATCACCACCAATAACGTCAGGATCTTCTTCGTCATCATCGCCTCCTCCTTAAGATTTTTTGGTCTAGCTCCGTATCGCGACTATTTCTTCTTGCCCTTTCCCTGGCTCTTGCCCTGGGCTTCATCCTTGATCCTGCGGTCGCGCTCCCGCTCTCTCTTCAGATCCTGTTTGTGCTGGTTCTTCTTGGCCTTGGCCAGGGTCTTCATGTGGCCAATGGAGCCGCGGGCATCGGCCTTCATCTGCTTGAATTCCGGGGAACCGGGCTTGATGCCCAAGCTCATGGCCATCACGCCCCACCCTTGACCCTGATTCTGCTTGTAGCCTTCGGCGACAGCTCCGATGGGCCTCTTGGAGATCCGGGAAAGGGCCGTGGCCATATAGGTGTCTCCATAACTGAGGTTGTGCCGTTCCCTCGCCTGCCGGATCTCTTCTTCCGGGACGTTGTGCTTCTGGCTGAGCTGGCGGAAAAATCCGTCCGGGTCGGCCGCCGCCTCCTGGTTGATCTTCCCCAGAAGGGAATCGAGCTTCCTGTCCCCGGTCGCCGTCCGCTGGGCGAAGGCCACGCCGTGGACGAGGAGGCCCAGGAAAATGAGGCATGTCGCTGCGGTCAGGAATTTTTTCATTCTGTACTCCTTTTTATTCATAGCCTCTCGCTCCTCCGGACCCCGTTTTTTCAGAAAGCAGACCCGGCCCAATAGAAGCCGTTATCACTATTCTATTGCCGGTTTCGTGCCACGCTTCCGTAATTCAAGGCCGTCCTCGAAAAAGGATTCCAGGGGATCCACGTCGCCGGTCCCAACGCCCCCCGGGCCACGCCAGTGTTGGCACGTTTCTTGCAGAAAAAATGACGAGATTTCTTAACACGAAATCGGGCTAGAGTACTGGAAAAGGTTCCGGAACAATAGCAGCTCAATGAGGTCTAACAGCATGCGCATGCTTATCTTCGTATCATTGGTCCTGGGAATATTTATGGGTAAAAAATCCATCCAGACCCGGTTTCCCTCGGATGACTGAAGGGTCCTCCCTAGATAAAGACTAGCCGCGGAAGCTCGCGCTCTTCTCGTGGATGCCCGTGGCCCCGTTGGGGTAGGGCGGATCGTCTTCGGTGACCTGGAGCTCGCCCGTGCCGTTATAGGCGCGGACCCGAAAGACGTGCTTTCCCGGCGTCGCCTTCCAGTCGTAGCGCCATTGGACCCAGGTCAACGGACTGAGGGCCGGCAGGCGCAACGCCGCTTTCTCCCAGGGGCCGTCGTCCACCCGCACTTCGACCATGCTGATGCCCCTGTCGCCGGCATAAGCGATGCCTCCGACGGGGACGAGGCCGGTCTCCGGGGCGGGGGCGCCCGCGGCGACGACATCGATGACCGACGTCGTCCGGACGAGGGCCGTTTCGCTCCAATCCCGGTCGACCCAGAAGCCCGGGCCCTTGCGGTCGATCGCCTCCATCCGGACGATCCACTTGGGCTGCTTCATCCCGAAATGGCCGGGGATATAGATGCGCAGGGGAAAGCCGTGATCGGCCGTCAGGGACTCTCCGTTCATCTCGTAGACGAGCAGGGTTCGGCCGTCCAGGGCCTCGCTCAGTGGCATGCTTTCGTAGAAGCCGTCGGCCGATTCGATATAGATTTCCTTGACGCCCTCTTTCAATCCCGCCTCGTCGAGAAGCGTCTTGAAGGGGACGCCCGTCCAAAAGCTCGTGCTGATGAGGTCGCCGCCGACCGGATTGGAGATGCAGGACAGGGTCAGCGCTTGGGTCTGCCGCGGCTTCGACCGGATGTCGTCGAGGGACAGTTCGAGCGGATGCTCGACCAACCCCTCGAGCTTCAGGCGCCAGGCCTTGCCGTCGACCTTGGGAGGCTGCAGGTTGATGTCGATCCTGTAGAAATCGCGGTTCGCGGTCAGCTCGGCGCGGGTGCCCGGGACGGGCGGGCACCTCTTCTCGAGCTCGCCGGAAGCGGGGGAGGCGGCCGGTCCCGAAGTTCCCCCGGCCTTGACGATCTCCTCCTGATCGATCTCGCTCAGGGAGGCTCTCTTCTTCTTGGACACAATGCTCACGCCGGCGGCCGTCACGATCACCACGAAGGAGCCCGTCCCGACCAATCGAAGGAACCGCCGCCGCGAGATCGTGTCCTCGGGAGAGGCACCGGGTGCCGCCGAGACCGCGGAGAGCGTCCGGCCGAGCAGGGCCCCGCCGCCGATAAGGACGAGGCCCAGCCAGGGCAGGGCGGCCAGCGGCGTCGCCTCAGCGAATCCCCGGGCTAATTCGATGCCGGCCGCCGAAACGAAGAGGAGCAGTCCGCCGAGCGCGCCGTAGAGCGTCCGGCGCTCCGGCCGGCGCCGCCCCGCGACGCCCAGGACCAGGCTGAAGACGACCCACGTCGCGGCGAATTGGGCCAAGGCCATGCCCTGCTCGGCCAGCTTGGCCGTGGATGCGGTCGGCCCCAGCCGGAGTCCCCGGATGATCATGACCATGGTATCGATCGAGGTCGCGACCAGCCGGCCGGGAAGGACGCGGGCCAGCCAATCGAAGATGTCGAAAGGAAGGTAGGGCAGGCCGGCCAGGCGATGGCCGAGATAAGTCGCCGCGATCGTCGCGATCCCGGCTGCAAGACCGAGTCCCCCCGCCATCGCTGCGCCGGGCTTCTTCATCGTCCCCCCTCGCCTCCGGCGGGAAGCGCCGCAGGATTTTTTTTCTTTAAGCCATGATACCACAGGTCCGCCCACGAGGAGGTGTCCTTGACCGCGGCTCGGACCGGCGATATCATCCTGGCACGATAGGAGGCGCCCCATGCGACGCGAACGACAGGCCCACGAGCCGCCATCAGCCATCGCCGATATGGGATGGCGATACCACCACATGGGCGTCCCGACGACGGTGCCTCGGCCGGGCGAAGTCCACCTGCCTCACCTCAAGATCCATGTCTCCGGCTTCGAAACGAGCCCTTTCGGCATCGAATGGATGCGCTTCGAGCCGGGCTGCGGGATCTCGGAGCTCGTGCGGACGGTGCCGCACATCGCTTTCGAGGTCGACGATGTCGAGGCCGCCCTCGCCCGGCTGGGCGTCACGACCGAGATCACCTCGCCGTCCGAGGGGGTCCGTGTCGCCATGATCGTGGATAACGGCGCCCCCGTGGAGCTCATCGAGTTCCGTAAGCCGGACGATCGACAGCGGTAGGGGCGGGGGAGTCCGGGCCGGGCGGCGGGTCTTCTCCCTTCTACTCCAGTTCCGCCAGCCAGGCCTTGGCGAACGCACGGGCGGCCTCCGTGGCTTCCTTGCCGGCCCTGAAACAGATCTTCCAATGGGCGGGTTTACGCTCGTACTCTTCTTTGACGAAGACCATCAGGTTGTTGCGGGAAACGAGTTCGGCTCCGAAATCGACGTCGGCGCTCATGGTCAGAAACTGGCGGATGCGGTTGGCGACGAGTGCCCGGGGATCCTCGGGGAGGTCCTCATTCCAGGCCTTGATCTGGGACTCATAATCCTGCTTTTGAGCGGCCGTCTGCATCTCCGCCCCAAGGCGGAAGTTCTCCTTCATCTGGGGGTTCTTGTCCATCTCCTCGATCTGGGCGCGCATCTGCTTGATGGCGTCTTCCATCGATTTCTTCATCTCGGCGTCGGCGGTCGCCTGGACCTGGCGCATGTTCTCGATGCCCTTCTCCATGTCGGCCTTCATCTTGGCCAGCGTCGCCTCGGCCGAAGGGACCGGCTCGGGCGGTTCCGGCTTCCGGCTCTCCCGGAGCTCTTTGTAGGCGGCCTTGAAGTCGGTCGACGCGACGTGGGCTTTGGCCCATTCCAAGCCGGCCCGCACGACCTCCGCCCTTCCCGAAGCGGGCAGCGCCTTGAAAGCCTTGAACGCCGCTGAGTCGTAGATATAGCCGCTCGATAATGACCGGAGGACGCTCGGCCCGGCCGAAGATTTCTCTATCCCCAGCCTGACCAGGATGTCCGATCCCGCTTGCGCGGCGCTGAAGCCGGCCGTCATGCCCAGGATCGTCATGGCCGCAACGGCCAGGACCAGACCCTTCCCTGAACCCTCTTTTGTTCTTTCCATACCGTTATTTTTGCAGAACATATAGAATCCGTCAAACAAATCAGCGGGGGAGGCCGGCTATTCCCGGTCCCGCGCGAGGGCCTACCGGTTTTGCGCTTCGGCCTCGGCCGGCCGCGTTTCGTGAATGCCCCGGCGTGTCTTGACCTCCCCGTTCGCACGGCGATATGATGTCCGCACTCGACCGAAGGAGGTCTTCCCATGTCCGCATTCCACCGCCTTTCCCGCGTCGCCCTCGTGGCCGTGTTCGCCGTCCTGGCCCTCTCCCAAGCCCTGCCTCCGGCTCTCGGCGCCGTGCCGTCGGATGACGCCCAGGCCCGAAAGACCGACGCCGGGGTCCCGCCCGGGATCGACGCCACCGTGGCCCGGGCCATGAAGGCCTTCGAGGTCCCCGGCCTCGCCCTGGCCATCGTCAAGGACGGCCGCGTCGTCCTGGCCAAGGGCTACGGCGTCCGGAAGCTCGGCGACCCGGCCCCGGTCGACGCACGGACGCTCTTTGGCATCGCCTCGAACACCAAGGTCTTCACCGCCACGGCGCTCGGCCTCCTCGTCGAGGAAGGCAAGATCGCCTGGGACGCCCCCGTCGTCGACTATCTCCCGTGGTTCATGATGTACGATCCCTACGTCACCCGCGAGCTCAGCGTCCGCGACCTTCTCGTTCACCGCAGCGGCCTGGGGCTCGGGGCCGGCGACCTGCTCTGGTGGCCGGAATCGACCTACAACCGGGAGCAGGTCGCGCGGCGCCTGCGCTACATCAAGCCGGCGACGTCCTTCCGCAGCGCTTATGCCTACGACAACGTCCTCTACCTCGTCGCCGGCGAGGTCATCCAGGCCGTGTCCGGCATGTCGTGGGAGGATTTCGTCGCCGACCGCATCCTGAAGAAGGTCGGCATGACCGGGAGCAACGTCCGCCATTCGGCGGCGGCGGAAGGCGGCAACGTCGCCACGCCGCACGCCAAGGTCGAGGGCGCCGTCCGGCCCGTCGCGCCGTTCACGAGCGATAACACCAATCCGGCCGGCGGCATCAACTCCGGCGCCGAGGACATGGCCAAGTGGATGCTCGTGCGCCTGGCCCGGGGGAAGCTGGCCGACGGCACGACGCTCTACTCGGAGCGGACCGCCCGGCAGATCGAGACCCCGGTGACCATCGTGCCGAATTCCGCTCCGCCGGCCGAGCTGGCGGCCCTGAAGTCGAACTTCGCCGCCTACGCCCTCGGCTTGGGGGTCCGCGAGTACCGGGGCCAGCGCGTCATCACCCACACGGGAGGCCTGCCGGGCTACGTTTCGATCGTGACGCTCCTCCCGGAGCGGAACCTTGGCGTCGCCATCCTGACGAACGCCGAGTCCACGAACGCCTTTTCCGCCCTCACCTGGCAGATCGTGGATAGCGACCTCGGCGCCCCCGCGACGGACTGGACGGCCGCCTATCTCAAGCTGCAGACCCGGTTCGACGAGGAGACCAGGAAGTCGCTCGGCGAGTCGGAGGCGGCCCGCGACGCGACGTCGAAGCCCTCCCTGCCCCTGGCGAAATACGCCGGGGTTTATACCGACGCCTGGTACGGCGATGTCGCCGTCGAGGAAACCGGCGGCCGGCTGGTCATGCGCTTCACCAATTCGCCCGCGCTCGTCGGCGACATGGAGCATTGGCAGCACGACACCTTCATCGTCCGCTGGCGCGACCGGGAGCTCCGGGCCGACGCCTACGTGACGTTCGCCCTCAATCCGGATGGCTCCATCGAGCGGGCCAAGATGGAGGCGGTCTCGCCGGAGACCGATTTCAGCTACGACTTCCAGGACCTCGACCTCCGGCCCGCGCCGAAGCCGCGGCGCTGAGCCTCCTCTCGCCGTTTCTTTTTCCTTTATCGGGGAAGCCTCCTTGGCGGCTTGGCTCAGGATATCGCCCCTTGCCCCCGCCCCCGGAAACCTGCGAATCCGGTTTCCCCCGCCTTCGGCGGGTCCCCCTTCCATCACGGGGGCATTCGGGGCGATATCCATCGCCGCCGCCCGGAGGACTTCCCCGATAAAGATAGAAGTGTCCAACGGCGCTTGACCGGGCCGCGAGCCGAAGATATCATGCCTCGGGGAAGGGAGGCCCGCATTCATGGTCGATTCAACCGTCGTCCTGTGGGGACAGGCCCTGGCTTACACGCTCTACGCGATCGCCATGATCCTCGTCGTCGGCTGGATCGGCTGGCGGCTGACGAAGCCCGGCAAGGGGGGCGGGGTCAAGCCGGCCCTGTTCTTCACCTTCGTCGCCTTCCTGACCGTCCTCGGCGTCTCCCTTCACCTGATCACGCTGAAGACCATCCCCTGGGTCGAGCCCGACCTGCACCGGGCCAGCGTCCAGGTGGACAAGACCTTCGAGATCCGGGTGGCGAACCACGAATTCCAGCTCCCGGAAGCGCGGCTCGTCGTCACGGTCGGCGAAAAGGTCCGCTTCGATGTCACCTCCGATGACCTGACGTACGGCTTCGGGGTCTTCCGGCCCGACAATACCATGGTTTTCCAGATGCAGGTCGTCCCGGGCCACAAGAACGACGTTATCTGGCGGTTCACCAAACCCGGGCTCTACAGCATCCGATCGACCGAATACTCGGGCCCCAAGGGCGCCCATATGGTCATCCCGGACGGCATCGAAGTCCTGGAAGCGAAGTGAGGGGACGATCATGAGCATCATGCAGACCCTGGTCAACGGGGAACAGGGCCTGTTCAAGCCGAAGACCCTGACGCCCATGCAGAAGCTGACCCTGAGGTTCGTCGTCGTCGGGCTCGCTTACTTCGGCTTCGCCCTCATCGAGGGGATGATCATGCGGATCTACGAGGTCCAGCCCATCCCCTTCATCAAGTCGAACCAGTTCTTCGCCATCATGACGGCCCACCCGCTCGTCGGCATCTTCGGGTCGTCCTATTCGATCGTCTTCGGCGCCTTCCTCTTCCTGGTGCCGTTCCTCATGAAGAAGCCGCTGTGGAGCTTCAAGCTCGCCGGCTGGACGTTCTGGCTTTTGACGGTCGGCACCATTGTCTTCTGGGGCGCGGGATTCGTCTCCCATTACGCGCCTCTCTATACGCTCTACTGGCCCCTCCCGGCCGACTTCAGCCAGTTCAGCGCTCTCGGCGGCGCCTTCTTCATCCTGGGCATCGCCCTGGCCATGCTGGGCGCGGCTTTCTTCGTCATCAATATCTTCAAGACCATCACCTACACTCCCAAGGGCTGGGAGAAACAGCCGGCCGGTGCGCTCCTGGCCTCGGCCCTCGGCTGGACGGGCATCAGGAACCTCTTCAGAAAGAAGAAGGAGGAGCATCTCGTGCCCCTGCCCGTGGCCGCCGTCGCCCGGGGCAGCGTGGACGTGGCCCTCAATTCCGCCACCATCCTGTTCACGGGGGTCCTCATCCTCGTCTACATGGTCGCGGAGCTCTTCGGCACGAGTCTCAAGCATACGGCCATCGACGCCCTGCTCTACAAGAACTGGTTCTGGTGGGGCCTCGACCTCGTCGCCGACGGCCTCGTCCTCATCTTCGTGGCCGGGACGTGGTATCTCCTGGCCATGATGATCTCGGGCAAGGCCCTGTTCATGCAGAACATCGCCCGGGCGGCGCTGCTCGTCGAGCTCGTCGTTTCCTGGACGGTCTGGTCCCATCACCTGCTCTCCGATCAGGCCCAACCGGCCCTGCTCAAGGTCGTCTCGGGGGAGATGGTGACGGCCTTCGAGCTCATCACACAGGGCCTGGCCTTCTTCATCACCCTGGCCACGCTCTGGAGCGCCCGGCCTCTCAAGATGTCGAACGAGCTCAAATTCCTCCTCGGCGGGCTGCTCGGGTTCGCCCTCGGCGTTCCCGCCGGCATCATCCAGGCCGACGTCGGCCTCAACCGCATCCTGCACAACACCCAGTGGGTCGTCGGGCCGCACGTCCACGTCGCGGTCCTGGTCGGCCTGACCATGACCCTCCACGCGGCGATCTACATCCTCTTCCCGATCCTGACCAACGGCGCCAAGCTCTACAGCCAGAAGCTGGCCAACCTCCAGTTCTGGGCCCACATCACGGGCGGCATCGGCATGGGCGCCTTCATGGGCATGGCCGGCCTGAAGGGCATGCTGCGCCGGACGATCTACTACAACGGGGAGTTCAACGTCTATATGATCCTGGCCGCCCTCTGCGGCGGGCTGCTGCTCCTGGCTTTCCTGTGTTTCTTCATCAACATCGTGATGAGCGTCGGGCTGAAGGGCCTGCTGGGCATCTTCGGACGATCGTCGCTCGACAAGGACACGCTCCTGCCCGCCGCGGAATGAGGCGGAGAGCGAAGTAAAGGAGGCTGCCGTGGCAAAAAAGATCGGTTTGGGCGTTGTTCTCCTGATCCTGATAGCCATCGTCTTCATCCAGAACCCGGGGGAGGTCAGCTACAGGATCTATTTCTGGAGGATCAGTCTCTCCCAGATGATCCTTCTGCCCTTGACCCTGCTGGCGGGGTTCTTCCTCGGCCTCTTAGCCGCCGGGATGCGGAGGTCCCGGCCCAAACCCGAAGATCGGGCTTAAGATCATGAAGATCGAGTTCAAGCGGTTCTTCGTCCCCGCCGTACGCGTCTTGGAAAGGGCGATGGCCTTGATCGTTCTGGCCTGCGTCGTTGTGGCCATGATCAAGGGGGGCATCACCCTGGCCGGCATGGACTGGTCGGCCAAGGAGACCTTTTACGAGCTCATCTATCGGATCCTGCTGCTGGTAATCGGGCTGGAGCTCGTCAGGATGCTGATCACACACAGCCTTGGCGCGGTCCTTGAGCTGCTGGCCTTCGTCATCGCCCGCAAGATGCTGAAACCCGACTTGACGGCCACGGACATCATCCTCAGCGTTCTGGCGTTCGTAATCCTGCTGGCGGGGCGGAAACATCTCATGAGCACGACATGCTATGATGAGGGCGAGTTGGGCGCGGGTCCTGAGCCGCGGGGAAACGAGGGCCCGGCCTCCTCCCCTCCCGCTCCAGGCCGTTCCTGAACCCGGCCGCCAGCGGAGAAAGCAACACCATGGGCGCTCGCAAGATCATCGGGTTCGGGATCATAGGTGCGATCCTTTCTTCGGCGGCCGTCGCCGACCAGGCGGGGCTTCGGTCCGTCGAGCTCGCCGGGCCGCAGGGGGCCGGGACGACTGTCAAAGGCCTCGTGCTCGCCGACGGTTCCCGGATCAGCCTGGACCCGCCGCACCCGCTCTTCTCCCTTCTTGTCGACGGGCGGCTGACGACGGCCTCGGCGCTGCCGGCCGGAGTATCGTGCTCCGTCGCGGCCGAGGAGGACTTCAAGCCGGGGGCGAAGCTGACGGTCGTCCTCCGGAACGGAGGGACGTCCAAAGTCAGCCTCGAGAACCTCGTGCCCCTCGGCCAGGGAGACGACCGGACTTACATCACCGCCGGCCTGCCGAACGAGGAGCCCCACACTCTCGACCGGAGCCAGCTCTTCCGGCCCGGGCTGCGGCCGGTCGGTATGCTCCTCCCGGACAACGCCTGGCACCTGGGATTCTGCTCCGCGGAGACCGGCGGGGCCCCGAGCACCTTGACCGCGATCGCCCGCCGGGTCAAGACCGACAAGGCCGAGCGCACCCGCTGGGCTTCGATCCTCGAGCCGGGCGGCTCGGTCGAATACGCCCTCTACTTCGAAGGCCACCAAGGCGGCTGGCGCCGCGGGCTCGAGATCATGTTCCGCGAGCGATATCTTTACGACCTCCAGAAATTCGATGACGCCCTGTTCCGCCGCTCCGACCTGGCCTGGGTCCGGCGGGCCTACCTCATGGTCCTCCAGTTCGCTTGGGACCGGACCTATTACGACCGCGAGGCCGGCCGCTACGCCTTTGACCAGACCCTGACGGCCTGGGACAAGTCTCTCGGCCCCATCGACATCTTCACCATTTGGCCGACGTGGCCCCGGCTCGGCCTCGATGCCCGGAACCAGTGGGACATGTACCGCGACCTGCCCGGCGGCCTGACCGAGCTCAGGCGCCAGGTAGACCTGGCCCATAAGCTCGGCAAGAAATATTTCATCTCCTACAATCCCTGGGATGAGAGCACGCGCCACGAGGACCACATCGCCGGCATGGAGGCCATGCTCCGGACGCTCGACGCCGACGGCGTCGTCCTCGACACGCGCGGCGAGTCGAGCCGCGAGTTCCAGGCCGCGGCCGACCGGGTCAAGCCCGGCATCATCATGTACAGCGAGGGCATGGCCGTGCCGCGCGACATGCCCGGCATCGTCTCCGGCCGCGTCCACG
>Ga0209706_10000403_pt1 | contig 24470 bp, 24 predicted proteins | sample PPLLaktember2015_6_FD_187263 | JGI IMG/M metagenome (GOLD analysis project Ga0209706, IMG submission 187263) | Freshwater sediment microbial communities from Prairie Pothole Lake near Jamestown, North Dakota, USA - PPLs Lake P8 Core (1) Depth... | ecosystem: Environmental > Aquatic > Freshwater...
CAGGCACTTGACGGGGTCGATATCCCGGGGGTCGACGAGATGGGGGCGGCGGTAGGCCTTGACCTTCTTTTCTTCCTTCGTCCGCTTGCATTCATCGCAAACCGTCTTGGGATTGACCCCGACGAGCGAGCCCTTGGGGGGGAGCTTGCCGGTCAAAGCCGCGGTGGCCACGGCCCAGATCTGCTCGGCCACGGGCGGACAGCCGGGCATCCGGTAATCCACATCCACGACCTGGTCCAGAGGCTTCAAGACCTCGAACAGGGCCGGCAGGGTCAGCCGCCCGAACGGGGTCTCCGTGACAGTCTGGGGGAGCGTCGTGTTCCCGGCCTCGACGGAAGGCGATTTCCGGTAGACATAGTCCAGGATCTCGTCCGTCGTCGTGAGATTGGCCAGGCCGGGGATGCAGCCCTCGACGGCGCAGGATCCGAAGGCGACCAGGACCTTTGACTTCTGCCGCAGAAGCTTGGCGATGTGGAGGTTTTCCTCGTTGCGGATGCCTCCATTGAACAAGGTGACGTCGATCTCGCCGTCGGCCATCGCCTCGACGTCCTTGTACTTGGTATCCATGAGGCACGGACAGAAGACCAGGTCCGCCGCGGCGTCGAAATCCAGGATCTTCTCCCGGATGTCGAGAAAGGCGATCTCGCACCCGCCGCAGCTGGCCGCCCAGTAGACCGCGAATTTGGGCTTAGGCATGGATGATCCTTTCACGAACGGATAAGGACCGGAGTCCTTTCGGGCCGGGCCGGCGCCCGCCCGCGTATGATGGGATGAGTGCATATGACCTGCGGGAATCCACGCCGATGACGGAGGCCATAGAGGATCGTTTCGGCCGACTATGAATGCTCATTAACTCATGAGGCGGTTTGTCGTTCTCAAAGATAGCCACTATAGTCTTTTTGTCCGGCGACTGTCAAGGCTTTTGGCCGCGTCGGAAAGAACCCGCGCGTCGCCGCCCGTCATTTGACATCCGGAGGGGCCTTTGTTATAAGGGAGGCGCCCGGAAAGCCGGGCGTTTTTATGGGCGAGGAAAGGGAGACCGCGATGAAGATCCACGAGTTCCAGGGGAAGCAGATCCTGGCCAAGTTCGGCGTTCGCGTCCCGCGCGGCGAGGTCGCCGAAACGCCGGCGGAAGCCCGGGCGATCGCCGAGCGAATAGGGCCGCGTGTCGTCGTCAAAGCGCAGATCCACGCCGGCGGCCGCGGCAAGGGCGGCGGCGTCAAGCTCGCCGCGACCCCCGCCGAGGCCGAGGCCCTGGCGGCCAAGATGATCGGCATGCGGCTCGTGACCCATCAGACCGGTGCGGAGGGCAAGCGGGTCAAGCGCGTCCTCGTCGAAGAAGCGCTCGATATCGCCCGCGAGCTCTATCTCGGCATCGTCATCGACCGGGCCCGCGAGGCCGCGGTGCTCATGGCTTCGACCGAGGGGGGCGTCGAGATCGAGAAGGTGGCGGCCGAGAAACCCGGACTCATCTTCAAGGAATACGTGGACCCGGCGGTCGGCCTCCTGAGCTTCCAGGCCCGGAAGCTGGCCTTCCGGCTCGGCCTCGAGGGCGAAGCTTATAAGCAGGGACAGAAGTTCATCGGGGGCCTGTTCAGGGCCTTCGAAGGCACGGACGCCTCCCTCGCCGAGATCAATCCCCTCCTCGTGACCAAACAGGGGGACGTTCTGGCCCTCGACGCCAAGATGACCTTCGACGATAACGCCCTTGGCCGGCACCCCGACATCCAGGCGATGCGCGACCTCGACGAGGAATCGCCTCTCGAGGTCGAGGCCTCGAAGTACAACCTCAACTACATCAAGCTCGACGGCGATATCGGCTGCATGGTCAACGGCGCCGGCCTGGCCATGGCGACGATGGACATCATCAAGTACGCCGGGGGCATGCCGGCCAACTTCCTCGACGTCGGCGGCGGCGTCACGGAAGAAGCCGTCACTAACGCCTTCCGGATCCTGGTCAGCGACCCGGACGTCAAGGGGGCCCTGATCAACATCTTCGGGGGCATCGTCCGCTGCGACATGATCGCCAGCGGCGTCGTCAAGTCGGCCAGAGCGCTGGGGACGAAGATCCCGGTCGTCATCAGGCTCGAGGGGACGAACGTCGACCTGGGCAAGAAGATCCTGGCCGAGTCGGGGCTGGCGTTCTCGTCGGCGGACGGCATGAAGGAAGCCGCCGAGCGCATCGTCGCGCTGGTGAAGTGAACCGGACCAAAGGAGCCTCTCATGAGCATCCTCCTCGATGAAAGCACCCGCGTCGTCGTCCTGGGGATCACCGGCAGCGAGGGCACGTTCCATGCCCGGAAGATGATCGAATACGGCACCCGGGTCGTGGCCGGCATGACGCCCGGCAAGGGCGGGACCACGCACCTCGGCGTTCCCGTGTTCAATACTGTGGCCGAGGCCGCGGCGGCCGAAGGGGCCGGGGCGGCGGCGATCTTCGTGCCGCCTTTCGCCGCGGCCGACGCCATCATGGAATGCGCCGACGCCGGCCTCGGGCTCGTCGTCTGCATCACCGAAGGGATCCCGACCTTGGATATGCTGAAGGTCAAGACGTACCTCCGGGGCAGGCCGGTCGCCCTGATCGGGCCGAACACGCCGGGCATCATCTCGCCCGGCAAGGCCAAGATCGGGATCATGCCCGGTCACATTCATAAGGCCGGCACGATCGGGATCATCTCCCGGTCCGGGACCCTGACCTACGAGGCCGTCCAGCAGGTCTCCCAGCAGGGCTACGGCCAGTCGACGGCTGTCGGCATCGGCGGCGATCCGGTCGTCGGCCTCAAATACATCGATCTCTTGGAGCTGTTCAAGAAGGACCCCGGGACCGAGGCGGTGATCTTGATCGGCGAGATCGGCGGCACGGCCGAGGATGAGGCCGCCGCCTACATCCAGGCGTCTTTCCCCAAGCCGGTCGTCGGTTTCATCGCCGGCCAAACCGCCCCGCCGGGGCGGAGAATGGGTCACGCCGGGGCGATCATCGCCGGAGGGAAGGGCACGGCCCAGGAAAAGATGGACGCCCTGCGGGCGGCCGGCGTCCGGGTTGCGGTCAGCCCGGCCGATATCGGGGCCCGGCTCCGCGAAGCGCTAACCCGCGGCGCCTGACCCGTCGGGCTCATCCTCCCCCGCCTTCAAGGCCGCGGCGACGAGGTTGCGGAGGGTCGTCGGCAGGAAAGGCTTGGGCAGGAAGTCCATCGCGCCAAGCTGCATGGCCTGGAGCGTATTCCTCATCGTCGGATACCCCGTCACCATGATGATGCGGGCCTTCGGGTTCCGGGCCTTCAGCATCGTGAGCAGGTCCATGCCGCTGAGCCCGGGCATCATGAGATCGACGATCATGACGTCGTAGGGCCGATCGGCCTCCTTGCTGAGCGCCTCCTCGCCGCTTTGCGCCATTTCGACTTCGCAATCGTCACGGACGAGCACCTGCCGGATGCTCTTACAGACCGTCATCTCATCGTCCACCACGAGAATCCTGTGCTTGCCAGGCTTGGTCATTGCGGCGTCTCCTCGATGCGTTTCTGCTCCCCCGGATCGGCCAGGGGGATCCGGACCGTGAACTCCGTGCCCTTCCCCACCTCGCTCCGGACGAGGATCTCTCCGCCGCGGCTCCGGATGATCCCGTAGCTCACGGCCAGGCCCAATCCTGTCCCGAAGCTCTTGGTGGTGAAGAAGGGGTCGAACAGCCTGGGGATATTCTCCTTGGAGATCCCCACGCCTGTATCGGTGAAAGTGATCTCGATGTGCGTGCCGTCCCGGCTCATGAGGCTGGAAACCGCGAGCGTCCCGCCGCTGGGCATGGCCTCGCAGGCGTTGATGGCCAGGTTCGAGAAGACCTGCTGGATCTTGTTCTTGTCGATCTCGATGGCGGGGAGATCACGGTCCAGGGTCCTCTCGATCCGGATGTTACGGACCGAAGCCTGCATCTCGAGGAGCTGGAGGGTGCGCTCGATGACGTCGTTGATATCGGTCGGGACCGCCTGCGAGGGCGTCTGGCGGGCGAATTCCAGGAGACCCCCGACGATCCCGGCGCAGCGGGTCGTCTCGTCGGCGATGAGGGTCAGGGTCTCGACTTCGTCCGCGGCCCGGCCGGGCCGCTCGAGAAGGAGATGGGAGTTGATCAGGATCGAGGTCAGGGGATTATTGATCTCATGGGCGACGCCGGCCGCCATCTTGCCGAGCGAGGCGAGCTTCTCCGAGACGACAAGCTGGTCCTGGGTTTCGCGCAACTCCCTCGTGCGCTCCTCGACGCGCCGCTCCAAGGTCTGCCCCCACTGGGTCAGGTCTTCGTGGGCCAGACTGAGCTCGTCGGTCATGCGGTTGAACGCCCGGGCCAATTGGCCGATCTCGTCCCGGCTCTCGACCTGGACGCGGTGGGCGAGGTCGCCCGAGGCGATCTTCCCCGTCGCGTCGACCATGACGGCCAGCGGGCGGGTCATCCGGCGGGCCACGAACGACAGCAGACCGAGGAGAAAAAGAACGCAGAGGCCGGCGATCCCGGCGAACGTGGCCATGACCCGGTTGCGAAGGTCGATATACGGCCTCTCCAGCATGCCTACATAGAGCATGCCGACGGTCTTTCCCGCGATGTCCTGGATCGGCCGGTAGGCGGTGATGTACCAGGCCGTCACGACGAAAGCCCGCCCGACATAGGTCTCGCCCCGGTCGAGCACGGCCTCCTTGACCTCGCGTGAAACGCGCGTCCCCACGGCCCGGCCGCCCTGATTATCGAGGACGTTGGTGGCGATCCGGAGATCGTCCTGGAACAGGGTCGCCGTTCCGATGTCGTGGCCCTCGTACTTCTCCCCCTTGAAGACGGTCTCCTTGACCCGGTCAACGAGGTCGTAATTCCGGTTGAACAGCAAACCGCCCGTTAGGACTCCGAGGACGACGCCCTCGGCCAGGACGGGGGCGGCGGCCACGAGCATCATCCCGTTGTCCTCATGGTCCTCGGCCCTCGCGGCCGCCATGGGCGTCGGGACGAACTGGAACCTGGCCCGGGCGGCCAGGTCCTCCCCCTCCATGAGGAGCTCCTCCCGGGGGACGATCCGTGTCCCGGCGGAGACCTCTTTCCGGAGGGCGAGAGCGACGAAAGGATCCCGGGCGACGTCGTCACCGACCAGAGCGTCGAAGCGGCGGGAGCGGATGACGACGCGGCCGAGGGGGTCCGTGAGATTGAGCACATCGAGGCCGAAATCCCGGCGGATCGCGTCGAGACGCGCGGCGACCTTCCCGAGGTCCGTATGGCGGAGGGCCGCTTGGAGATACTCTTGCGTGGCGCTGAGACGGACGGCGTCACGGAGGCCGTGGAGCCTTTCCTCATAGACCATCCAGGCCGAGGCCAGATCGTGCCGGACCTTGGCCTCGGCCAGGGAGATGATGGTCCGGTGCTCGATCCGGGTGCCGACGAGGAGCGTCAGGACGCCGCCGATGGCGATGACGCCGAGAAAGCTCAGGATGAGCTTGCGCCGCAGGGAGAGATCGAGGAACCATTGGACGATCCGTCGGAAGGACATCGATCCGCCTCGGCCCACAATAGCATTGACGTCGGAGTTCTGTCAATCGCGCGCGGCTTGACATTCCAGAACTCCCTTCATTATATATAGGACAAGAAGGAACGACGAAAGACCGCAGGACAAGGAAGAGGTTCGCATGGACAAAATGGAGAAGATGAAGGACGGGATGGAGGTCATGATCCGGCGGCTCGTGCCGCAAGATATCGACAGGCTGATGGAGTTCTACGGCTCCCTGCCTGAGGAGGACCGGAAATACTTGAAGTTCGACGTCACGGACCGGAAGGCGGTGGCCAAACGGCTGCGCCGGGTCGAAGGCGGCGACGACGTCCGCATCCTGGCCATACACGGCGGCGTGATCGTGGGCAGCGGGGCCCTGGAGCTGTCCGGGGAGGCCTGGAGCAAACACCAGGGGGAGATCCGCGTGATTATCGCCCGTCCCTTCCAAAAGCGGGGGCTGGGGACGATCATTATCCGCGAGCTCTATTTCATCGCCGTACAGAGCCAGATCCAGACGATCGTGGCCCGGATGATGCGGCCTCAGGTCGGGGCCCAGAGGATCTTCCGCCGGCTCGGCTTCCGCGAGGATTCGATGATGCCCGACTTCGTCAAGGACCTTCAGGGCGGCTCCCAGGACCTGATCGTCATGACCTGCGACGTCAAGGACCTGTGGAAGCAGCTGGATCGGACCTTCAGTGAATCCGACTGGCAGCGGTGCCGCTAGCCCGAAGAGGACGGCACCGGATCCTAGTCCCCGACGGCCCTCCATCCCGGGGATGATGGACAAGTTCCCTCGCCGATGACCGTGGGGGGAAAGGAGTCCGAAATGGTCGATAGGAAGACGCTGGCGCGGCTGGAGCTGTTCGAGGGGCTGCCCGAGCCCGCCCTCGAGGCGATCGCGGCCTTCTCCGAAGAGCGGAGCTATGCGCCGGGAGCGATCATCTTCTCTCCGGAGAGCTCTTCCGAATGGATCTTCCTGCTCTTGGAGGGTTCGGCCCGGCTGACGGTCCACGCCTCGGTCCTCCCGGAACCGTTGACGATCGGCGTGCTCGAGACGCCCGGGCAGGCGTTCGGCTTTTCCACGGTCATCGGACAGGGCTATCACAACAGCTCGGCCGAGGCGGTCACCCCCGTCAGGGCCGTGGCCGTCCAGGGCCCGATTTTCCTGGCCTACCTCGAGTCGAACCCGGCCGTCGGCTTTACCGTGATGAAGCGGGTGGCCCGGGTCGTCAGCCGGCGGCTGGCCGCCCTGAGGCGGATGCTGCTGGAGACCATTATCGACTACGAGAGGCCGAAGAGCATGATGCCCGAAAATTAAAAGGAAGGGGAGACGAGATGACCATCGAAGAAGCCATCAAGACAGCCATCCAGTACGAGAAAAGGGTCGTCCAGGTCTACGAAGAAGCGTCCCGGGCGAGCGAGGACGAGACCGGAAGGAAGATCTTCGCCGCGCTGGTCAAAGAAGAGCAGCAACACGTCACGTATCTCGTCAGCCGCCTGAACGAGTGGAAAGGGACTGGCCGGGTCACGGCCGCTTCGCTGGGCACGGTCGTGCCCTCGCGGGAGCGGATCGAGGAGGGCATCCGGACGCTCCAGGGCCGCGTCGCGAGGACGGCCCCCGAGGCGGAAATGCGGTTGCTCAAGCGGGCCCTCGACATCGAGGTCGAAACGAGCGCGTTCTACGGCCGCGTCGTCAAGGAGCTTCCCCCCGATGGACGGGCCCTGTTCGAGCGGTTCGTCGAGATCGAGCACGGGCACCAGGCCATCGTCCAGGCGGAGATGAACGCCGTCGCCGGGAACGGCTACTGGTTCGATATCCCCGAGATCAGCATGGAGAGCTGACAACGATATTCTTTTCATCCCAAAGGAGTCATCGATGTCGAATACTTTCATCCCGGACATCCGCCTGAAAGCCTCGAAGAAGTTCCTCCGCGTGGCCTTTCCCGACGCCGAGGACGCAAGGACCTTGAAGGCCGCCTTGATCCTCAGGGACCAGAAGATCGCCCAACCCTGGCTCGTCGGCGACAGGGCGGCTGTCGAAAAGATCGCCCAGGATAACGGCCTGGCCCTCGCCGGCATCCCCATCGTCGACCCGCTCATGTCGGAATGGAGAGACGAGCTGGTCGGCCGTCTCTTCGAAAAGCGGAAGGCCAAGGGCTGGACCTCCGAACAGGCGGCCGAGGCGGCCAAGAGCCCGCTCTACTTCGCCGGTCTGCTGCTCGATACCGACAGGGTCGGGGCCGTCGTCGGCGGCAATATCTCGGCCACCGGCGATATCATCCGTGCCGCCATCCACACGGTCGGCACGGCCCCGGGGATCTCGACGGTCTCGAGCTACTTCGTCATGGTCTTCCCCGAGAGGCTCCTGGGCTTCGCCGACTGCGCCGTCGTCCCCAATCCCACGGACGCGCAGCTGGCCGACATCGCCCTGTCCACGGCCAAGAACTTTCATGTCGTCACGGGGGAAGAGCCCCGGGTCGCCATGCTCTCCTTCTCGACCAAGGGATCGGCCTCGCATGCCGATGTCGACAAGGTCGTGAGCGCCACGAAGATCGCCAAGGAAAAAGCCCCCCACCTCCTTCTCGACGGCGAGATGCAGGCCGATGCCGCCTTGGTCGCCTCCATCGGTGAGCGCAAGTGCAAGGGCAGTCCGGTCGCCGGCAAGGCCAACGTCCTTATCTTCCCCGACCTCGACGCCGGCAACATCGGCTATAAGCTGACCGAACGGCTGGGCGGGGCGGAGGCCGTCGGTCCGATCGTCCAGGGGCTCAACAAGCCCTACTGCGACCTCAGCCGCGGCTGCTCGGTCGACGATATGGTCAACGTCGCGTCGATCTGCAGCCTCATGGCCGGCTGAGCGAGAGGCAGTCCCGGGTTTCGAAGGGCCTGATGGCCTGAGAGGGGCCGGCGCCCGCCGAATTCCGCCCGGCCCGGTGGCCTTTTATTGACGGCCGGGCCGTAAAAAGCTATAACTGGTTCTGCCGAGAACAGGGATATAGCTCCTTATAATGTCTGTCGGGCCAAAGCTGTGGAATGATTTCTTCAAAGGCGGGCGGCTGGCCTGCGCCCGCCTGATCAGCGCGGTCGAGAACGATCCGGACGCGCTCCCCGAGATCCTGGACAGGATCCTCCCGGCCCAGAAGGGCGGCGTACGGATCGGCGTCACGGGGCCTCCCGGGGTCGGGAAGAGCACGGTGACCGCCGCCTTGGCCCGCCGGGCTGTCCGGGGCGGGCATGCCGTGGGCGTCCTGGCCGTCGATCCGACGAGCCCGTTCTCGGGGGGGGCCTTCCTGGGCGACCGCGTCCGCATGCAGGAGCTCGGCGGCGACGACTGCGTCTTCATCCGCTCGATGGCCTCCCGCGAGGGCCACGGCGGGCTCTCTCCGGCGACGCCCTACGCGGCCGATGTCCTCGACGCCTTCGGCCTCGACCGCATCTTCATCGAAACCGTCGGGGTCGGGCAGGCCGAGCTCGACGTCCTTGACTGCTCCGACCTCGTCATCCTCGTCCTTCAGCCCGGCACGGGCGATATCATCCAGGCCCTCAAAGCCGGGATCATCGAGGCCGCCGATATCATCCTCGTCAACAAATCGGACCTCCAAGGCACGGAAGCGCTGCTCGATTCCCTGCGCTTCCTCATGGATATCGCCCCCGTCCGGAAAGGGAGGTCGTTGCCAAGCGTCCTCGATGCCTCGGCGCTCCAGGACAGGGGGATGGACGCGGCCGCCGCGGAGGTCGAGCGCCTCATCGAGGACTGTGTCGGCTCGGGCCGCTACCGGGAGAAGCGCCGTTCCCGCCTGGAACAGGAGATCCGCTCGGCCATCCAGAAAGAGCTCTGGGCGGGTTTCTCGACGCTCACCGGCGCCGAAGAGGACATTCGCGCCGCCGCCGAAAAGCTCCTGACGGACCGCGGATCCCCCTACGCCTACATTCGCAGGGCATCCGCCCGGATCCGCATCGAACTCGTCGAAGAAGGGGCCAGCCGTGTCGACAAAGAATAGAGAACTCTGGGAAAAAAGGTACGAAGGCAGCGGGCTCCGGGATGCCGATTTTACATCGCTGTCGGGACGGCCGCTCCAGCCCCTCTACGCGCCGGAGGACTTGGGGGAATTCGATCCCGATGCGCGGCTCGGTTACCCCGGCGACTACCCGTTCACGCGGGGCGTGCACCCCTCCATGTACCGGGGGAAGATGTGGACCATGCGGCAGTTCGCCGGCATGGGCACGCCGGACCAGACCAACGCCAGGTACCGCTTCCTCCTGGACAAGGGCCAGACGGGCCTTTCCGTCGCTTTCGACAACCCGACCCTCTACGGCCGCGATTCGGACCACGCGCTGGCGGCCGGGGAGGTCGGCAAGACCGGCGTCGCGGTGGACACCCTCGCCGACATGGAGCGTCTCTTCACCGGCATCCCGCTGGACCGCGTCTCGACCTCGATGACCATCAACGCCCCGGCGGCCTGGATCTTCGCCATGTTCCTGGCCAACGCCGAAAAACGCGGCATAGGTTTCGGCGCGCTCCGGGGCACCCTCCAGAACGATATCCTCAAGGAATATATCGCCCAGAAAGAATGGATCTTTCCGCCCGAGCCCCACCTTCGTCTGATCACGGACCTCATGGCCTTTTGCGCCGCCGAGGTCCCCCAGTGGAATACGATTTCGATCAGCGGCTATCACATCCGCGAGGCTGGTTCGACGGCGGCCCAGGAGCTGGCCTTCACGCTGGCCGACGGATTCTGCTACATCGAGCACGCCCTGGCCGCGGGCCTCGACATCGAGGATTTCGCGCCCCGCCTGTCGTTCTTCTTCAACGCCCATCTCGATTTCTTCGAAGAGATCGCCAAATTGAGGGCCGCCAGGCGGATATGGGCCCGGGCGATGAGAGAACGCTACGGCGCGAAGAATCCCCGCTCCTGGCTGTGCCGCTTTCATGTCCAGACCGCCGGCTGCAGCCTGACGGCCCAGCAGCCCGAGATCAACATCGTCCGCACGGCCCTCGAGGCCCTGGCCGGGGTCCTCGGCGGCTGCCAGAGCCTGCACACGAACTCCATGGATGAGGCCCTGGCGTTGCCCTCGGAAAAGGCCGTGGAGATCGCCCTCCGGACCCAGCAGATCATCGCCTACGAGAGCGGCGCCGCCAACGTCATCGACCCCCTGGGCGGGTCCTATTACATCGAAAAGCTCACGAATGACCTCGAGGCGGAGGCCGAACGCTATTTCCGGAAGATCGACGAGCTCGGCGGCGTCGTCAAAGCCATCGAACAGGGTTTCTTCCAGCGGGAGATCACCCGGAGCGCCTACGAATACCAGATGGCCCTGTCCCGGAAGAAGAAGTTCCATGTCGGCGTCAACGAATTCGTCAACCCGGGCCAGGCGCTCGAGATCCCCCTGCTCGAGATCGACGAGGCCGTGGAGAGGGACCAGATCGCCTTCCTGCGACGGACCAAGGCCGAGCGCGACAACGGCGCTGTCCGCGACGGCCTGAACGCCTTGAAGCGGGCGGCGGCCGAGGGACGGAACCTCATGCCTCCCCTTCTCGACTGCGCCCGGCGGTACGCGACGCTTGGGGAAACGAGCGACGCGTTGACGGAGGTCTTCGGAGAATACCGGGAACAGCCGTTCTATTAGCATCCGAGAAAGAGGACAACGCCATGGCGGAGCGAAGAATCAAGGTCATCATCGCCAAGCCCGGCCTCGACGGCCATGACCGGGGGGCAAAGGTCGTGGCCCGTGCCCTGGTCGAAGCCGGGATGGAGGTCGTCTACCTGGGACTCCAGCAGACGCCGGAGGCCATCGTCCGGGCCGCCGTCGAGGAGGACGCCGACGTCATCGGCCTGTCCATCCTGTCCGGGGCCCACATGTCCAATTTCCGCAGGGTCCGGGAGCTCATGGAGACGGCGGGCCTTGGTGATCGTCTGTTGACCGGCGGAGGCATCATCCCGACCAAGGACCAGGAACGGCTCAAGGAGATGGGCGTGGCCAAGGTCTTCGGTCCCGGCGATGACCTGATGGAGATCGTCGAGTACATCCGGCTGAACGCTCGTCGCGCTTCCGGATAAATCCATAGGAGGAGGCAGGACATGGACTTCGAGTTCACCGAAGAGCAGCGCATGATCATCGCCGGGGCCAAGAAATTCGCTGAAAAGGAGTTGGCCCCTCTCGCAGCCGAGTATGACGAAAAGCAGCTGACGAACGTCGACGCCCTCAAGGAGCTCGGGGAGCTCGGCTACCTGGGTATGACCGTCCCCGAGGAATACGGCGGGACGGGCGTCGGGGCCGTGGCCTACGCGGGGGCCATGGTCGAGTTCAGCAAGGCGGACGCCGGCGTGTCCGTGGGCGTCTCGGTCCAGAACTCCCTGGTCAACGACGCGATCGTGATGTTCGGGACAGAAGATCTGAAAAAGACCTATCTGCCCAAGCTCACCTCCGGGGAATGGCTGGGCTGCTTTTCGCTGACCGAGGCGGGCGCCGGCAGCGATCCCGCCCATATCCGGGCCACGGCCGTCCGCGACGGGAACGACTACGTCCTCAACGGGACCAAGAACTTCACGACCAATGGTGGTTTCGCCGACCTCATGATCGCCTTCTTCAGCACGGACCGGGAGAAAGGCGCGAAGGGCATCTCGGCGTTCATCGTCCCTCGGGGCACACCCGGCTTCGAGGTCGGCAAGCACGAGAACAAACTCGGCATCCGCTCCTCGAGCACGACGGAGATGGTCTTCACCGACTGCCGTGTTCCCGCGACGAGCCTGCTCGGGCAGGAGAACAAGGGCCTAAGCATCGCCCTGGCGACCCTCGACTGCGGCCGGATCGGCATCGCCGCCCAGGCCGTGGGCATTGCCGAAGCCGCCCTCGAGGAGGCGGTCAAGTACTCCAAGGAGCGCGTCCAGTTCGGCAAGCCGCTCGCGGAGTTCGAGGCCCTGCAGTTCATGCTCGCCGACATGGCCGTCGACGTCGAGGTGGCCAAGACCATGCTCTACCGCGTCGCCTGGATGAAGGACTCCGGCGCGAAACGGTTCACCAAGGAGTCGGCCATGGTCAAGCTCTTCGCCGCCGAGATGTCCCACCGGGTCTGCCACAAGGCCCTCCAGATCCACGGCGGCTACGGCTACATCAAGGACTACAAGGTCGAACGGCTCTACCGCGACCAGCGGATCACCGAGATCTACGAGGGCACCTCGGAGATCCAGCGGCTCGTCATCGCCCGGTCGCTTTTGAGCGAATAGGAGGACCGATGATCTACGAGATCCTGAAGATGGAGGCGGTTGACGCCGTGGCCGTGGTGACGGTCTCCCGCCCCCAGGCCATGAATGCCCTGAACACCCGGTTCTTCCAGGAGATGGACGCCCTCGTCGCCGAGATCGGCGGGCGGGCCGACATCAAGGCCGTCGTCATCACCGGCGACGGGAAGGCCTTTGTCGCCGGCGCCGACATCGCCGAGATGGTCGGGAAGACCCCGGACGAGGCGAGGGCCTTTTCACGGCTGGGCCAGCGGACCTTCCGCAGCCTGGAGCTCCTCGAAAAGCCGGTCATCGCCGCGGTCAACGGATTCGCCCTCGGGGGGGGCTGCGAGCTGGCCCTGGCCTGCGATTTCCGCATCGCCAGCACGAAGGCAAAGTTCGGCCAGCCCGAGGTCAACCTGGGGCTCATCCCCGGCTACGCCGCGACCCAGCGCCTGCCCCGCCTCATCGGCCTCGGCCACGCCCTCTACCTCCTCCTGACGGCGGAGATGGTCGGCGCCGAGGACGCCCTGCGCATGGGCCTCGTCCAGAAGGTCGTCGAGCCCGAGGCGCTCCTCACGACGGCCGTCGAGACGGCCAAGGCGATCGCCGGCAAGGGCCCCCTGGCCGTCCGGCTGGTCAAGCGCGTCGCCCGCGAAGGCCTGCTCAAGGACTTCGATAGCGGCTGCGCCCTCGAGGCCGAGGCCTTCGGCCTGCCCTTCGGCAACGAGGGGGCGGAGGGGATGAAGGCCTTCCTGGAAAAGCGCAAGCCCGATTGGAAGTCCTGAAAACGGACTAAGGAGAGGTCGCCGATGAGCTACGTCGATCGATTGGAGAACGTCGCCGTCCTGGGGGCGGCGGGAAAGATGGGCAGCGGCATCGTGCTGCTGACGGCCCTGGAAATGGCCGATCTGGCCCTGGACCCGGCCCACAGGGACCGGGACTTCGCCCTCAATGCCGTGGACGTATCGCCCAAGGCCCTGTCCGGGCTCGCGAAGTATCTGCGGGACCAGGTGCTGCGGGCGGCCGAGAAGAAGACGGTCGCGCTGCGGGGCGTCTACGCCGGCCGGGCCGACCTGGTCGAGAACGAGGAGATCATCCGCCAGTACGTCGAGGACGTCCTGGCCCTCGTCCGGCCGACGACCCGCATCGAGGCCGCCTACGGCGCGTCGCTCGTCTTCGAGGCCGTCAACGAGAACCCGGACCTCAAGGTCAAGCTCCTGTCGCAGATCAAGGACCACAACACCAAGGACGCCTGGTTCCTGACCAACACCTCGTCCATCCCCATCTCCGAGATCGACGCCAGGGTCGGACTGGGCGGCCGCATCGTCGGCTTCCATTTCTACAACCCCCCCGCGGTCCAGAAGCTGGTCGAGGTCATCCAGGCCGGGACCACGCTTCCCGAGCTGGCCGAGTTCGCCGCCCAGTACGCCAAGAGGCTGCGCAAGACGGTCGTGCCCTCGAACGACGTGGCCGGCTTCATCGGCAACGGCCACTTCATGAGAGACGGCCTCTACGCGATCGCCGAGGTCGAGCGGCTGGCCCCGGAGCTCGGCTTCGCCGGCGCCGTCTACGCGGTCAACAAGGTCAGCCAGGAGTTCCTCATCCGGCCCATGGGCATCTTCCAGCTCCTCGATTATGTCGGGCTCGACGTCTGCCGTTTCATCCTCGGGGTCATGAACGAGCGGCTCCCCGGCAAGGGCCTGCATAGCCCGCTCGTGGACGGGATGGTCGGGACGGGGATCGTCGGCGGCCAGTTCGCGGACGGCTCCCAGAAGGACGGCTTTCTGAAATACGAGAAGGGCCGCCCGGCCGGGATCTTCGATCCCGAGACCAAAGCCTATATCCCCCTGGCCGAGGTCGCCGCCCTGTGCGACGAGCGCCTGGGCCCCCTGCCCGCCTCGGCCAAGCCCTGGAAGGACGTCATTTCCATGGCCGACAAAGCGGCCTATCTCGACGTCTATTTCCGCGAACTCCGGGGCATGACGACTCTCGGGGCCAAGCTGGCGGTGAGCTACGGCCGCAACGCCAAGGAGATCGGGATCGGCCTGGTCAAGGACGGCGTCGCCCGCAGGGACGAGGACGTCAACACCGTCATGCTGACTGGCTTCTACCACGCGTACGGCCCGGTCAACGGCTACTTTGACTGAGAGAGGGCAGACCATGAAAAAGAACAGACGCAAGGTCTATATGGCAGCGGGACATCACACGACATCCCTCGGGACCGGCCGGAAGGAGTTCCATCCCAAGAAGCCCCGGCCGGGCCTCGAGGAATACATCCAGGAGGCGGGCCGGGCCGTTCTGGCCAGGATCGGCGGCGGAAGGAACGTCGACGAGGGGGTCATCGGCAACTTCATGGCTGCCCGGTTCAACCGGCAGGGCCATCTCGCGGCCTTCATCCCTTCGATCGATCCCGACCTCCGCTGGAAACCGTCGACCCGTGTCGAGTGCGCCTGCGCCTCGGGCGGCGTCGCCCTGACCACAGCCATGAAGAGCGTCCTGGCCGGGACGGCCGACGTCGTCCTGGCGGTCGGCGTCGAGGTCCAGAACACGGTCAAGGCCGTCTACGGCGCCGACATTCTGGGCGGGGCCGGCTGGTATCGCGGCGAGCGCAAGAAGGGCCACGCCTATTTCTTCCCCTCGCTCTTCAGCGACCGGGCCGGGGCTTACTTCGAGAAGTACGGCCGGGACAAGACACGGCGAGCCTTCGCCCGCTGGTACCGGAACGCCGTCGAGAACGCGCGCCTGTGCGACACGGCCCAGGAGTGCCACAACGCCTGCCAAGACCTCGAGGCTTTGGCCATGACCGAGCCCAATCCCCGGTCGTTCGTCGACCACCTCAACGTCTTCGACTGCTCCAAAGTGTCGGACGGGGCGGCCGCCATCGCCGTAATGTCCGAGGAGGGGCTCGAGCGCTGCAGCGTCTCCAAGGACGAGGCCGTCGAGGTCGTGGGCTGGGGCCAGGTCGAGGCAGACCTGACGGCGCCTCCGTCCGATCTGACCGAGCTCGAGACGACGAGGCGGGCCGTCGAGAAAGCCCTGGAAACGGCCGGCGTCAGGCTGGACCAGATCGGCACGGTCGAGTGCCACGACTGCTTCACCATTTCCGGGATCCTCGCGGTCGAGGCCATCGGCCTGGCGCCGAAAGGGGAAGGCCCCGACTACGTCCTCGCCGGCAAGACCTCGCGCAAAGGCGAAGTCCCCTTCAACACCTCGGGCGGGCTCATCGGCTGGGGGCACCCGACGGGCGCGACCGGCGTCCGCCAGGCCGTCACGATCTGGCGGCAGCTCACAGGAAAGGCCGGCGGATGTCAGATCAAGATCTCGCGGAAACGCCCCTACGGCCTGTCGGTGAACATGGGCGGCAACGACAAGACCGTCGTGGCCATCGTCTATAAGAAAGCCGGCCGGAAGAAACGGTCGAAGCCCTAGCCGCCCAGGATCCTGACGGCCTTCTCGACACCAAAGGCCGCGATCCCGTTCATTCCTGTCGAATGGGCAGATCCTGTCGCGAAGAGACGCCCAGGCCCCCGAGCAGTCCGTCCCCAAGGTCGTAGATCCATCCATGGACCGTTAGCTTCTGCTCGCGGCTCCAGGCGTCCTGGATGATCGTCGTGCCGCCGACATTGAGGACCTGCTCGCGCACCTTCAGCTCACACAATCTGTTGATCTTTTCAGACTTGTCGGGGATGGCCTCGAGCTCCGCCCCGTACCGCGTTCGGATATCCCTGATGTGCCGCAGCCAGTTGTCGACCAGGCCGTGTGACCGCGTTTCCATCGCGGCCTCCACCCCGCCGCACCCGTAATGCCCGCAGACGATCACGTGTTCCCGAGGCCGTCCACGGCGTATTGGCGGTTGTTATCTAATAGCTGAGGCAGTTAATTCATTGGCGGGAGGAGCCGGACTTATTTTCCGACAGGGGCTGCTCTAAGATGTATTTTGCAGCAGCAAGAATATTTTTCGCGGCAAAGACGTTTTTGGGAAGCTCGCAAGTGTGATTCCTCCCGTGGCCGGTCAGAACATAGACTCCGGTGCCGCCGAAATTGCGGGCCAGCTCGACATCATGCGGATGGTCCCCGACCGAAAAAGAGCCGGAGAGGCAAATCCCGTGATCCGCGGCGGCTTTCTGGGCGAAAAAGGGCTTTGGCTTGATGCAACGGCAATCGTCTTCCCGGCGGTGGGGACAATAATAGAAATCCCTAATTAATATTCCTTCCGCCCTCAATCGTCTGACGACATGCCTGTTAACCCCTTCCGTTTCCTTGACGCTCTGCCTCCCTTTGGCGATCCCGCTCTGGTTGCTGATGACGAACAGCTCGAATCTCCCCTGGAGCATCCTAAGGGCCTCAAACGTCAGCCTGTAGAAGACGACATCATCGGGATCCGTTATGAACCCCTTGTCATGAATGAGGGTGCCGTCTCTATCCAGGAAAACGGCGTACTTCGTCTTTCCGGTTTCAGGCCTTTCCATGACAGCGTCAAGATACGCGAGCCCCTGACGGGCGTCAAGAGATCAGCCGCCGAGGACCTCCCGGGCGATGACCAGGCGCTGGATCTCGCTCGTTCCTTCGCCGATCGTGCAGAGCTTGGCGTCGCGCCAGAACTTCTCGACCGGATAATCCTTGCAGTAGCCGTAGCCGCCGAGGATCTGGACGGCTTTCTCGGCCACCCGGACCGCGACCTCGGAGGCATAGAGCTTGGCCTGGGAGGAGATCAGGGTCGTTTTCCGCCCGGCGTCCTTGTCCTCGGCCGAACGCTCCGTCAGCAAGCGGGCCGCGGCCACATCGGTGGCCATGTCCGCGAGCATGAACCGCAGGCCCTGGAAGGCGGCGATGGGCTTTCCGAACTGGCGGCGCTCCTTGGCGTAGGCCGCGGCCGCGTCGAGGGCGCCTCGGGCGATGCCGACCGACAGGGCGGCGATCGAGATGCGCCCGCCGTCGAGGATCTCCATGGCCTGGATGAAGCCCTCCCCTTCTTTCCCGAGCAGGGCCTCGGGGCCGACCTGGCAGTCCTCGAAGACGAGCGAGGCCGTGTCCGAGGTGCGCATGCCGACCTTGTCCTCGTGCTTGCCCACGGAAACGCCGGGGGTGTCGAGGGGCACGAGGAAAGCCGAGATGCCGTGGTGGTCCGAGCCGGGCTTCGTCCGGGCCATGGCCACGGCCACTCCGCCGACCGAGGCGTGGGTGATGAAGTTCTTGGAGCCGTTGAGGACCCAGCCCTTGTCGTTCCGGACTGCCGTCGTCTTCGTGCCTCCGGCATCGGAGCCGGCCTCGGCCTCGGTCAGGCCCCAGGCCCCGAGGATCTTCCCGCTCGCGAGCCGCGGCACCCAGGCCTCGCGGACCTCCTCGGTGCCGTAGGTGAAGATGTGGCTCGTACAGAGGGAATTGTGGGCGGCCACGGTCAGGGCCAGTCCGCCTTCGACGGCCCCGAGCTCCTCGAGGATGGCGACGTAGTGGGCGTAGGTCAGGCCCGCTCCTCCATAGGCCTCCGGGATGAGGATGCCCAGCAGGCCCAGCTCGCCCATGCGGCGAACGGTGTCCTTGGGGAAATGGGCTTTCTCGTCCCACTCGCGGACGTGCGGCGCGATCTCGGTCCGGGCGAAGTCCCGGACCATGTCCCGGCACTCTATCAAGGATTCCGAGTTATCCGTGCACATTCTTCCTCCTCGCCGGCCGGTTAGGCCGTCTTCGGCTCGATCTCGATCAGGATCTTCTCGGCGTCGACGAGGTCTCCGGCGGCGACGTGGACCTTCGCGACGACGCCGTCGATGGAGGTTTTGATCTCGTTCTCCATTTTCATGGCCTCGACGATGACCAGGGTCTGGTTCCTGCGGACATTCTCGCCCTCGGAAACGGCCAGCTTCGTGACCTTGCCCGGCATGGGCGCCTTGACCCGGAGGCTGCCTCCCGCCGTTCTTTCGTCGCCTTCGCCGGGTCGGCCGGTCTCGGCGCGGGCTTCGGATACGACGTACTGCCGGCCGTCGACGGCGACCCAGGTCCGCTCGCCGTCCTTGGCCAGAAAGACCCGGACCGAACGGTCCCCGAAACGGAGCCTGATCTCGTTCGCGGAGACCCTGCGGACCCCGGTCTCGAGAACTCGGCCTCCCTCATGGACGACGAGGGCTCCGTCGCGGATATCGACGGAGATCTCCCGGATCTCGCCGTCGAGGAGGAACTCGAACGCGGCCCGGCTCACGGCTCACCCCCCGCCCGCCACCGGCCCAAGGTCGTCCAGGGCGTGGCGGCGGCCGTTCTCCGTCCCGGACCGGCCGCGCCGGCCGCGGACCCGCCCGGGCTGAGGGCTTCGAACGCGGCCGCCGCCAGGGCCAGCCGCTCCCTGTCGTCCTCGCCTTCCCCCGTCCCCCATGACGCGAAGTGCTTCCCGATGAACGAGGTCGTCACCCGTCCGGCCCGGAACTCCGGGTGACCGACGACGTCCCCGAGGAACCCGACCGTCGTGCGGATGCCGAGGATGACACAGTCCTCCAGGGCCACGGCCATCCGCCGGCGCGCGGCCTCCCGGTCCTCGGCCCAGACGATGAGCTTGGCCAGGATCGGATCGTAATAGACCGGGACCTCGAAGCCTTCGGCGACGCCGCTGTCGAACCTGATCCCGGGCCCTTTCGGCTCGCGGAGGAATGCGATGCGGCCCGCCGAGGGAAGGAAGTTCGTCTTCGGATCCTCGGCGTAGATGCGGCACTCGATAGCGTGCCCCCGTTGCGCGAGGTCCTCCTGGCGAAGAGCCAGGGGGGCTCCCGAGGCGATGAGGATCTGCTGACGGACGAGATCGACCCCGGTCACGAGCTCGGTGACGGGGTGTTCGACCTGAAGCCGGGCGTTGACTTCGAGAAAGTAGAAGCGGCGCTCCTTGTCGAGGAGGAACTCGACCGTCCCGGCGTTGTTGTAGCCCGCCGCCCGCATGGCCCGAACGGCCGTCTCTCCCATCTCGCGCCGGAGCCCGGGGTCCAGGGTCGGCGAGGGCGACTCCTCGAGGATCTTCTGATGGCGGCGCTGGATCGAGCATTCCCTCTCGAACAGGTGGACGGTCCGGCCGTCGTTGTCGGCCAGGACCTGGAATTCGACGTGGCGCGGCTCCTCGATGCATTTCTCGAGGTAGACCGAGCCGTCGCCGAAAGCCGATCTCGCCTCGCGCCGGCCGGCTTCGAGGGCCGGCCCGAGACCGTCTTCGTCCGGAACGACCCGCATGCCCTTGCCGCCTCCGCCGGCCGAAGCCTTGACCATGACCGGATAGCCGAGGGCCCGGGCCGCCGCCCGGAACTCCTCGGCGGACGCGGAACAGGACTTCATCCCGGGAACGGTCGGGACGCCGGCCTTCTCCATGGTCTGGCGGGCCCGGACCTTGTCGCCGACGAGCTCGAGCGCGGCCGAGCTCGGGCCGATGAACACGAGCCCTTCCGTTTCGCACAGCCGGGCGAAGGCGGCGTTCTCGGCGAGGAAGCCGTAGCCCGGGTGGACGGCCTCCGCGCCCGACGCGCGCGCCGCCGCGACGATCTTCTCCATATGGAGGTAGCTCTCGGCGGCAGGGGGAGGCCCGAGAGGGACGGCCTCGTCGGCCAGCCGGACATGGAGCGCCGCCGCGTCGGCCTCCGAGAAGACGGCCACCGACCCGATGCCCATCTCCCGGCAGGCCTTGATCACGCGGACCGCGATCTCGCCGCGGTTGGCGATCAGGATCTTGCGGAACATGCCGGCCGGTCCCTCCTATTCAGACCACTTCGGCTTGCGTTTTTCGAGGAAAGCGGCCATGCCTTCCTGGCCTTCGGCGCTCGTCCTCAGGCCCGCGATCATCTCCGCAGTGTAGCGCTTGGCCTCGTCAAAGCGCATGCCCGGAACGCGGGCGAGGAGCTCCTTCGCCTTGGCCAGGGCTTCGGGCCCGGAGGAGACAAGAGAGGACACGACCTCCTCGACCTTTCGATCGAGATCCGCGGGTTCGACGGCGATGTTGACGAGGCCGATCTCGAGCGCCCGCCGGGCGTCGAACCGCTCTCCCGTCAGAAAATACTGCCGGGCCCGGCCCTCGCCCGTCCTGCGGAGGACATAGGGGGCGATGCACGCGGGGACGAGGCCGATCTTCACCTCGCTCAGGCCGAACCGGGCGTCCGTCGAAGCGATGACGATGTCGCAGGCGGAAACAAAGCCCGCCCCCCCGCCGATGGCCGCCCCGTTGACCCGGGCGACGGTCGGCTTGGGCAGGGCCGAGAGCTCATGGAGCCACTCGGCGAGCTCGAGTGATTCCGCCAGATTCTGTTCGTAGGAAAAGCGGACGACCTCCCGCATCCAATTCAGGTCCGCTCCCGCGCAGAAGGATTTCCCGGTCCCCGACAGGACGACGACCCGGACGGACTCGTCCGCGCCGAGGCCGGCCAGGGCCGCCCGGAGCTCTCGGACCATTCTGGAATCGAACGCGTTGTGGACATCGGGCCGGTCGAACCAGATCCGGCCGACCTTCGCGCTTCGTTCGACCCTTATCGTTTCGTAGGCGAGGCTCGTCATGACCCTTCGTCACATCCTGAAGACGCCGACCTTGTAGTCGGGGATCGGGGCGTTGAGGCTCGCGGCGATGCCCAGGCCGAGAGCGGCCCGGGTGTCCAGGGGATCGAGGATGCCGTCGTCCCACAGGCGCGAGGTGCTGAAATAGGGCGTGGCCTGGGCCTCGTACGCGTCCATGACGGGTTTCATCATCTCGGCCTTCTCGGCCTCGGTCATCTTGACGCCCTTCTCCTGGAGCTTCTTGATCTTGACCTGGACGAGGACCGAGGCCGCCTGCTCGCCGCCCATGACGCAGATCCGGGCGTTCGGCCACATCCAGAGGAGGCGCGGCCCGTAGGCCCGGCCGCACATGGCGTAGTTGCCGGCGCCGTAGGAGCCGCCGACGATGACCGTGAACTTGGGCACGTCGGCATTGGCCACGGCGTGGACGAGCTTGGCCCCGTCCTTGGCGATGCCGCGGTGCTCGTACTGCTTGCCGACGATGAACCCGGTGATGTTCTGGAGGAAGAGGAGGGGGATCTTGCGCATGGCGCAGAGGGAGACGAAATGCGCCCCCTTGAGGGAGCTTTCGGAGAACAGGACGCCGTTGTTAGCCAGGATGCCCACCGGGTAGCCCATGATCCGGGCGAAGCCGCAGACGAGGGTCTGGGCGTAGAGCTCCTTGAACTCCTGGAACCGGCTGCCGTCGACGAGGCGGGCGATGACCTCCCGCATGTCGAAGGACTTGCGCAGGTCCGGCGGGACGATGCCGTAGAGCTCCTTGGGGTCGTATGCGGGGTCCTCCGGGGCGGCGGTGTCGAGCTCGAACCGACGCGGCGGGTCCAGCGTCTCGACGATGTTGCGGGCGATGGCCAGGGCGTGGGCGTCGTCGGCGGCGAAATAGTCCGAGACGCCCGAGATCCGGCAGTGGACGTCGGCCCCGCCCAGGTCCTCGTCGGTGACCTCTTCGCCTGTCGCCGCCTTGACCAGGGGCGGACCGCCGATGAAGATCGTGCCCTGGCGCCGGACGATGACCGTCTCGTCGCTCATGGCCGGGACGTAGGCGCCCCCGGCCGTGCACGAGCCCATGACGATGGAGATCTGGGGGATCGCCAGCGCGGACAGGCGGGCCTGATTGTAGAAGATCCGCCCGAAGTGCTCCTTGTCCGGGAAGGTCCCCGACTGGTGGGGCAGGAAGATCCCGCCCGAGTCGACGAGATAGATGCAGGGCAGGCGGTTCTCGAGGGCCACTTCCTGGGCCCGGATGTGCTTCTTGATGGTCATCGGGAAATAGGTGCCGCCCTTAACCGTAGCGTCGTTGGCGACGACGAGGACCTCCCGGCCGTGGACGACGCCGATCCCCGTGACCATCCCCGCCGCCGGCGCCTCGTTGTCATACTGGCCGTCGGCCGCAAGGGGGCTGAACTCGAGGAACGGAGTTCTCGGGTCAAAGAGCCTGTCCAGGCGCTCGCGGACAAGGAGCTTGCCGCGGGATTTGTGGAGTTCCCGGTTCTTGGCCGGCCCCCCTTCCCGGACCGCGGCCAGCCGCGCCTTGTACTCGGCGACGACCCGGCTCATCCCTTCGAAGTTCCGCCGGTAATCGGGACTCCGAGTGTCGACCTTGGACTCGATCCTGAACATGGCCTAGTCCGGAATGAACTTGTAGCCGTATTGGATGATGCCGGCCTCCCCTTCTTCCGAAAGCTTGCGGAACTCCAGCCGGACCCGCATCCCGACCTTGAGGTCGGCGAAATCGCAGTCGACGACCTGGGCCGTCAGCCGGACGCCGTCGTCGAGCTCCGCGATGCCGACCGCATAGGGCGACTGGTCCTCGAAAGGCCCGGGCGGGACGCGGATGATGGTGTGGGTCAGGAGCCGGCCGGCCTCGGCCAGCTTCGTCGGCTCGAACTCGCGGCCTCGGCATTCCGGGCAGACGACGCGGGGAGGGAAGGCGATAAAGCCGCAGGCCTTGCACTTGCCGGCCTCCATCCGGTACCTCTGGGGGATCTCGCGCCAGTAGCGTGAAGGTGTCGGCATCGTCTCCTCCTAGTCGGCCTCGAAGATGTGGACGACTGAGCTCCCGCCTGTGCCGCCCATGTTCTGGGTCAGGCCGCGCTTGGCGCCCTTGATCTGCCGGTCGCCCGCCTCGCCGCGGAGCTGTTTCACGATCTCGACCGCCTGGGCGACGCCGGTCGCGCCGACCGGATGGCCCTTGGCCTTGAGCCCACCGCTCGGGTTGACCGGAAACCGCCCGTCGCGGGCCGTCAATCCCTCCTCCACGGCCCGTCCGCCCTTGCCCTTCTCGACGAGGCCGAGGGCTTCGGTGACCATGATCTCGGCGATGGTGAAACAGTCATGGACTTCGAAGAGGTCGATGTCGCCGATCTTGCGGCCGGCCATGGCCAGGGCCTTCTGGGCGGCGATCGAAGTGGATTCGAGCCAGGTGAGGTCATGGCGCGAGCTCAAGGCGATCGAATCGGTGGCCTGTCCGACCCCGGCGATCCGGACGACCGGCCTCTTCGCTTTTCGGGCCATATCGGCCGGACAGAGGATGACGGCCGCGGCCCCGTCCGTGATCGGCGAGCAGTCGAGGATACGGAGAGGGTCGGCGACGAGGACCGAATTGAGGACGCCGTCCACCGTGACCTTGAAGGGGAACTGGGCCAGGGGGTTGCGAGAGCCGTTATCGTGGTTCTTGACGGCCACCAGGGCCAGCTGTTCCCGCGTCGTCCCGTAGCGGTGCATATGGGCTACGGCCATCATGGCGTAAAGGCCGGGAAAGGTCAGGCCGTGGTAGCCTTCGTATTCCTGGTCGGCCGCGGTGCCGAGGGCGAAGGTGGCCTCGCACCCGGTGACGTCCGTCATCTTCTCGACGCCGCCCACGAGGACGATGTCGCTCATTCCCGAGGCGACCTCGATGAAGCCCTGGCGGAGGGCCGCGCCGCCCGACGAGCAGGCCGATTCGACGCGCGCCGCGGGCACGGGGGTCCGGCCGAGGGAATCGGCCAGGAGCGACGCGAGATGCTCCTGGCCGACGAACAGGCCCGAGGACATGCAGCCGACGACCATGGAATCGATCTTGTCCACGCCCGCGTCCGCTATGGCCAGGAGGGCGGTCTCGGTAAAGATCGTGCGGAGCGACTTGTCCCAGAGCTCGCCCCACTTGGTCATGCCGACGCCAATGATGGCAACATCTCTCATGGCCGCCTCCTATTCCGCCTTCCGGATCTTGCGCCGGAACTTGGCGTAG
>Ga0209706_10000404_pt1 | contig 24446 bp, 19 predicted proteins | sample PPLLaktember2015_6_FD_187263 | JGI IMG/M metagenome (GOLD analysis project Ga0209706, IMG submission 187263) | Freshwater sediment microbial communities from Prairie Pothole Lake near Jamestown, North Dakota, USA - PPLs Lake P8 Core (1) Depth... | ecosystem: Environmental > Aquatic > Freshwater...
GGCTTGCTCAGGCCGCAGCGCGCGGCCAGGTCGAAGGCCTCGAAATAGCCCTGCGCGGCGTGGCCGAGGTTGCAGGCATCCTGGACCTCGCTCTTGGGGTCCTCGAGCCCGATGAGGTAATCATAATGGCAGCGGAAGAGGCCGTTCCGGAGCCGCGCGTTCTTGAGCCACGTGTCGAGGCACTGGATCCCCTTGTCGAGGGAGCGGCGCTCATTCGAAAGGAGGTAATCGTGCAGCATCGCGTTGGCCAGGGAGAGGTTCTGTCCGGCCCAGCCGATCTCGTACTTCCAGGACTGCCGCTGGACCCACCCTTGCTCCTGCGGGTCCCAGCCGAGGCCGATGGAGAATCCCCTGAAACCCTTCTCCTCGGCCCAGAGGCTGTCGGCGGCGAATTGGGCGCCGAGCTCCCAGAGCTCCTCCGGCTCGAAGCGCGGTTTCACCGCCCGGGCGTTGAGCGACCAAGCGGCGTCGACAAGGGCATGCCAGCCATGCCTGGGCGTCGTGACCGCGCCGACGACGATCCAAGCCTTGATCGCGATCGTCTGGCCGCGGGACACCCGCAGGTCGCCGCGATAGGCGTCCTGGTAAGCGTCGCGCATGGCGTAGACCCGGGGCGTCTCCTCCTCCGGCCAGACGAGCCGGTGGACGGTCTTGTCTGCACGCGGCTCGAGCGAGCAGGAAAAGCCGCCGATGAGCTGTCCGGGCGCGCTGAAGAGACCGACAGACCAGGCCTCGGACTCGGAGTAGGTCGCACCGGGGATGGACGTGCGGTGATAGGCGAAGGTCCAGGGTTGGCCGTCCTTGACGAGGCCCTTGGGCTCGAGGCCCGAGCCCCAGGCGTTTCCGTCGTACGATACGGCCGGGATGAGGCTGTAGCGCGACGGATAGAGCGCTTCGAGCTCCATGGTCAGCCGCGCCGGCCGGACGTGGTCCTGCCCGGCATAGCGGAAGGTCCGCGTCCACTCGAAGAGCCCGGGACGGATCTCGCGGACCGCGTCCTCCGCCGTGAAGTCCTTTTCGGCGAAAGGAACGAGCGCCGCGACCGGCCGGCCGTCGGCGGCGAGCGTCAGCGACGCCCCGTCCCTGCGGACCTCGATCCGGGCCTGGGCCGCGGCGAAGGCGACGGCGAAGACGAGAAGGCAGACGGCGAGAAAGGTCACGCGTTTGGTCATGCGGGGCTCCCCTCGGTCAGGAGTTTCGGACATGCGATCTCCCCGGGTTATACCAGAGGCCTCCCAAAAAGACAAGGCGTGCCCGGAGGCGCGGGGCCGGGGCGCGGGCCGGGGTCGGCGGCGGGCGATAGCGCTTTGAAAAGCGCGGCCCCTTGGGCTATGATGGATGTGCTTCCAGCGAATCCCCAGGAGGTCTGATATGCCCGTATCTTATAAAGATCTCGGCCTCGCGAACACCAACGACATGTTCCGGCGCGCCTTCGCCGGGCGATATGCCGTTCCGGCCTACAACTTCAACAATATGGAGCAGCTTCAGGCCATCATCACGGCCTGCGTCGAGACGCGCTCGCCGGTCATCCTCCAGATCTCGAGCGGCGCCCGCAAGTACGCCAACCAGACTCTCCTCCGCTACATGGCCGAGGGCGCGTCCCGCATGGCCCGGGAAATGGAAAAGGCCAAGGGCGCCGACCAGGCCATTCCGATCACCCTCCACCTCGACCACGGCGACACCTTCGATCTGGCCAAATCCTGCATCGAAAACGGCTTTTCGTCGGTCATGATCGACGGCTCGCACCTTCCCTACGAGGAGAACATCGTCCTGACCCGCCAGGTCGTCGAATATGCCCGGCCGCTCGGCGTCTCGGTCGAAGGCGAGCTCGGGCGCCTGGCCGGCATCGAGGACGAGGTCCAGGCCGAGAAGTCGAGCTACACCGACCCCAAGCAGGTCGTCGACTTCGTCAAGCGGACGAGCGTCGATTCGCTGGCCATCTCCATCGGGACCTCCCACGGCGCTTACAAGTTCAAACCCGAACAATGCACGCGCGACGAGCGGGGCATCCTCGTCCCGCCGGCCCTGCGGTTCGACATCCTGGCCGAAGTCGAGAAGCAGATCCCCGGCTTCCCCATCGTCCTCCACGGCGCATCGTCGGTCATCCAGGACGCCGTGGCCGCGATCAACAAGTACGGCGGCCAAATGAAGGACGCCATCGGCGTCCCCGAAGAGCAGCTGCGGCAGGCCGCCCGGTCGTCCGTATGCAAGATCAACATCGACACCGACGGCCGCATGGTCATGACGGCCTCGATCCGCAAGGTCTTCTCCGAATCGCCCGGCGAATTCGATCCGCGCAAGTACCTCGGCCCCGCCCGGGCCGCTCTCATCGAGATGTACAAGCGGAAGAACCGCGAGGTCCTGGGCTCGGCGGGACGGTACGGGCAGGAGTTCTAGCCTGGGGTTTGGGGGTATTTGACGGGCCGGGGCGCCGAGAGCGAACGCAGACGCTCCCTGACCCTCTCGATCACCTTGGGGATCTCGCGTCTCGAAAGCGACAGGGCCAGGCCCTTCATCCCCAGGGGGACGCGGCCCGGGTCCGTGTAGACCTGATAAAAAGCGAGAAGCCCCCCTTCGCTGAACCGCGCGACCTGCCAGTGACCCGAAGTATCAACCACGGATTGGCTGAGGGGGACCTCCGGCCAGGGGAGCTTCTTCCATTCGATCCGGAAGCCGTCATCCCCCCGGCAGACCGAGAACCTCAACCGGTAGCGGCGGTGGACGCCCAAAGGCAGCTTCAGGTATTGTTCGACGATAGAGACCGAATCGCTTTCATCGGTGACGACCGTTTTCTCGACGCGGGGCATGAACTCCCCGTAGCGCCTGTAGTCGGTGATGGCCGACAGGGCTTCCTCCACGGTCGCGAGGAGGACTCCGACGGCCTCAAACGTCCGGCCTTTCCGGTCGGGGCTGGGGATCTCCCGCAGAATGATCTTGCCTTTGAGGATCTCGGCCCGCTCGAGGGTGGAGAGGGCCTGGCTTTCGATCTCGGGCGCGCCCGCCTGCGGTCGCGTGCCGCGGGGTTCGGCCGCGACGGCGACCGCGGCCGCGAAGGCGGCGCAGGACAAGAACGCCAAGAGGAGGGCGGCTCGAGACACAGGTATCCTGCCCCCTATTTCTTGACCGACGGGTCGGGCTTGAGACCGACCTTCTTGTAGAGCTCCCGCCGTCCTTCCTTGTCCCCGTCCATGATCTTGCGGGCGTACTTGGCCACGGCTTCGGCCTTGGCCCTGGGCACGACCACGACCCCGTCGCCGTCGGCCACGATGACGTCTCCCGGTATGACGAGGACGCCGCCGCAGACGATGGGGCGGTTGACGGATTCGAGCTCGTTTCGTCCCGGCCGGATGCCGCGGCCGATCCGCCTGAGGTAGAGCGGGACCTTCTGGGTGATGATCTCGTCGGTGTCGCGGGAGGTCCCGTCCGTGACGACGCCGACGCAGCCGAGGGACCGCCACTCGAGGATGTTGTAGGACCCGATCGAGCCGACGTCGGTACGGGGGGCGTCATCGATGACCAGGGCCGTGCCCGGACGGATGAGCGGGGCGAACGATTCCGGCGAGAGCTTGTCGTACCAATCCCCCGCCCAGGCGTCGTAGGCCTCGGTCGCGAGGACGCCGGCCGTGGGCCTCTGCGTCGGGACATAGCGGGCCGTGACGGCGATGCCGGCGAAGCGGTGGCCGAATGTCGCCGTGTCGCGCCAGAGCGCGTGGATCTCCTGGTCCATGGTGCCCGTGTCGACGAGGCCGACCGCGTCCATGCCGTCGACGACATCGGCAACGCGCAGGCCCTTGAACAGGGCCAGGACGGCCTTGTCCGCCGCGTCGGTGAAGGCCGGTGTCGAGATGTAGCCCCGGCCGGCCCTGAGCGCGTCCGCGTCGGGCGCTTTCGCGGTCTGCGCGGATACGGGAAGAGACAGCGACACGAGCAGCAGTCCGATGACGATGATCACGATGAACCCTCCTTGAGATCTTCCGGCGCCCCGCGGCGCCGGCCCCCGGCCCGAAGGCCCTAGAGGATGAGCTTGGCAAGCCCGATCAGAAAGAGCAGCGCCCCGAGGGCGAGAACGTACTTGTAGGGGAGGACCAGGCCTTCCTTGACGTGGACGACCCAGACGTCGCGGTCATAGCTCGCGCCCGTCTCGCCGCGGTACTTCTCTTTGATCTGCTCGACGACCTTCTGGATCGTGTCGAGCTTGGCTTGTTCCTTGGCAATGGCGGCGCGTATCTCCTGCTGCTCCGCGGAGGTCAGGGTCCTCTCGAAGATCTTGTCCTCGGTCGAGAACCTGAACACGCCGTCCACCTGAATGAAGAAGAGGACGAGAGGGATGCCGATGCCGAGGAGCATCAGGGAGAGCCCCTGATTGCGGCCGCGTCCCCTCAACCGCGGCGGTTTGCCCTCCGGCATAAGCCGCGCGTCCCACTCATCGCGTCGGGCGTTCCTTCTTGACATGGGCGGCCTCCTTCACAGGTTTTGTCGGGGGACGGCGGGAGCTAGCCCAAAATATCTCGTTTACAGGGGGGAAGTCAACGGCCGCGCGCCTGCAGGGAGGCCCCCGGCCTGTAAAGGGCCTGGGCGGCATTGCCCTCCGGGCGATCCGAACATATAATGAAATCGCATGATAGAGGGGATCATAAGGAAATCGCTGACTATGAGGAAGGCCATGCCTAAGCTGTCTTCTCGATGGTCTCTGCTAAAGGCTGGAGCTTGTTGCCTTTCTTTTTTCCTGACCGCGAGTGTGACGGCCCAACAGGTTATGGAGAATCCCGCGAAGCCCATGAGCATCCGTGCGGGCCGAGTTGTATCCCTCAAAGAGGTGGCCCGGATCACCGACGGGAACGGGAAATTCCTATTCGTCCAGCCCTTTGGCGTTTTCACGGGGCGCGACGGCTCGGTCTATGTCCAGGAGTACAAGCAGTTGTTGAAGTTCGATGCCCAGGGCAAGTTCTTAAAGAACATGCTCAAGTGGGGGGAAGGGCCCGGCGAGCTCAACGGCAATCTGACCGACGTCATCGTCGGAGACGCTGAGGTCATCCTTTATTCCTCGAACGTGTATAAGCTCCTTCGCCTGGATCTGAACGGAGGGCTCCTCGGAGAAAAGAAATTCGTGACGGGATTCGGCACGTTATTGGGATATCGAGGCGGACGATACGTCGTGATGAAGCACGAAAGAAAAGACATTCCACGGGTGAACGGTCTTGTCGATTATGATCATCGGCTGATCCTCATCGCGGATGACGGCACCGTCGTCAATACGCCCTTCGTCCTGCCGTTGACCAATGCCTGGCATATGAGGACCATCGGCGGCGTTCCCTCGGGAGGAATGAGCTCGATCTCCCGATTCATGCCTTTGCCGGTCGACGACCGTTTCGTATTCCTATTCCACAGCCCTGAATATCTTATCCGTATCATCGACATCGAGAAGGGAGAGATCCCGCTGAGCTTCCGGAGGAAATACGAGCGGGTCAAATACGAGTTCGCACTCCCAAAGAACGCGCCCTCCGACTATCCGGTACCTAAGTATCACAATGACCTCTGCCGCCTCCTCTGGCATAAAGGAAATCTTTGGGCCGTGACTTCGACGTTCGACAAGGATAAGGGGATCCTGGTGGATGTGTTCAGCCGGGAAGGGCAATACCTCGATAATTTTTATTTGCCGATCTTCAAGATCCGGCGAAACAACCCGCAGTACTACGCCCCCATGGCCCTTTGGGAGAATTTCCTTTATCTTCTCGAGGCCGACGAAGACGACATCATCTCCCTCGTCAAGTACGAGATCATTGGAGAATGACCGGCCATTCCAACAAGGGACGTGCTCCGGATATCGCCAAAGCCCTCGACGTCTTCGCATCCGGCAAACATAAGGAGTCTCGCCCCCCAGAGATGCCCTAGGTGGGATGGGTAACGATGGGTCTGGGCCTTAGGGAAAGGGGGTTATTTCGGTGGTGGAGCTGACCAGGATCGAACTGGCGACCTCTTGAATGCCATTCAAGCGCTCTCCCAACTGAGCTACAGCCCCACCGGGAGCGCTAATCTTACAGGAAGAGGGTTTTCCCGTCAAGGATTTGAGTATCAGGGCCGCTTGATGGTCCCTGTCTCGACCTCGACGGTGAAGAACTTGTAGTCCCGATACTCCGCGTCGATTGCGGACCGGACTTTCTTTTTCCCCTTCTTATTTACATAGGCCTCTTCGATGCGGAAACGATTCGGAAAGCGGACCCCGTTCTTCTCGAGCCCGAATTCCGTGACCTGCAGGATCTGCGGGGTGCCCTTGAGCTCCTTGGCCGTTTCCAGGATGGCCGGGCTCTTCTCCATCGATGCGACATTCCAGATGATCTTAAGGATGGCCGCATCGCTCTCCCTGATCCAAACGGTCCCCCGATTGACGATGACCCCAAGTCCCGGGACCGGAACGGCGTCGATGACGGCAACGGCCTGGCCGGCCAGGAACTCCCGGTCCTTGAGCTCGTATCGATAGAACCCCTGCCTGGACGCGGCCAGCAGATCGACCGCGCCAAACAGAACGTTCTTGTAGAAGAACGTTCGCGTGTCAAGGCCGGTATCTTCCGCGTCCTTCTTGACGCCATCGAGCTCGAGGATCCGCCTCTTCTCGGTCTTCCGCCCGTTTTCGACAATGAACTGGTAATCATAAAGGTACGTGTGAGCGACGACGTCGTTCCGCCAGCCAGGCCGGCCAAACGGGGAGGAGGGATATTGGGGGCTTCGCTCGAAGACACGCTCGGAGACCTCTTCGAGGCAGACGAAATCGATCGAGGCCCGGGACAGCCGGTCGCAATAATCGGCGGCCATGGCCAGCAGCCGGCCTAGCATCCGCGGCTCGGCTGGGGCAAGGGCCGCGGAGCCCTGGACGGTAGCCGGAGCAGAAACCATGGAGGGACCACTGGACATGGTGGAACTCCCCCCCGAAGGAGTGAGAAGGAGCAGGCCAAGAAGCGCGGGCCAAGACACCTTCATGACGGTCCTCCTTCAGGCACCTTTCGGGGCTCGTCCAGAAGGATAGTCTCGGGTGCCACCCGCGGTCAAGGCCGGCCTCCGCAGTTGACAAAGCGGGGACCGGCGGGTTACCTTTTAGCCGCAAGCCGACTCGGAGATGGGACGAGGCCTGACCGGCCTCGAAGAGGAGGGATCCGTGTCGAATAACCGCTTTCGCATTCGCTGTTTGTTCTTCCCGTCCATCCTGATCGTCGCCGTCACGGCGGCTGTCGCCGTGCCGGCCGCGCAGGAGGCCGCGGCCGCCGCCGAAAGGACCGCCAACAAGGCCGCCAAGGTGGCTGTGATGGAGTCGGGGCCTGTCATGGAAGTTGCCGGGCAATCCGCGCCGGCCGGCAAGTCGTATTTCGTCCTCGAGACCGAATGGACGAACATCCATCCCAAGCAGAAGGTCAGCAAGGACCAGCTCGAGGGCAAGCAGGACCGGACGATGGGCGTCGGCGGGCTCATGACCGGCGGAAGCAAGGACGCCAAGAAAACGGAGTACGTCGATGCCGACGTGGCCTACCTCGTCCCTTCGTTCTTCGACCACGCCTACCTCCTCGCCGACGGCCGGTCCACCCCCCTCGACAGGCTGACGGAGAAGGTCCCCGGCGGCATCGGTCTCGAGAAGGAATTCTCGCTGCCCAAGCTGGGGGACAAGAAGAAGGTCCGGTTCGTCTTCCTCATCCCGGACAAGACCGAGAACGTCGCTTTCCAGTTCTTCGACTACACGTACGGCCATATCCTCATCCCGCTCAAGGGCGATCTCAAGCTGGCCGCGGGCGCGGGGGCGGCGAAGCCCGCAGGGCTCGGGAGGATCAAGGACGAATCCCTTGAGCTCGCCGCGATATCGCTCGACTTCAAGCCCGATTACAACGACGAGGACGCCCCCGACGGCTGGCGATACGCCGTGGCCAGGCTCAACGGTATGAGCCTCTCCAAAGGGAACATCATCCAAATCGAGCCGACGGAGTATATCTGGCTGGCCACGAAAGCGGGACACCTCTACTATAGCGTGGGGGGCTCGACGACCGACGAGGGGGTCATCCGCTTCACCCCCGAATTCGCCCAGAACCAGGAGGTCGCCTTCCTCGTTCCCGCCGCAGAGAAGGAGTTCAGCCTGGGCCTGCGCGTCGAGAACCGGGTCTATACCCTGGCCCTCAACGCTTCTCCGACCGCCGGGCCGACGGCCAAGCCGCTGGCCGTCCACAAGGACGGCAGCACGCTGGAGATCATGCTCTTTGGGGCCCGCCGCGAAAAGGGGCTGGTCATCCTCGACCTGGGCATCCTGTCGCTCGTCGGGAGCGGCGCGGAGATCCAGCCCGACGCGCAGTTCGTCCTGAAAGCAGGCGGAGAGGATGTGGCCTTCGAAGAGGACGCCACCAACGCGCTTGCCCATAGGCCGCCCACACCCTTCACCGTCCCGCCGCGGACGTTCGTCCGCTTCGAGCTGGCCTACGCGACGGGGGCGGCCCCGGACTCGCTCTCGTACCGGGGCTACGAGAGAGAGGGGAAGCTGGCCCTGCCCGGCCTTAAATAGCCGGAGGAGGAAAGGCGATGAAAAGAATCGCGTTCGCGGTCCTGGTGCTGGCCGTCCTCATGATGTCCGTTTCGTGCTCCGGGAAGAAAGACGGACAGCCGGGGAGCGAGGCCCCGGCCGGTCGCGAGCAAGCCGTCCCGGCCGACACGGGGACCGAATCCAAAGCCCTCTCATCGGAGCCGGAGGCGGCACCATCGGAGACCCTTCCCGCCGGGGCCGATTGGAGGGACGCTTTCGAGTTCGTCCGTGACGCCATCAGGACCGAACCCTCCCGCTACGCCTTGAAAACGGCCCAGGGGATCGAGTGGGGCCGGAGCGCCAATCCGCTGGAGAAGGCCCTCTTCCTGGCCGGACTGCTGCAGGAAAAGGGATCGATCATCGAGGTCGCCCGGGGCACGCTCGGCGAAACTGCGGCCAAAGACCTGCTCCGTTCGATCTTCCCGCCGGCCAAGGACGTCCGCGACCGCAAAGACGCCATCGTCTCGGAGCCCGCGGAAAGCCGCGAGCTCGTGGAAGCGGTCACGCGGCATTTCTGGGTGCGGATGCAGGACGGGGACGACTGGATCGATCTCGACCCCAGCTTCCCTGCGGCCGAGCCGGGCCGAGCCTATGCCGAGATGGAGGAGACGCTCGATCCTGCGGACGAGTCCTTGGGGACCCGGGTCTCCGTCGCCATAGACTCCGGTGACGGCGGGTCGGAGGAGCCGGAATCCATCCTCGCCTGGGACGGAGGGATCGGTGACGTGGCCGGCAAGCCTCTCGCGCTCGTCCTGTCGGCGGAATTCGATAAGACCGCGGACGGCGAGACCCGGACGTCCTATAACGCGGCGCTAACGGCCGGCGGAGAGAGCCTGGCCGACGGCCGGATCGACGCCGGCGAGAGCCGCATCGGAAGGATCACGCTCAGGGTGAGGTTCGAATGCCTGGATGAGGTCATTTCCGAATCCGTGCGCATTCTTTATGCCGCGACAGGGAAAGCATCGGAGCCGCCCCTCTTCCAGAGGCACGCCCTCCTCATTACGGGAGACAGGATCCCGGCCGCGGCTTGGAAAGCCGAGCTCGAGGCCGTCGCCGACAAGGACGCGCTGGCCGCGATCAGGGCCCAGGTCGACGAGGTCAAGCAGGACCTCAAGTCCGATAAGGTCACGCGCGAGACGCTCGAAAAAGGCGCCGGGCTCGAGGAGAAGGCCGGCGCGCGTCTGGGGCATCTCATCAACATGATCTACGCTTCGGCCTCCGACGACGAGACGGAGAGGGCCGGCGCATCTCTGTCGGTGGCCCACTGGCGGGCCGTTCCCCGGATCCTCATCGCCTCGTTCCTGACCGGGCCCAGGACCTCGGACACTCTTTTCGACCTGCGGCAGGACCGCGTCGAGGCCGTCGCGCTCCCCGGACAGATCCGCGCGATGAAGCAATCCTTCCTCTACGGCCGCGGCGTCGTGGGGTCGGCCCTCGAGGGCCGGCTCCTCGAAGTCTTCTCGGGCAAGCCCGCGCTGACGACGGCGGCGCTGATGCGGCAGGCGGCCCGGAACAAGGTGCCCATCCGGATGTTCTCGGCGCTGGAGAAGACGGCCGTGGCCGAGATCGGCGCGCCCGATGGGGTCGCCGCCCTGATCGCCGCGACGCTCGACGCCGGGCGGATCGTGGTCATGCCGGAGAAGGCGGTCACCTGGGAAGGGCGCAAGCGCTGGGGCTGGTGGGACATCGACCCGAGGACGATGGATACGGTCGGCGTCCTCGACACCGGCCTCCACCAGGCCATGGTCCAGCGGACGATCCTCGAGACCGAGGGGCCTCTCGACGAGAAGATGGGCATGGTCATCGGGGCCATGACCGGGGCCATCGACACTTACTGGCTGCTCTCGGCCATGGTACTCAAGCACGGCGCGCTGACTAAGGAGGCGCTGGCCGAGGCCAAGGCCTATATGAAGGAGATCCAGGCGGTCATGTGCCCCGGGATCGAGGAGAAGGTCAGCGTCTCGGTCAGCCTGACGTTGGTCGATATCGAGGACTGCTATAAAAAGGAGATCGAGATCTTCAACGCCGAGGCCGGGGTCTCGGTGTCGATGGGCTGGTGCGACAGCTTCGCCAAGGGCTTCGCCTGCGTCTCGACCTCGATCCTCAACTACTACCTCAGCCAGGCCGGGGATTGACGAGGAGGTCATCATGGCGAGATGGGTTGTGATCGGACTATTGGTCATCGGCTTGAGCGCGCTGCCGGGCGCGGGTCAGCAGGAGGCCGTCGAGAAAGAACCCAACAACGCGCCGGCCCAGGCCATGGCGATCCCGCTCGACAGCATCGTCACCGGCTACGCCAACGAGGACGAGGACGACGACTGGTACGCCCTGACGATCCCGGCGCCGGGATTGGACGCGATCATTCTCGAGATCCCCAAGGTGCCGGACGAGGTCAATCTGGTCATCCGGTTCTGCGACGCTTCGGGGAAGGTCCTCTCGGACATGGACGGCTTCGGCTCGGGCGAACCCGAGACGCTCGTTCGCCTGAAGCAGGCGTCGGGCAAGTTCCTCGTCAATATCCATACCGACCGGGGCGAGGACACGGAGGAGCCGTATACCCTCAAGGTCCGGAGGAACGACCGGCCGCCGGCGACGGCGGAAGAGGTCCGCAGGGCCCTGGCCAAGGCGCTCGATCTTCTGGCCTCCACCCAGCAGGAGGACGGCTCCTGGCCCAGCCATGAGATCGCCGGCGCCGGTCTGGCCATCATGTCCTTCATCGGAGGCGAGTGCGCCGGAAAGGACCACTCGCCCAGGATCCGCGCCGGCCTGGACTATCTGAAGTCCCAGTTCACGCCGGGTTCCCGGTTCCCGGCGGGCTCGGAGGAGGCGGCGATCCAGGGCGGAATGTTCGGGCCGGTGAGCTCGAAAGTGATGTACGAGCAGGCCATCGCCACGCTCAGCGTCATCGAAGCGCTCGTCGCGCTCAAGGACGAGACGCTCGAACCTATCGCCGAGGAGGCCGTCCAGCTCATCGTCCGCTCCCAGAACTCGGCCCAGAAGCCGGCGACGCTCCAGGGCCCGACCCCGGCCGATTCGCCTCACTACGGCGGCTGGCGCTATGAGCCGACTTACACCGACGCGGATCTGTCGGTCAGCGCCTGGCAGATCCTGACCCTGCGGGCGGCCGTCAACGCCGGGTTCAGTGTGCCGGATCGCGTTTTCAGGGACGCCGCCAAATACGTCAAGATGCTCAAGGGCGCAGACGGCTCGTTTGGATACGACGGCCCGGCCGATATCGGGGACAGTTGCGCACGGGCGGGCATGGGGGCCCTTTCTCTTCAGCTCAGCGGCCTCACTAAAGACCCCATGATCGCGCCGGCCCTCCGCTTCATGCAGGCCTACGGGCCGACCTGGAACTTCGAGTACCCGGGAGACGGCTATCCGTTCTACTACTGGTATTACGGGACCCGGGTCATGTACCTCGCGGGCGGCGAGGACTGGAGGGTTTGGAAAGACTACATGTGCCGCTTCCTCGTCGACAATCAGGGCGAGAAAGGCGGCTGGGGAGGAGGACAGGCCGAGGAAAGCGAAGCCCTCGAGACGTACAGGGCCGCCCTCGGCGCGCTGATCCTCGAGTTCTGCTGCGGCCATGTGCCGATCTACATGTCGCCTCCCCGGGTCAAGGCCCCGGGCGAGGTGCGGGTCATCATGGAGGAGGCGGAGAAGGAAGCGCCCATGACCGTCGAGATCATCATGGACGCCTCGAACTCGATGACCGGGATGATCGGCAAGGAGACCAAGATGGTCGCGGCACGGCGGGTGCTTAAGCAGACGATCGAAGGCCTGCCCGGCTCGATGAAGGTCGGCCTCAGGGTCTACGGCCACCGCTACGCGACGGACGATTACGACAACGCATGCCGGGACACGGAGCTCGTCGTGCCCATCGGGCCGGTCGACAAGGGCGCGCTCTTCGGCTGGGTCGACAAGATCCAGACCAAGGGCCGGACGCCGCTCGTGGCCAGCGTTCTGGCCGCCATCAAGGATTTCGAGACGATCCCCAACGGGAGGATCGTGCTCGTGACCGACGGCATCGAGAGCTGCAAGGGCGACATCAAGTCGATCGCCCCGGCCATCAAGGCGGCGGGCCTGGATCTCCAGGTCAACATTGTCGGGTTCGACATCAAGGAGGCGGAGGCCCGCCAGGAGCTGGAGTCGATCGCCCGGTCGACCGGCGGGCGCTACCTCGACGCCAGGGACAGCGGCGCGCTGCTCGCGGCGCTCGAGCAGACGCTCAAGCTCGAGTACGCGGCCGTCGATGCGGCCGGCAAGGAGCACGGCCGGGGAGCCGTCGGGGGGGAAGCGGTCAAGCTCCCGGCTGGCGATTACGCCATCCGCGTGTTCACAACGCCCCAGCCTGTCGAACTCAAGGTGACGGTGAAGCCGGGCGAGCAGAAGGCCGTGACCTTGAAAAAGGCGGGCGGGACATGGATCCTCGAATAGCGGCGCTCCTCTCGGCGTCGCTCCTCTGGGCGTCGTGCGCCGGCAGACTGGCATCCGCGCTGCCGGACACGCCCCTCGGGACGGGATTCGTCCGCATCCCCGCGGGCTCCTTCCGGATGGGTGACACTCTCGACGATACGAGATACGCCCTTCCCATCCACACCGTCCGTCTCGATGAATTCTTCATCGACAGATACGAAACGAAGTACGCCCTCTGGAAAGAGGTTCATGAATGGGCCGTCGCCCACGGCTACGAGTTCGACAACGCCGGCCGTAACGGTTCGGCCGGCGAGGGCGACAATATGCCCGTGGTGATGGTCAGCTGGTACGATGCGGTGAAGTGGCTGAACGCGCGCTCGGAGAAGGAAGGCCGGAGGCCGGCTTACTTTATCGATGACGCCCATGCCGAGGTCTACAGGAAGGGACGCGTTGACCTTGCCGATGCCCAGGCGGATTGGAGCTCAGGCGGCTATCGCCTGCCGACGGAAGCCGAGTGGGAGAAGGCGGCCCGGGGAGGCCTCGAGGGGCGGCGCTATCCTTGGGGGGACGAGCTCGAGCCGGGACGGGCCAACTACGACAAAGGGCGGACCGTGCCAGTCGGCTCCTACCCGGCCAACGGCTACGGGCTCTTCGACATGGCCGGAAATGTGTTCGAATGGGTTTGGGACTGGGGCTCGGAGCAACAGGCCTACGATTGGGCTGTCGACGGGGTCAAGAACCCGCGCGGTCCGGAGGCGAGCGACAAGGGAACGCGTATCCGGCGCGGCGGAGGGTTCTCCTACGGATCCCAACATCTCAAGTGCTTTGGCCGCATGTTCCGCAAGCCGACCTACACGGCGCCCTATTTCGGGTTCAGGTCCGCGTCGTCCCGTCGTTAGGCCGGATTGACCCTCCGGCGACCCTGTGATAATTAGGAGGAACCGAATCCGTCAGGAGGTTCCCCATGACCCCGTCCGCAGGTCCCCGCCTGAGAATCCGCCTGAGCCTCGGCCTGGCGGCCCTGGTCCTGCTCGCGACAGCAGCCATTATCCCCGTCGCCGCGGCCGGCGAAAGCCCCGGGCCGTTCGCCCCGGCGTCTTTGCGCTGCGAATACCTCGTCAACCCGATGGGCATCGACATGCCGAAGCCGCGCTTCTTCTGGGTCAACGGGCACTCGGGACGCGGCCAGGTCCAGTCGGCCTATCAGATCGTCGTCTCGACCGACCCCCAGGCCGCCGTGGGCGACATCTGGGACAGCGGGAAGATCGCCTCCCCCCGGTCCGCGCAGATCGCCTTCGCCGGGAAGGCGCTCGAAAGCGGCAAGTCCTATTTCTGGAAGACCAAGGCCTGGGACCGGGACGGCCTCGAGAGCGCTTGGAGCGCCGTCGCGCGATTCGACACTGGCCTTTTGGACGAAGGCGACTGGAAGGGCGTCTGGATCGGAGCGAAGAACCAGCTGCGCAAGGAGTTCGGCGTGAAGGGCCGCGTCAAACGGGCCCGGGCTTACATCGCCGGCCTCGGCTACTACGAGCTCCGGATCAACGGCCGCAAGGCCGGCAACCACGTCCTCGACCCGGCCTGGACGACCTACGACAAGCGCGTCCTTTACGCGACCTATGACGTGACGCCTTTCCTGCGCGAAGGCGCCAACGCCGTCGCCGTCACCCTCGGCAACGGCTGGTACAAGTCGCGGGCCCTCCTCCTCCAGCTCAACGTCGAGCTCGAGGACGGCAGCGTCCTGAGCATCGTCAGCGACACATCCTGGAAGGCTGCCGACGGCCCCATCTTCGAGGACAGCATCTACGACGGGGAATCGTACGACGCCCGCCGCGAAACGCCCGGCTGGGACCGCCCCGGCTTCGACGGCAAGGACTGGCCCGCCGCCGAGGCCATCAAGGGCCCATCCGGGGCCCTCTCGGCCCAGCTGATGCCGGCCATCCAGGTCGTCGACACCATCGTCCCGCTCAAGATGACAAGTCCCCTTCCCGGCGTCTTTGTCTTCGACATGGGCCAGAATTTCAGCGGCTGGGCCCGCCTCCGCGTCGAGGGGCCGCGCGGCACGGACGTCCGGCTGCGCTTCGCCGAACTCCTCTACGAGAACGGCACGCTCAACCAGGAAACCCTGCGCTCGGCCCAGGCTGAGGACCACTACATCCTCAAGGGCCAGGGCGAGGAGACGTGGGAGCCGCGCTTCACCTATCACGGCTTCCGCTACGTCGAGGTCTCGGGATTCCCGGGCACCCCCAAGCTCGATTCGATCCGCGGCCGGGTCGTCCATACCGCGGTCGAGCCCATCGGCAGCTTCGCCGCGTCGAATGACGTCCTCAACGGCCTCCAACGCATCATCACCTGGGGACAGAAGACCAACCTCCACAGCATCCCGACCGATTGCGACCAGCGCGACGAGCGCATGGGCTGGATGGGCGACGCCCAGGGCACGGCCGAGGAAGCCATCATGAACTTCGACATGGCCGCCTTCTACACCAATTTCATGCGCGACATCCGCGACGTCCAGGACGAGAAGGGCCGGATCACGGACACGGTGCCTCATATCTGGGGCTCGCGGCCGGCCGACCCGGCCTGGGGCACGGCCTATCCGCTGATCTGCTGGTATATGTATCAGTACTACGGCGATACGCGCATCCTCGAGGAGCATTACGACGGTCTCAAGAAATACGTCGATTTCCTGAAGAGCACGGCCGAGGGCGGCATCCTCAAGTGGAGCCATTACGGGGATTGGGTGGCTGTCGAAAAGTGCCCCGGGTCGATCGTCTCGTCGTTCTACTACTATTACGACGTCAAGGTCCTGGCCGACGTCGCGCGCGTCGTCGGGAAGACCGCTGAGGCGGCCATCTACGACAAGCTGGCCGCCGAGATCCGGATGGCCTTTAACAAGGAGTTCTACAACCCGAAGACCGGCGACTACGCCGACGGGACGCAGACCGCCAACACCCTGCCGCTCTTCCTGGAGATGCCGACGGAGAAAGAGCGCGGCGCCTGGGGCCGGCTCTTCGACAACATCGTCTACAAGAACGACTCGCACCTGACGACCGGCATCATCGGCACGAAGTACATCATGGAGCTCCTGACCCGGACCGGCAACTCCGATCTGGCCTACGACATCGCCTGCAAGACCGATTACCCGAGCTGGGGCTACATGATCGAGAGCGGCGCGACGACGCTCTGGGAGCTGTGGCAGAAGCGCGAGGGGCCGTCCATGAACTCGCACAACCACCCCATGTTCGGGAGCGTCGGGTCCTGGCTCTACAAAGCGCTGGCCGGGATCAACCTGGCGCCGGGGACGTCCGGATTCGAGAAGATCCTCATCGCCCCGCAGATGGTCCGGGACCTGACCCACGCCTCGGGATCGACGATGACCGTGCGGGGAGAGGTCTCGTGCGCCTGGTCTCGGACCGAGCGGTCCGCCCGCGTCGAAGTCACCGTTCCGTTCGGGTCGGAGGCCGAGGTCGTCATCCCCAAGCTCGGGATCCGCGACATCAAGGTCAGCGAGGGCGGACAGACGATCTGGATGGCGGACAAGTTCGTCGCCGGGACGGCCGGGGTCGGCGGGGCCGTCGATAAGGACGGCGCGATCCGCATCACGACCGGCGGCGGCCGGTATGTGTTTGTTTTGGAGGGGAATTAAAATGAATTTCCAGGAGTTGATAAAGAAGCGCTACAGCGTCCGGGCCTATAAGCCGGACCCGGTCGAGGAAGACAAGCTCGCCCGAGTGCTCGAGGCGGCCCGCATCGCGCCCACGGCGGCCAACCGCCAGGCCTTCCGGATCATCGTCGTCGAAACCGGGAAGCGCAAGGCGGACCTACGGCGCATCTACGGCCGCGATTGGTTCGTCCAGGCCCCGCTCGTCCTGTGCGTATGCGCCGTCCCTTCCGAGGCCTGGGTCCGCAAGGCCGACGGGTGGAACGCCGCGGAGGTCGACGCGACGATCGTCATGAGCCACATCGTCCTCGCCGCCGCGGAGGAGGGATTGGGCACGTGCTGGATCGCCGCCTTCGATCCCGCCGCCGCCCGGGAGGTTCTTGGCCTTCCCCTCGAGGTCATCCCGTCGGGCTTCACGCCGCTCGGCTACGCCGCCGATTCCCCCCTTCCCAAGAAGCGCCGGCCCCTCGCCGACCTCGTCCGCCGCAACCATTGGTGAGGAGCACGCCCCCGGCCGGGAACCTCCAGGCACGCGTCCACGTCTCCCGGATAGAATACCGACGGTCCAGATAACGAACGGAGAATCGTAATGACCCAGAAAAAATTAGGCCTCCTGACCCTGGCTCTCCTCCTCATCGGCCTCCCGGCCGCGGCGCAGATGACGCCGTGGCTCCAATGGACGTTCCTGCCGCAGGCGCTGATGGACGAGATCGTCGGCGAGGCCTCGGGTGAAACGGCCATGAACCACGTTATGGCCATGTGCGGCTTCCCGCGCGACCGCAAGTCCGCGGAATACGCCGGGACATTCGCCGAAGCCCAGTACGTCCTCGACCGCCTCAAGGAAGCCGGTCTGCCCGAAGCGGCCATCCTGCGCTTTCCGGGCGGCGAGACGTGGGACGGGGTCAAGGGCGAGCTCTGGGAGGTCAAGCCGGGACGGGAGAAGATCGCCTCCTACACAGACCTGACCGCCATGCTGGCCTCCGGCAGCGCCTCGGCCGACGTCACCGCCGAGCTCGTTTGGGTCGAGGAAGGCGAACCGAAGGACTTCGAGGGGCTCGAGGTCAAGGACAAGATCCTGGTCACGTCGGGGTCCGCCGGCCAGGTCCACAATATCGGCTGCCTCAAGAAGGGCGCGGCCGGGGTCATTTCCTTTGCCTCGCCGAGGCCCCTCTTCGACCCCCTGCTCATCCCCTGGGGCGGGCTCTACGTCCGCGGCTCCGAAGCCAAGTTCGCCTTCATGGTGCCGCCGCGCGAAGGCGTTCTCCTCCGCGATCGCCTGAAGCGGGGCGAAAAGATCACGGTCCACGCCGTCGTCGAAGCGAAGACGGAAAAGGCCGAGCTCCAGGACATCGTCGCCGCGATCCCCGGCACGGACGCCGAGGCCCAGGAAGTCATCGTCACGGCGCACATCTTCGAGGGCTATGCGATGTTCGGGGCCAACGATAATTCCTCCGGCTCGTCGGCCATCCTCGAGGCCGCCCGCACGCTTCAAACGCTCATCGCCGAAGGACGGCTGCCGCGGCCCAAGCGCACCATCCGCTTTCTCTGGGCACCGGAGTTCTCGGGGACCATCCCCTACGTCAAGTCAGAGCCCGCGCGCATGGCCCGGACGCTCTGCGACATCAACCTGGACATGGTCGGCGACCGGCTGTCACGAAGCCTGGCCTTCTTCACGGTCATGCGGACGACCTATGGCCATCCCCATTACATCAACGACGTCCTCGAGAACTATTTCCGCTATGTCGGCGAAGCCACCCGCTCCTACGTCACGAACGGCATGGACGAGGCCATGGCCCGGCGCATCGTCGCTCCGAGCGGGAGCGAAGAGCCGATGTACTACTATGTCGGGACCCATTTCGGCTCCTCCGACCACGAGGTCTTCAACGACTGGGCGATCGGCGTCCCCGGGGTCGTCCTGAACACCTGGCCCGACAAGTGGTACCACACGTCCGAGGACCGGCCCGACAAGCTCGACCCCACCCAGATGAAGCGGGCCGTGATCATCACCGCGGCCTCCGCTTATACCATCGCCTCGGCCGACGACGTCATGGCCGGGCGCATCGCCTCCGAGATCGTCGCCAACGCCTCGGCCCGGATCGGGCACCAGCTGGCCCGGGGCCTCGAGGAGATGACCCGCGCCGACGCGGCCGCGTTCCCGGCCGCGTACAAGCGCGCCCGCGGCTATCTCCAGGCCTCTTCCCGGAACGAACGGGCCACCCTCGACGCGGTCGCCGAGCTGGCCGCGGACAAAGCCGCCTTCGCCCGCTTCCTCTCCGAGCTCAAGGCTTCGGTTTCGGGGATCGAGACCGCCCATCTGCGGACGATCGACCAGGCCATGGGCCGGCGCGCGGCATCGCTCGGACTCAAGCCGGTCGACCTCCGGCCCTCGGAGGCCGAAAAACGAGCGGCCGCCATCATCCCCAAGCCGCTGGCCAAGATCAAAGCCAACGGCTACGGGGGCTACCAGGTCGCCATCCAGGAGGCGCGAAAAGCCGCTGGCGGTCAACCGCCAACGCCCGGCCGCGGCGCGTCACGGAACACCGGGGAGATCCAGCTGCTCTGCGACGGAAAGACGAGCGCCCTGGACATCAAGAAGATGCTCGACACGCAGTTCCGGGACGAAACGCCCCTCGAGGCCGTCATCGCCCATCTCGAGCTGTTGAAGAGAGCGGGGCTCGTCAGCTTTTAGGGACCGCCTTCACGAGCTCCCAAAATCCGCGCGGGGAAACGACGGCCATGGGCCCGATCTCGCGGAGCTCGAGGAGCTCGACGTCCCCCGTCACGAAGAGCTCGGCCTTGCCGGCCAAAGCGGCGGAAATGAGGACCTTGTCCGCCTGATCGCGGATCGGGATTTCCTCCGCATCCGATGATGGGTTCGACAGGACCGCTCCTTCACGGAGCAGTGCGGTCAGATCAAAGACATGCGCGGCGGGAACCCTCATCTTTTCTGTGAGAACAGTCGTGACTTCTTCGAACAGGGCGACGGAAACGATGAGTTGGCAGCGGGCAAGGACGTCGCGCACGACGTCGGCGCAGAGCCCCCGCGTGGCCACGGCCGCGACGATGACATTCGTGTCGAGGAAGATCCTCATGAGATCTGGGAGAAGATATCCTCATCGGTGAGGTAGCCCCTGGCTTCAGCGAAAGGCATGATCCGGCGCCGCAGGTCCTCGAAGACCTCGAGCCGGATCTGGCGCCGAAGGGCTTCGCGGACGATCTCGCTCCGGTTCTTCCCTGTTTTCCGGCTGGCTAGGTCCAAGAGCCCCTCGAGGCCCTCATCCAGGCGAATGGTCAAAGTTGCCTTTTTCATGTAATACATTGTAATACGCTCCTCCTCTAAAATCAAGACCTTGGATCTCGAAGGCCATCGGATCATCCCGATAGAAGGGAGACGTTCCGGCCGCCGAAAATTTCTCAAAATATTTTGGCCGGACGCTTGACTCTAACGTTACGTCATAGTTCATAATGGAGTCGTGGACAAGGCCATGAAGAAGAACGGCTATCTCATCAGGGAGTTCGCCAGGCTGACGCGGGTGACGGTCCGGACCCTCCATTACTACGACGAGGTCGGGCTTCTCGAGCCAGGCGTCGAGCGGCCCAACGGCTACCGGGTCTATACCGATGCCGACCTGCTCAAGCTCCAGCAGATCGTCACCTTGAAGTTCATGGGCTTCTCCCTCGGCGAGATCCGGCGCCTCCTCGACAGCAAGGGCTACGAGGCCGTCAAGGCCCTCAGGGTCCAGGCCGAAGCGGTCAAGGACGAGATCGCCCGGCTGCGCCAGGCCTCGCGGGCCATCGAACAGGTCCTCATCCGCCTCGAGAAGGACGGCCGCATCCACAGGCAAAAACTCATCAAGATCATGGAGGTCATTCAAATGGGCGAAGACGTCAAGAAAGGCTGGCACGAGAAATTCTACACGGAGGACGAGCTCAAGAAATTCCAGGAGCTCGGGAAGAAGTACACCCCCGAGATGATGACCGCCTGCCAGAACCGCTGGGCGGCCCTCATCGACGAGGTCAAGAACAGCCTCGGGCTCGACCCCGCGAGCGAGAAAGCCCAGGACCTGGGCCGGCGCTGGACGGCGCTTCTCGACGAGGTCTACGGCGGCCAACCCGAGCTCAAGACCAAGATCGCCCAGGCCTATAACGCGGGCGCGATCCCGAAGGAATACAACATGATCGCCCCGGAGGTCTGGGACTTCATCAAGAAGGTGCACAGAGAAAAAAAGCCTCGTTCATGATAGAATCTATGTGATTTCATTCAGGAGGTTCGATTATGAAACTGAAGAACACATTCACCCGACGGCCCGCGCTGGCGGCGGCCGCCGCCATCCTCGTCCTGGCCGCGGCCGCAGCCCCGGCGCTGGCCGCCGAACCCCAGGCCAAGCCCGGCAAGGACGTCTTCCTCGAGTACAAGATGCCGGCCGGCCGCGTCCTGACCTATCAGGGCAAGTCGGAGGAGGCGCAGGTCATGGAGATCCAGGGCCAAACGATGGACACCCATACCTCAGCAACGAACACTTTCACCTTCAAGGCGACCGGGGACAAGGACAAGAACTTCCTCCTCGGCGTGACGATCGACGAAATCGCCGTGACCGTGACCAGCAGCGTTCAAGGCGACATGTCGCCGGATATGACGGCCGTCAAGGGCAAGTCGTTCAACATGGTCCTCTCCCCTCTGGGGTCGGAAGTGGACGTTACCGGCGCCGAGGCCATCAGCTACGACATGGGCGGCGATACCCGCAATCTGAGCGCCGGCTTCAAGGCGTTCTTTCCCGATCTCGCGGGAAAGCCGGTCAAGATCGGGGACACCTGGCCGTCGAGCTCCTCCATTGAGGAGAAGACGGGCTCGATGAACATCAAGGTCGACCTCCAGAACGTCAACACCCTCGCGGGCTTCGAGACGGTCAATGGAATGGAATGCGCCCGGATCTCCTCCGATGTTACCGGGACGATCACCGGCACCGGGAACCAGGGGGGCATGGACCTGACCTTCTCGGGGACCAGCAAGGGCAAGGACGTCTGGTTCTTCGCGGTCAAGGAAGGGATCTACGTCAAAGGGACCGCCGAGTCCACGACCCAGATGTCCATCGACGTTCCCGCCGCGGGCATGAGCATCCCGGCGACCCAGACGAGCAAGAGCGAGATCACGCTGACGAGCCATTAAGACGGTTCCGGACCCGGGAGGAGAGGCGATGGCCGCGATCCGACCCCAGCGCATCGAGGATCTCCGGAAGAAGGACGACCTCTTGGTCGTCACGGGGGCCGGCGGCTTCATCGCCGGGTCGCTCGTTCGCTATTTTCACGACAAGGGTTTCACCCGGATCCGGGCTGTCGACAAGAAGCCGCTCGACGGGTGGTACCGGAGGACGCCGGGCGTCGAGGACCTCGTCCTCGACGTCAGCTTCCGCGACAATTGCGTCAAGGCCTGCGACGGGGCCGTCGAGGTCTATAACCTGGCCGCCGATATGGGCGGCATGGGCTTCATCGAGCGCTACCGGGTCGAGTGCCTGCGGAGCGTCCTCATCAACACGCACATGATCGAGGCCGCCGAGAGGGCTGGCGCCGACCGCTATTTCTTCTCCTCCTCCGCCTGCGCCTACAACGTCGACCTTCAGAAGGACACCCTGTGCCGGGCCCTCAAGGAGTCCGACGCCTATCCGGCCAACTCCGAGCGAGGCTACGGCTGGGAGAAGCTTTTTTCGGAGATCGTCTGCCAGGAGTATTGGGCCGAGCGAGGCCTCAAGACGGCCATCGCCCGCTTCCACAACGTCTACGGCCCGTTCGGCACCTGGGACGGCGGCCGCGAGAAGGCCCCGGCGGCCTTATCGCGCAAGGTCATCGAGGCGAAGGACAACGGCAGTTGCGCCGTCGAGATCTGGGGCGACGGGACGCGGACCCGGAGCTTCATGTGGATCGGGGACTGCGTCAACGGCATCGACATGATCATGCACAGCGACGAGCTCATCGCGACGCCCATCAACCTGGGCTCCCACGAGCTCGTCTCGGTCAACGAGCTCCTCGGCGTCATCGAGGACATCGCCGGGTTCAAGGTCGCGCGCCGCTACGATCTCACTCAGCCGCAGGGCGTCGGCGGCCGCAACTCCGACAACGCCATGATCCGCAGGGTCCTCGGCTGGGAGCCGTCGACGCCGCTCCGCGAGGGCATGGCCAGGACCTATGCCTGGATCGAGGAGCAGTACGCCCTTCGGAAAGCCGGGAACAAGGTCGTCCTCTAGGCGCGAGACGGCGGCGACCCGGCCTATTTCCCGGACGGCGGTCCGGCCTCCTGCCTCGTGACGATGGGCACGTATCCGACCTCCAGCCCCTTGGGCGGGGTCACGAGCAGGGCCGGATCGAGCGTCGCCAGCTTCCCGAAGCGGGGCGGCGCCATATAGTCCCTGTCGATGGGCCAGGCGGCGTGGACCCTTTCGACGAACGCCTGTAATTTAGCTTTCTTCTCCGCGCTCCAGGCATACTGCTGGAAGGAGGGTTGGTCGACGAAGCGATACCAGGAATAGGTCACGAGCGACCCGTCGGCCAGCCGGACCTGGAATGGACCCTTGACGGGGCCGGGCCGGCCCCAGGCCCCGCCGGCCGGCGAAGTGTAGGGAGCCCCCGGCACGGCCCGCTCAAATTCCTGACCATGAAGACGCGTCTCGGCGGGTACGGCCTTGGACGGGACGGCCACACGCTCGTCCCCGGTGTGACGGAAGTACATCGGGAAATGCCCCATGGCGTTCTTCGTCCCGTCGAACCATTCCAATCCCCAGACGTTGCCGTCGAAGATCCTGGTGTCAAAGACCTTTTCAACGCCGCCGATGACCTTCCCGCCCTGGTCGAAGCGGGTCGTTTCGGTTTTCAGCGTCGATCGCCAGGCGCCTTTGGCGTCGAAGGCGCCGGAACAGACCGGGCCCCCGTCCCGCCAAGCTTTGAACGCATCGTAGAGGGCCGCCTTCGAGTAATACGTAACGTCCTGAACGAGCAGGGTCCGTCCTTGGCCGTCGACCGGGAACCTGAGATCCGGCAGCTTGGTGTAGGCGACGCCCTTGGCGTCCCGCGACTCGAAAGCGGGAACGGTGTTGATCTCCATCGCCCCGCCGCCCATCACCCCAGGCCGGGAATCAAGGCCCCGGCCGTAGATGAAGGGATAGTTGAAGAGCTTGCCGATCTTGCTCCAGGTCTCCGGAATATAATAGGCGATCGGTCCTTTGAAATTAGCAGCGCTCAGGAAGCATGTCCAGGCCTGGTCGCCGGTCGGCGGCTCCACGGCCACAGGCTCGGTGAACGGCAGCGCCATGTAGGCGTAGCCCAGGAACTCCCCATTGGGGTTCCCTTCGAACGGGAGGGCGTCCGGAGGGATCAGCAGCCGATTGCTGAGCTGGGCGATGCCTAGCCGGTCGTCGGGCAGGGCTTCGTTGTCGTAGAAGAAGGACCATCCGGGGGACCCGACCTCGTAGTCATAGCATTGCGGCGTCGCGTTCATGCTGAATTTCGGCGGGCCGTACCGGAAATGGTTCCCGGCCCAATACCCCAATCCGCCTTCGACGGTCTGAAAAACGTCCTTATAAGTCGGCCCCCGCCTGGGCCAGTTATCCCGCGCATAGGTCCCGACAGGGGCGAGCGGCGTGTCCTTGTTGTCCGAGTTGTCGGGCGTGATCCAAGCGCTCGGCAGGCCGATCTGGAAACGGGCGATGGGTTCTCCGACGAGCGGCCAGACCGCCGAATAGAATCCCATGCCGGCGCTGAATTCCGATCGGGCCGGCGGCCGTTCCGCGTCGAAGCTGATGTAGCCATGTAAGCCGCGGTCGTTGG